>Ga0209702_10000549_pt1 | contig 79022 bp, 73 predicted proteins | sample FRY01_FD_187210 | JGI IMG/M metagenome (GOLD analysis project Ga0209702, IMG submission 187210) | Freshwater microbial communities from Lake Fryxell liftoff mats and glacier meltwater in Antarctica - FRY-01 (SPAdes) (version 2) | ecosystem: Environmental > Aquatic > Freshwater > Ice > Glacier...
GATATGCTTTACAAGCATCATCATCAGGTAATTCTTTTACAAAACTCAGTATATTCTGCCCTTTAAATACTTCCATAAACCCTATTTTTATTGATAACAAGATACGGAAATTAAATGACTAACTCAAAATATTAATTTCAAAAGGGTTCGTTTTATCTTATTGATATTCTCAATCTTACATAAAATTTAATTACACCCAACGGGTTTTTACTACTAATTTTATATCTTTAAAAATTCCCCATAAAACAGGCTAAATCCCATTACAATGAACAGATTTTATATTTTCGCTTTTTTCTTGTCCCTATGCAAAAAATAAGAACCGGTCTTTTAGTTACCATGTACCTATTGCTTTTAGTACATCAGTATATAGAAGTACCCGGGTTTTTATATCTTTTTATTGGTGCAGGGGTTGTGGCTCTGCTAGTTTCATGGAAAGAAAACATTGATTTTAACAAGCGGCTGGATGCAGTGCCTTATGAATTTAGAATTCAAAAAGCCGAAGAAAGCAGCAAAAAAAAGGATGCTATCGGTTTTGCTGTAGGTGCCCTGTTTTTGGTTGCAATTTTCTATATAGAAATTCCATGGGAACAAAGAGCCAGTGCAGATGACGTCTTTCCGTTTTTAATTATATTCCTGGTTTTGGGATATACCACTTTATTGAAGCCCCAGTATGATTATTACCATTTTGGCGAAGCCTTTATCACGGGTCCCGGTCCCGGGCTTGAAACCATTCGCTGGAGCGATATTAGAACTGTGGAAACAAAAAAAGACAAGGATATTTTCTACCTAAATCTTAAAAAAGGCAGTCCCCTGCTATTTGATTTAAAAAACTATTACAGCGACAGAAAATGGGAGGAAGTGATGGGGTATTTTGAGGAAAGAGGGGTTATTAAAGTGGCTTCTTGAGGTGACTTAGGACTGCAAGACGTGTGTCGTAGGACTAAAATGGTATTAAGTATTAAGTACAAAGTATTAAGACAACTCCATCTGTTCTGTGTTCTTTGTTCGATATTCGATATTCGATATTCGTTATTCGGTGCGTTCGGTGTTCGGTTTTTCGGTGTTCTAGAATCGATTTAGCGCTTTGCAGCGAAAAAAATTTAGGAAAACTTAAGAAAATACGCACCTCATTTATAACAAGCAAACAAAAAATAGCATACATTATTGCACTGTTTTTTGCATTGTATTGATAATTAAGTCTTTAACGCAATCAAAAAATATTCAATTATCCGCACTTACTATTTAATTATTTTTAAATATCTCCAAAAATTTAACACTTTTCGCAATTGAATATTCAAAACGGGAAGTACATTTGCGGCGTATAATAAATAACACATACATCCAAAATGAGAAACATTTTAATGATTCTAGTCGTAGTTGCAATTGCAATGACATCTTGTAACAATGACAAACAAGTTTTATCAACTTCATTTGATAACTTACAAAAAGAAAGCGACAGCCTTCTTCAAGTACACACGGCTCTTAAAAACAGCCACACTACTAACATGAGTGCTTACACTACCGTTTCTGAAAACATGACCGGTAAAACGTTTCAAGACTCTACGTTACTTGCTACCCTTGCAACACAAGAGGTTGTATTGAAAAACCACGATGCCCAAATCATAAAAGTAGAGGCATTATTGAACGGTCATCAAGAACTAAAAGCTAATTTCAACAACCTGACTCCTGAAGAAATGCAAGCTCAGATTGATGTAATGACTGCTGATCTTGAAGAGATCAAAAACACACAAACTACAATGCAAGGAGAACATGAAAAACTAGGTCAAGATTTGGCTCAGGTAAATGAAGAATTCAAAAAACAAGAACTTACCGCTGAAGCAAAGCAATAAGCTTTCGCGAAAATATCTTCTGAACCCGACCTAATACGTCGGGTTTTTTTATATTATATCCTGGGAAGAAATCCCTTTAGTGCATTAAAATAACACCTCTCAAACTTAGTTGTTATCGTTATTGGAAAGCACAACCCTTACAACTGACCCCTGAACGCTGTAACTCACGTAGGCCTTTGGGAGTGACAATGGTCAGTTAGTAGGATTATAAGGCATAAAAAGTAAGACAAACTTTCACCATTTGTCTTTGTGGTTCTTTTCCCTTTTTTGGAACTCTTTGGTATTGTTTTAACAACAAAACTCAAAAAATGGAATGGTGCTCTAAGTTTAAGTAATCTCAGTAAGTGAGTAACCAGGCAAGAGATCATTGATTATTATCTCTAATTTTTGATTATATTTATAAAAAATCCACTTTATGAAATATAGTACGCTATTCCTGCTGTTTGCAGTAACCATCTCACAAGCACAAACAGACAACAGATTATATGACATCATCCAATCCGTTTCCGCGGAAAGGCTGGAAAAAGATGTGACAATGCTGGCTAATTTTGGGACGCGGCATACCTTGAGCGATACGGTATCGAATACCCGTGGTATCGGCGCAGCACGTCGATGGATCAAAAAAGAATTTGATGTGATTTCCAAAGACTGCAACAACTGTCTGGAGGTATTTTATCAAAAAGACATGGTCAAAAAAGACGCCAATGCCCGCATCCCCTTTGATGTGTGGGTGGTGAATGTGGTGGCCATCCAGCGTGGCTCCAAATACCCAAACCGCTTTATTATTATGAGCGGCGATATCGACAGCCGCGTGAGTGACCCCAATGATTATACTTCCGATGCGCCCGGCGCCAACGACAATGCCACTGGCATGGCAGGAGCTATGGAAGCGGCACGGGTACTTTCCAAATACAAATTTGAAAACAGCATCCTTTATACCGGACTTTCCGGAGAGGAACAAGGGCTTTTTGGCGGTGCCGGCCTTGCTGCTTACGCGAAAGAAAAAGGCTGGGAAATCATCGGGGTATTGAACAATGATATGATAGGAAATATTGAAGGCGTGAACGGCGTCATCAGCAACCGCGATTTCCGTATTTTTTCAGAACCCGTTCCCCCTACTGAAACCGAACAACAACGCAATAGCCGTAGGTTTTATGGTGGCGAAGTCGATGGCATTTCGCGGCAGCTGGCACGCTATGTACATACAACCACAAAAACATATATGCCGGAAATGAACCCTACCCTCATTTACCGCTTGGATCGCTTTGGTCGCGGCGGACACCACCGTCCGTTTAACGATGCGGGCTTTGCTGGTATCCGCATTATGGAGTCGCACGAGAATTATAACCAACAACATCAGGACATCCGTGTGGAAGATGGTATTGCTTATGGCGATGTCCTGGAGCATGTCAATTTTGAATATGCTGCTAAACTCACTGCCGTAAATGCCATTACTATGGCAGCAATCGCATGGGCTCCCTCGGCACCAAAAAATGTCGTGATTGGCGGTATTGTAGAACCTTCGGCAAAACTGAAATGGGACAAAGTCGAGGGCGCAATAGGTTATAAAATCTACTGGCGGGACACCACCTCCCCCACCTGGAACCACAGCAGGTATGTGGGCGATGTCAGTGCACACACCTTAGAGGGAATTGTGATCGACAATTACTTTTTTGGCGTGGCTGCCGTTGGAAAAGACGGGCACGAGAGCGTAGTTGTTTTTCCGGGAGGGATTATGAGGTAGGGGTTAGAGATGAGTGGTGAGTGGTGAGTGGTGAGATTTTTTGACCGATGACCGATGTCGGGAATGGAGGTTTAGCGCCGTACCAGCCACGGTCACTGAGCGGAGTCGAAGTGAAGTGAAGGCTGGGAGCCGAAACCGTTTTTTCTTGAAAATGAATGTTTAAAAACGGTCAAGTCTAATCAGGGAAGTTCATTGAGAAGTGAGAGTCATTTTGACCGATGACAAATGACTAATGACGGGCGCCGAACTCTTTGCGTCTTTGCGCTCTGGCGAGAAACCCTTCAGCCATAAATCTAAGCTCTAATACCGCAGCACGCTTTCTTTCCCCCTTTCCTAAAGGGATTAATGAGTGCTTCTATTTTTATCAAGTAAAGACTAAAATTCAACCCATCCTTATAGTTGTTCCTTTAAGAAAATTAAATGAAGATTAAATGCCACATCCTACTCTGAAAGACTGGGACAATAGCGTGGGATTAAGAAAAATAGAGCGCCACACCTTTTAAGGCGGGGCTATGGTGCCGGATGGGATATCCAAAAGCAATTTAATACCAAATTAAAAAAACAATGCTATTTTTGCAACAAAGATCCACTTCATGAAGAAACAAACTGTCCTGCTGTTTTTATTCCTGTTTACCGGTATAACACTATGCTCGCAAACCTTTACTAAACAAGATACCCTGCGCGGCAGCATCACTCCGGAGCGGGCTTGGTGGGATCTTACTTTCTACCATCTCGATATTGAAGTAAAACCTGATGAAAAATGGCTGGGTGGTAAAAATACCATCCGATATACCGTTTTAGAACCGCACAACACCCTTCAAATAGATTTGCAAGCACCATTGCAAATAGAGAAAGTAACACAGGATGGCAAAGTATTGCAGGTCTCTTCAGAAGGCAATGCGCATTTTATTACTTTAAAGAAGAATCAACAAAAAGGCGCCTCCGAAGAAATAACAGTGCATTACAGTGGTTCTCCAAAAGAAGCCAAAAACGCACCATGGGACGGCGGCATCTCCTGGAAGAAAGACAAAAACGGAAAGCATTTTGTTGGCTCTTCCTGCCAAGGCTTGGGAGCAAGTGTGTGGTGGCCTAATAAAGACCATATGTATGATGAAGTGGACAGCATGGCCATAAGTGTGCGGGTGCCTAAAGAACTAGTGAATGTTTCGAACGGAAGGCTTAAAAAAGTAGAAGAACACGATAACCAAACAAAAACCTGGCACTGGTATGTGCAGAATCCCATCAACAGCTATGGAGTGAACATCAATATTGCCGATTATGTGCACTTTGGGGAAACCTATGAAGGAGAAGCTGGTATCCTGGATATGGATTACTGGGTATTGCGATATAATCTCGATATAGCCAAGGAACATTTTAAGGATGCGCCAAGAACCATCGAAGCTTTAGAGCACTGGTTTGGACCCTACCCATTCTACGAAGACAGCTACAAATTAGTGGAAGCACCTTATCTAGGTATGGAACACCAGAGCTCGGTAACCTATGGCAACGAGTATAAAAAGGGGTATCTGGGCAATGACCTTTCTGCCAGTGGATGGGGATTGAAATTTGATTTTATTATCGTCCACGAGACCGGTCACGAATGGTTTGCTAATAACATCACCTACAAAGATATCGCAGATATGTGGATACACGAAGGCTTTACCGCCTATTCCGAGAGTTTGTTTGTGGAATATTTTTATGGCACACAGGCGGGCGCTGAATATGTGGTAGGAACCGGCCATGTTATACAAAATGAAAAACCTATTATCGGAATCTATGATGTAAACCAAAGAGGTTCAGGCGATATGTATTACAAAGGTGCTAATATGTTGCACACCCTAAGACAACTGCTGGAAGATGATGAAAAGTGGCGTGCTATTTTACGTGGTCTCAATACCGATTTCAGACATCAAACGGTGACCACAAAACAAATTGAAGACTACCTCAGCAACAAAACCGGTATTGATTTAACAGCATTTTTCAATCAGTACTTAAGGGATCAACGCATTCCCATGGTGGAATTTAAGGCGGAAGAAAACCAGCTTTCTTTTCGCTATACAAGAACCGTGGAAGACTTTGACATGCCAGTAAAAATTCTGGTCAATGAGGAAGTCCATTGGATTTTTCCCAAAAAAGACTGGAGCGAATTACGATTGACCTATCCGGTTGAAAATATAAGTATTGATGCAAATTTTTTAGTGGAAGGATTCTTACTACGATAAATTATGGATAAAAAAAGGATAACGGTACTGGTTTGCCTTTTATTGGGTATGCTTACTCAAGCACAAAATATAGAACAAAAAGAACCCCATTGGATTGGGGATTACTTCCTCCTTCTGGACAAGGGGCTTATGGAAAAAGACACCCTGACTTTGAGTACACTTTTACATAGAGATCTTACTCTGGGACACTCTAACGGCTGGATAGAAAACAAACCTGATCTCTTAAAGACACTGGCAAACAATGGTGTGGAATACCACAGTATTGAAATTACCGGCACCCCTATAATCAAATACCATTCTGATAGTTTGCTTACCACCCGCAGGGATATTGATGTTGCAGGTATTGTAAATGAAACCTCTTTTAAAGTTCAACTGAATGTCTTGGAAATATGGATTTGTGAAGAAGGAAACTGGCAGCTGCTGGCAAGGCAAAGCGTTAATCGAAAATAATGGACGTACAAAGTTTGATTTACGACATGAAGACTTATGACTTATGACTTTTTATCTTACCCCTGTTTAAATAATTTGGACGCTAATGGTAGCATAAAAAAAAAGACCCCGATTAACGGAGTCTTTTAAAATATGTACGTTTTAAAACAAATTATGCTTTAGGCATAACTACTTTGTCAACAGCGTGAATTACTCCGTTAGAAGCATCAACGTCTGCCATAACTACAGTAGAAGTACCACCTTTAGCATCTTTGATCATCACTTTTCCATCTTTCAATGATAAAGTTAATTTCTCACCTTGCACAGTAACTACTTCATATTTGTTGTTGTTTTCATTGATAGCTTTAACTAAATCTGCAGCTTTCCACTCTCCTGCAACAACGTGGTAGGTTAATAAACCACTTAATTGTTTTTTGTTTTCCGGCTTCATTAAGTTATCTAATGTCGCTTTAGGTACTTTGCTGAATGCTTCGTTTGTTGGAGCAAATACAGTAAAGGGACCTTCACTTTTCAACGTTGTAGCTAAATCAGCAGCAACTAAGGCAGATACTAAAGTAGAGAAATTCTCATTCCCCATTGCGATAGCAGCAATAGTATTTGACTCATACTCAGCCTGCATTCTTGTAGTTTCTTCAGCTTCCATTGCAGCAGCTTCTTCCGCTTGCATTAATTCAGCTTGTGCTGCAGCTTCTGCTTCAGCATCATTTTTTTTTGTGTCTGCACAAGAAGCAAAAAGCATTCCTACTACAGCCAATGACAATACAATTTTCTTAAAATTCATAACGATGGTTTTTTTTAATTTGAAACAAAGGTAATTTAATGTTGTGTTAAAAAAATATAATACAAATTAATTTTATGTTAAAATATCTGACTTTTAGGGTCATTTTTTTTAGACATAAAACAATCTTTTTTATACCGTCAATTTTACATAAATTTTTATCTATTAACCATATAAGGCTGCATTTTTTTCTGTAAAAACCTTGCAGTATTCTAATGGAAGAAAATCGGCGCTAGCTTTATAAAGCAGCCTTCGGTATTCTGGGACTTGGTTCTAATTAGAAGGGAATCTGGTTATTTATTCAGGGTATACTTCTAAAACTAATTTTTGTTCTCCAGCAATGGTACAAACCTAAATTCCCCATATTCTTTTTTCTCAAACTCTTTCTCTGATTTTCTGGTGAAAACAGTCATTATCTGTACTTTTTCCCCAACAGGGATGACCAACTTCCCTCCCACTTTTAATTGCTCCATCAAAGGTTTTGGAACAAAAGGAGCACCGGCTGTGACAATTATACCGTCAAAAGGCGCAAAGTCGGGCAGGCCTTTATACCCATCGCCAAAAATCATTTTCTTAGGCCGATATCCTATTTTAGGCAAAAACAGGCTCGTTCTCTTAAACAATTCTTTCTGGCGTTCAATGGTATATAGCTGTGCACCCATTTCTATAAGTACAGCTGCCTGATACCCACTTCCTGTTCCTATTTCTAAAACTATATCCCCTTTTTTAATTTCCAGTAATTCGGTCTGTCTGGCCACCGTGTAGGGCTGTGAAATGGTTTGTTCAGCACCAATGGGAAACGGCTTGTCTTCATAAGCATGTCCATCAAAACCGGAATCCATGAACAAATGCCTAGGTATTTTGTTAATGGCTGCAAGTACGTCTTCGTTTAAAATGCCCTTTGCTTTTATGATTTTTACAAGTTGTTGTCGTTTTCCTTGATGTCTGTGTGTGTCTTTCAATTTGGTTAATGGTGTAATGGTTCCCTTCGACTTCGCTCAGGGACCGGTTAATGGTTAATGGTGCCCTTCGGCTATGCTTAGGGACCGATTAACGGTTCAAAGTTTTAAATTTCGGAGGTTGAGCGTTGAGCCTGCCGCAGTCACTGAGCGTAGCCGAAGTGAAGGCTGGGAGCCGAAACCGGATTTCTTCAAATTTTAAACATTATGTTCATAAGCAAAAATCGGAAAGTTTATGTGGGATTGCAAGTTTTTAATAAAATAAAAATAAAATTTTAGAACTTTGGTAGTATAATCCAAAACAACATAGTATGGATTTATTTTTTATATTCGCTCTCAATATAACAGGAGGAATTTTGCCCTGAATTCTTCTAAAAAACCTTATTTTTGTAAAAAAGAGATACTATGCTTAACGCCGGAGTTATAGGTGCCGGTCACCTCGGAAAAATTCATTTAAAACTTCTTCAACAATCCGCTAAATATAACCTCGTTGGTTTCTATGATGCCTCCAACGAAATCAGGGAAAAAATCGCAGCTGAATTTGGGTACATACCATTTGAATCCATGGATGATCTTATTGCTGCATGCGATATGATAGATGTTGTGACCCCTACTGTTACCCATTTTGCATGTGGCAAAAAAGTGATTGAAGCAGGAAAGCACCTTTTTATAGAAAAACCCATCACACAGACTGTAGAAGAAGCCGAAATACTTATCGCCTTGGCAAAAAAACACGGTGTTAAAGGACAAGTAGGGCATGTGGAACGTTTTAATCCCGCATTTACCGGCGTCAACCACATGATTGAAAACCCCATGTTTATTGAAGCACATCGTCTGGCAGAATTCAACCCGCGTGGGACAGATGTTTCTGTGGTTTTGGATTTAATGATTCACGACATCGATGCTATATTAAGCGTTGTCCATTCTAAAGTAAAAAGCATTCATGCCAGTGGCGTTTCCGTAATCAGTGAAACACCCGATATAGCTAACGCCCGTATTGAATTTGAAAATGGATGTGTTGCTAACTTGACCGCCAGCCGAATTTCTTTAAAAAATATGCGTAAAGCCCGCTTTTTTCAGCGGGATGCTTACATTTCTGTAGACTTTCTAGAAAAGAAATGTGAGGTAGTCAAAATGAAGGATGCGCCTGAAAATCCCGGGGATTTTGATATGATACTGCAAAACGCTGAAGGCATTAAAAAACAAATCTATTTTGACAACCCAAAAGTAGAACCCAACAACGCCATCTTAGACGAGTTAGACACTTTTGCTGACGCCATAAATAACAACACCACCCCTATTGTTTCTTTGGAACAAGGAGCAGAAGCCTTACGAGTTGCGATGCAAGTGCTGGAACATTTTAAAAAAATATAATCGAATTTTAATCAAAATAAAAGTTACCGCTTTCGCGGAAAATAAGTATGAAATGCCCATTAACGCATTTATCAAAACAACAGATATGTTCAAAGTGCATTCCATCCCTACTTTGGGTCGGGACAGGTACTGACATTTAAAAAACAAATAAATATAAACAGATGAAAAATGTAGCTGTAATAGGTGCCGGAACCATGGGAAATGGAATTGCCCACGCTTTTGCACAAAGTGATTATAAAGTACAATTGATTGACGTTAGCGAAGAATCGTTAAAAAAAGGTATCGCCACCATAAGTAAAAACCTGGATCGCATGGTTGCCAAAGAAAAGATTACGGAGGCCGAAAAACGGCAGACGTTAAGCAATATCACTACTTTTACCAACATGGAGGAAGGGGTGGAATATGCAAGTCTGGTTGTGGAAGCTGCCACTGAAAATGTGGATTTAAAACTAAAGATTTTCAGGGATTTGGATACATTTTGCCCAGATGATACCATTTTGGCTACAAATACTTCCTCTATTTCCATTACAAAAATTGCTGCTGTAACCAAAAGACCAAAGATGGTTATCGGGATGCATTTTATGAACCCGGTACCGATAATGAAACTTGTGGAGATTATTAAAGGGTACAACACCTCCACGGAGACCTACAATACCGTAGCCGAACTTTCCAAAAAGCTGGGCAAAGTGCCGGTGGAAGTTAATGACTATCCGGGTTTTGTTGCTAATAGAATTTTGATGCCAATGATCAATGAAGCTATAGAAACCTTATATAACGGTGTTGCAGGAGTGGAAGAAATAGATACCGTAATGAAATTAGGAATGGCGCATCCTATGGGTCCGTTGCAACTAGCTGATTTTATAGGCCTAGATGTATGTCTTTCTATTTTAAATGTAATGTATGATGGCTTTAAAAATCCAAAATATGCACCCTGTCCCCTACTTGTAAATATGGTAAGGGCAGGAAAATTCGGTATAAAAAGCGGTGAAGGTTTCTACGACTATAAAGAATCGCCACGTGCGGAAAAAGTGGCGGGGATGTTTTTGTAAATGTTGCGAGTTGCGAGTTGCGGGTTGCGGGTTGCCGGTTATGAATTGTTTTTTGTTAGGAAATAATTTTAAATATATATACTATGGCTTTATCTTATCGTGAATTGGATATTTATCAAATATCCTTCGATTTATTTATTAAGACGCACCACTTTTTTTTTAGAATTACCTAATTATGAACTGTATAAACTGGGAAGTCAGCTAAGAAGATCTTCTGATTCTGTTAATTCAAATATTGTAGAGGGGTATGGCAGAAAAACATATAAAATGATTTCCTAAGATTTTTAATATATGCACACGCAAGTAATGATGAGACAATTAATCATTTAAAAAAACTGCAAGTACTCTACCCACAATTTGAGAAAACAGTTAGTGAGCTTCTTAAAGAATATGATATTTTAGGAGCAAAAATTTATAATTTCAAGGAATATGTAATCAAAAGCTGGAAAACCTAGAGCGCAACAGGCAACAGGAAACCGGCAACAGAATATGGCTAAAGTAAATCCTTTCAGAGCAGTAAGACCACCCAGGGACAAAGTAAGTCTTATTGCGTCGCGTGCCTATCAAAGTTATACCATAGAAGAGCGTGAGTTCCGGATGAGCAACAATCCCTTTTCTTTTTTGCATATTGTAAACCCCGGGTATAAATACCAAAAAGAAATCCTTGGTCCTGAACGTTTTGACCTAGTAAAAAACCGGTACCTGGAATTTAAAGAAGATGGTGCTTTTATTCAAGACAGTAAACCTGCTTACTACATCTATAAAATTGTGGACCGGGAGCAACAGTCTTTCCTGGGAATCATTGCAGCTACAAGTACCGAAGATTATGAAAACGATGTCATCAAAAAACACGAAGACACCATTGAATCCCGCGAAGTAACCTTTAAGGAATATCTGAAAACTGTAGGTTTTAATGCAGAGCCGGTTTTAATTACCTATCCCGATAACCCGAAAATTTCGGAAATTCTGAACAATATAATCAGTACCCGTGCTGAATATGAATTTACCACCACCTATCGCGACACCCATTATCTTTGGAAAGTAGATGATGCAGAAATAATTCTGGCAATCCAAACTGAGTTTGAAGCAATGGAAGCTTTATATATTGCTGACGGGCACCATCGATCTGCTTCTTCCTTTTTATTACAACAAGATTTAAAAGCCGAAAACCCAAAACATACAGGGGAAGAAAGCTATAACTTTTTCATGAGCTATCTTATCCCGGAATCCCATTTAAAAATTCACGAATTCAACCGATTGGTAAAAGATTTAAACGGATTGACAAAAGAGGAATTTCTAATAGCTTTAGATGCACACTTTCGGATTGAAAACAGGGGCCTTTCTTATTACAAACCATCAAAAGTACATCATTTTAGCATGTATCTGGACCAGGAATTTTATTCGTTATTCTTACGAAAAACCAACTATAAAATGGATGATGCATTAGACGAACTTGATGCGATGGTATTGTATAAAACGGTTTTAAAACCCATTTTAGGGATAACGGATTTACGCAATGATAACCGCATAGAATATGCACACGGAAAAAATGACTTGGCCTATGTAAAGTCAAAAGTGGACAGTGGCGAATATCAAATTGGTTTCGGGCTGGTTCCTGCAACTATAGAACAATTAAAAGACATTGCAGATCAGGGATTAAAAATGCCTCCTAAAAGCACTTACATTGAACCTAAACTTAGAAGTGGGATTACCATATATGAATTTTAGTTAGTAAACAGAATAACGATTAGATGAGCATTTCAGAAAATTTACAAAAAATAAAAGATTCTCTTCCTGAAGGGGTAACATTAGTTGCAGTTTCAAAAACCAAGCCCTTTGCTGACATTATGGAAGCTTATGAAGCCGGTCAACGTGTATTTGGGGAGAATAAAGTGCAAGAAATGACCGAAAAATGGGAACAGCTACCAAAAGACATACAATGGCACATGATAGGCCACGTGCAACGCAACAAAGTAAAGTACATGGCGCCATTTGTATCGCTTATTCACGGTGTGGACAGTTTGAAATTATTGAAAGAAATAGATAAAGAGGCACGCAAAAATAATAGGATAATATCCTGTTTATTGCAAATTCATATTGCACAGGAAGACACTAAATTTGGGTTTGATGCGGAAGAAGTAACAACAATTCTAGAAGATGATGCGTTTACAAGTTTACAGCATATTAAAATTGTAGGTTTGATGGGAATGGCTACTTTTACAGAAGATGAAAAGGTGATTAAAAAGGAATTTCAATATATAAAATCCCTTTTTGACACACTAAAGCTAAAATCGGAAACCGATACTTTAAAACCGGAAATCCTCTCCATTGGCATGAGCGGTGATTATCTGATTGCCATAGAAAACGAAAGTACTATGGTGCGCGTGGGAAGTGCTATTTTTGGAGATAGAAATTATTAAATTAAAATTGATTGTACGCGATACTTGACATAGAAACCACCGGGGGAAAATATAACGAAGAAGGAATTACCGAGATCGCTATTTATAAATTTGACGGCCACGAAATTACAGACCAGTTCATCAGTTTGATAAATCCCGAAAGACCTATACAACCTTTTGTGGTTAACCTTACCGGAATAAGCACAGAAATGCTTCGCAATGCTCCAAAATTTTATGAAGTAGCAAGACGCATTGTTGAAATCACAAGTGACTGTATAATCGTCGCACACAACGCCACTTTTGACTACCGCATTTTACGCACAGAATTTACACGTTTAGGGTTTGAATACACTCGCGAGAGTTTATGCACTGTAGAACTATCTAAAAAATTACTTCCGGAAGTAAAATCGTATAGTCTTGGAAAACTAGTCAGGGAATTAGGAATACCAATGAGTGAAAGGCATCGCGCATCAGGCGATGCTAAGGCTACAGTAACACTCTTTAAATTATTACTATCCAAAGATACAAAAAAGGAGATTGTAAGTAGTACCGTTAGGATAGAACCCAAAAGACAACTGGACAAGAAGCTATTGCAGATCATTGAGAAAATTCCGGCAGAAACAGGTGTCTACTATATGCACCGGGAAGATGGCACCATTATATATATCGGAAAAAGCAGAAATTTAAAGAAGCGCATAATCCAGCATTTTACTTCTGAAAATAGGAAATCCAAAAAAATGCAGGAAGAAGTTGTTGCCGTCACTTATGAAAAAACCGGAAGCGACCTGATTGCGCAATTAAAAGAATGTGAAGAAATTAAGACAAACAAACCCATTTATAACAGGGCACTTACAAAAACTTTATACCTCGCTCAATTGGAAAGTTTTGTGGATGAAAATGGTTATATAAATTTAAAAATCGCCAAAGCTGATGCTCGTAAAAAATACATAACCACATTTACTAACCTGCAACAAGCACGCAACAACCTCTTTAAAATTACAGAAAACTATGGTCTGTGTCAAAAACTCACCGGTCTTTATAAATCAACGGAACCTTGTTTTTCTCAAACCATTAAGGAATGTAATGGCGCTTGTATCCAAGAAGAAAGTAAAGAAGAATACAATAAAAAAGTAAGCGCTTTTATAGAAAAAAATAGCTATGAGAATCAGCATATGCTTATTATTGACCGCGGAAGAGATATTGAAGAGCGTTCCGTTGTGTATGTAGAAAACGGAATTTTCAGGGGGATTGCTTTTTTTAATTTGAATTACCAGATCCACAATCCTGAAGTATTAAAATCGCTTTTAACACCTATGAAGAACAACAAAGATGCACAACATATCATTCAGGGTTATTTACGTAAAAATAAAGTTTTAAAAATAATTGAACTCCCATAAGGGCATTATGTAAAGGATGTTCCCTATTTTTGAAAAGCACTATATAAAAACTAGAAAAGTTTCTCTCCATGCAAACCGATTCTAAAAATAAAATAGATACAATAAGGCAAAAGATATACATTGTCATTTATGGCACTAACACGCCAGCCGGAAGGATTTTTGATATGGTTCTTCTCGTTTTGATTCTCTTAAGTGTGCTGGCGGTAATGCTAGAAACGGTAGCCGATATTGATATTAAATACCACAAAGAGTTAATCTTAATAGAGTGGATTTTTACTTCTCTTTTTACCATTGAATATATTTTAAGAATATTTTCCACTAAAAAACCATGGAAATACATATTTAGTTTTTACGGGATTATAGATCTTTTTGCCATACTTCCCATGTATTTAACCTTCTTCTTCCCCGGTAGTAGTGCCATTGCAAGTGTAAGGGCGCTGCGATTATTAAGGATTTTTAGAATTTTAAATATTACCCAATACATCGGTGAATCTAATAAACTTAAATCTGCACTAAGAGATAGTAGGGCAAAAATCATTATATTTTTATTTTCAGTGGTTATTATATGCGTCCTCATGGGAACAGTAATGTATCTAGTAGAAGGAGAAGAAAGTGGTTTTGTTAGTATTCCAATTAGTATCTACTGGTGTATAGTAACACTTACAACGGTGGGCTTTGGGGATATAACCCCCGCAACCGGATTGGGCAGGTTTATTGCATCTTTAATTATGATTACGGGATATGGTATTATAGCAGTGCCTACAGGAATTGTAAGTGCCGAGTTTACCAAACAAAAAATAAAGGGCAAGAAAAAAGTAAAAGCCATATCCATGTGTCCCGTTTGTAATGAGAGAGGTCATAAAGTTGAAGCAGATTTTTGTTTTAATTGTGGCGAAAGGCTCAATAATAAAACTAAAAATTGATCCCTAAAAAATATTTAATTGTTATAGTTGGCCCCACAGCAATCGGGAAAACAGCACTTTCTATTGCACTGGCAAAACACTTTAACAGTGAAATACTCTCAGCAGATTCCAGGCAATTTTTTAAGGAAATGGCAATTGGCACCGCAGTCCCCTCGTCTTTGGAATTGCAGGAAATACCACATCACTTCATTCAACATAAAAATGTAAAGGATACCTACAATGTAGGGGACTTTGAAAGGGATGTGCTACAACTATTAGAAGAAAAATTCAAACAGCACGATATTCTTTTTATGGTAGGTGGTTCCGGTTTATACATAAAAGCGGTTTTAGATGGAATGGATTATTTCCCCGAAGTGAACCCGGCAATAAGAACCCAATTAATGATAGATCTTGATGAAAAAGGAATTCATTATTTACAGGAAAAATTGTTACGATTAGACCCGCACTATTATAAAAAAGTAGATATTAACAACACCCACCGTCTTGTCAGGGCACTGGAAATTTGTATAGGTTCGGGTGAAGCCTATTCTTCTTTTTTAGGAAAAAAAACAGAAAATCGTGATTTCTTATTCCTAAAAATAGGGCTAACTACAGACAGGGATTTTATTTACGACCGTATTAACAAACGTGTCGACCAGATGATGGAAGGGGGATTATTAGAAGAAGTAAAAGAATTGCTTCCGCATAAAGATTTAAATGCCTTACAAACTGTGGGATACCGAGAATTATTTCAATTTTTAAACAATGATATCTCTCTAGAAGAAGCGATTGAAGAAATAAAAAAGAATACAAGGCGCTATGCTAAAAGGCAGCTTACCTGGTTCAGAAAAGAAGAAGATATCCATTGGTTTGATCATCCTGTAAATCCGGAAGATGTAATTGCATATATTAAATCAAGAACGACGTAGAAATGTCGTCCTTGATAATAATATTCAATTAAATATCTTCAAAAATTAATTGTCTACCTCGCTCTTAACAACAAGCCTGAAACCTTCCCCGTGAATATTAATGATTTCTACACCGTCATCTTTACTAAGGTATTTACGCAATTTAGCAATATACACATCCATACTTCGGGAAGTGAAGTAATTATCATCCCTCCAGATTTTTGTGAGTGCTAGTTCACGCGGCATAAGGTCATTTTTGTGCAATGCCAGTAAACGCAATAATTCATTCTCTTTAGGAGAAAGTTTATCGGGTGTTCCACCATTGTAAGTTAGGAAACGAAGTTTGGAGTTCAAGTGAAAGTTCCCAATCTGGAAATCAAATTGCTTACTATCTGCTATAGTATCTGTTGCTTTGCGTTGTATAATAGCTTTGATTTTCATTAACAATACTTCAGAATCAAAGGGTTTGTTGAGATAATCGTCTGCACCTACTTTATAGCCTTTAAGGACATCTTCTTTCATTGCTTTTGCAGTTAGGAAGATGATAGGCACATCTTCATTCTTTTCCCTAATCTCCTTTGCAAGGGTGAATCCATCTTTATAGGGCATCATCACATCGAGTATACAAAGATCATAGTCGTCCTTTTTGAATTTTTCAAAGCCTTCCATACCATTTTTAGCATGGGTAACATTGTAGTCATTCATCATTAAATAGTCTTTAAGAACTGTTCCAAAGTTTGGATCGTCTTCTACCAAGAGAATTTTTTTATTTTCAGTTTCCATAATTTAAGATATTAATTGAAGTTTAATAATGAAGGTACTTCCTTTTCCTTTCTCACTTTCTACGTATATCTGACCCTGATGGTCATCAACCATACGTTTTACATAAGAAAGTCCAAGTCCGTGACCTTTTACGTTATGAACATTACCTGTATGTTCTCTATAAAATTTTTCAAATATTTTCTTTTGTGCTATTTTACTCATTCCGCTACCTTGATCCCTAATTTTGAGTATGATATTATTTTTTACATTTTCAGTAAAAATGTCAATTTTAGGGGCTTCCGGTGAGTATTTTATAGCATTGTCCAATATATTTACCACTACATTTGTAAAGTGGGATTCGTTTGCCAAAACTGAGGATTTTAATGCCCCAAAATGGGTTTTGATATACCCTCCTCTATCTTCTACTAACAACTCCACGTGTGTGATTGCATCATCAATAAGATCGTGTAACTTTAGACGTTCTTTCTTGATATTTAAGTCATTTTTTTCCAGTTTTGAAATACGCAATACACTTTCAACCTGAGCGTGCATACGTTTATTTTCTTCCCGAATCATTTTTAAATACCGCTCCATAGTTTCTTTATTCTCAGAAATTTTTGGATTTTTCATTGCATCTAAGGCCAGATTTATGGTGGCTATAGGTGTTTTGAATTCGTGTGTCATGTTATTGATAAAGTCAGTCTTTATTTCTGAAATTTGTCGTTGTCTAATAATTTGTTTTATGGCACTATAGTAGGCCAATATAATTATAGTGGTTAGCAATAATGTTAAAATTCCCATACCCAATACAGAGGAATAGACATTTTGTTGCTTCTTTGAAAAATTAACCAGCAATTCATATTTATAATTCCTGTTCTCATCTAAAAACAAGGGTACGCTATATACATTTGAAGAGTTTGGTTTATGAACAAAATTTTCAGATGCAATTTTTGTGGATAACCCATTGCTAAAAATGGCAAATTCAAACTCCGGTTTTAGATCTCTTGTTTCTAATTGATGGTTTATTAAATTCCTGATTTCCTCTACATTTACCCGTTTATGAATAGGCATCCTTTGCGCTATATCTTTAAAAGTTTCCGTCATCTGGAATTTCTCATTTTCATCTAATCTTTTTACTGAAATAGTACTTGTTTCAATATTTGCCTGTGAACCATCTACAGCTTCTTTAACCGTTGTAGTGAATTTTCTGTTATATAATTTCTTAAAATCAATACTGTCAAAATCTACTTCCAAAAAATTAGAAGACAATTTATAATCCTCTTCAAGTATACCACTGGAATAAATAAAAGTTTCATCTGTTATATTATCTGCTTTAGTATAAACAATCTCCCTGAAAGTGGATTTATCTGGTTTGCCTATGCTATCTGCAACTTCATTGTACAACCTGTAATAATATTCTAATTCCCTTTCTTGTAATTCTGCGGAAACTTTAATAAGCGTTTGCCTCACGTTATAAACAAACTGATCTTCTTTATTATCAAAGGAATTTTTAATCCAATACCCCTGAACAAAAATTATCCCAAGCAAACAGAGACTCATAAAAATAATGAGAATTATAAAAAGTTTTTTGCTCATCCCTCAAAAGTAAGATTTTAACATTTAGCGATTTAAAAGTTTAACCAAATGTTAACAAAACTAATTTTTATAATGGAAGATTTTAAGAAGTTTTTGATGCATTTCAGCAACTTGTAATTTAGTTTTAGAGATACTTTCCTCATTATCAATAACAAAGTCAGCTAGTTTTATTTTCTTCTCATCTGTCCATTGATTTGCGATTCTGGTCTGTATTTCTTCTATTGTAGATTTATCTCGTTGCATTACCCTTTTGATGCGGGTTTTTACGGAAGCAATGACAAGAATTGTTTTATTGCATAATGTATAGCCATCATTTTCAAAAAGGATTGCAGCTTCTTTAACAACATACACACCCCTTTGTTTGTTTTTCCAGGCGGTAAAATCTTTTCCTACAGCGGGATGAACTATGGCGTTTAGTTTTTCCAGAAGTAACTTGTCCTGAAAAACTTTAGTTGCAATATATGGTCTATTAAGTTTTGTATTTTTGTAAGCTTCCTCGCCTAAAAGTTGTTGAATCTCTCTTATTAAAACTGAATCCTTTTGCATTAATTTTTTTGCTTCATCGTCTGCAATGTAAACGGCCACGCCCAACTCATGAAACATTTTAGCAACTGTGCTTTTTCCGCTACCTATTCCTCCTGTTAGTCCAACTACTTTCATTCTAATAAAATTTAGATATAGATTTTAACAACAATAAAATTAGTCAAAAAATAAATTAGGGAATTTTTTTTCAGGGTCTTGTTTTAACAACCTGATAAAAAAAGTAGATTTTAAGAATGCCAATCCATAACCGAAAAACTGAACACATACCGCTTTGACAGAAAGTAAAGCTACCCAAATACTTTTGGAAGAAAGAAAAGAATCTATAAAAATCAATAATAAATAAAAAACTACAGACGCTGCAATCTGCCAATACCCGAATACTAAACATATTAAACCAACGATAATATATAAGACAAAAAGCGAAGGAAACCAAAATGTTATTTTTGCCGATTCAGGGTGCCACAGTGTTAAAATGGGGCGTACCAAGCCGAATTTTTTAACTTGCTGATAAAAAGATTTCCATGAAATTCGCCTTTTATGATATACAAACGCATCTTTAAGAAAATGAGTTTTAAACCCCGCCTTACGCAATCTCAAAGATAAATCTGGATCTTCGCCTGGGTGAATTTTTCCAAAACCCCCGGTAGCTTGAAAAGCTGTTTTAGATAAACCCATATTAAAACTTCTGGGTTCAAATTTCTGCACAGCCCTATTTTTTCCCCGAATGCCTCCCGTGGTAAGGTAAGAAGTCATACTGTAATTTATTGCCTTCTGCAAGTCTGAGAAGCTTTCATGTGCAGCATCAGGACCTCCAAAACAGTCCATAGGTCTCTTAGAAAGTGCACTAGTTACTGCCTTCAAATAACCAGGTGGTAAAATACAATCAGAATCCAGTATGACGAAAAAATCACCTGTAGCCCTATGCATTCCATAATTTCTGGAATCCCCAGGTCCTGAATTTGTTTTAAAAAAATAAGCAATATTAAGTTTGTTTTTAAATGAATCAACAATCACTTCTGAAGTTTGGGTCGAGCCATCTTCTACCAAAACAATTTCAAATGAATCCTTAAAATTCATTTGCACAATACTTTCCAGCAGTTCTTTGATTTCTTCGGGACGGTTGTATACAGGAATGATAAATGAAATTTTCCAATTCATGAAACAAATATAGGCAACAAAAAAAAACCATCCGCCTTGGGCGGATGGTTTCTATTAAATTAATATATTAAAATTTATTTTTTGATTAATCTATACGTTCCGGTTTGTCCTTCTGATACCACTTTCATCAAGTAAGCACCGGTAGCCAAATTGGAAACCTCTAGTTGGGTGGATGTTGCACCTATGTTTTGGTCCATTATTTTTTGACCAAGCATGTTATAGATAACCACATTATCAATAGAGGTGTTTGATGTGATATGTAAAACATTCTCCATTGGGTTTGGATAGAAAACAAAACCATCGATTGCATTTTCACCTGTTCCAAGGGAATTGCTTATATCTATAACAACATCACTTTCCCCACCTGTATTTAATACGTAAATATAATAACTCTGTCCAGCTGTTGTTGTAATACTGGCATCTGTACTAGGAGCACATTGGTTATTAGACTCAAATGTATATACAAGATCTGTTTCATCTGTAACATTTTCATTAGGAGCAGAATAGAAAATTACCGCTGTTGTTCCTGATGGTGTAGTTACTGAAGCTTCTGCTGTACCGTCTGAGGTTGCAGTAAATTTGTACCAAACTCCATTAGTTCCAGCGATTGCACAACCATCTGGATTCAATAACTCATTTGTAGCAAACTGCAATCTCACATCAGAATCAGTATAAGCTTGTGTAAACTGATCTACATCTATTGCATTTACAATTAAATCATTTGGTGGTGGCACAGGTAAGCAAGTAATATCTGCTAACCAACCCGCACGGGTTACTGAGCCATCGCTTAAAAATCTAAAGGTCAATGCCCCGGTTGGATGCGAAGAACTAAATGGACCAGGGTTTGTTGTTCCCCAGTATCCACCCGCAGGGAATCCTGTATTGGTTGGTGGGTTTCCACTACTAATTAATGGAGAACTTGTGTCTGGACCGTCATATACATAAAGTGCATCCCAGTTAGCTTCCACGTCAAAAGCTGTAAATGTTACAGTTACAACTTCCTCTGCGTCTGGTGTGATTGTCCATACTTCATCTTCATTGTTTGAGTAATTTCCACCAGGACCACCGGTATCCACAAATTGACCACCACATTCTAACACGGGTGCCAATTCACAGGTGATTGCTAAGCTAAAAAGACCTGAAGAAGTACTAAATCCTTCTACCATAATAATATAGGTAGAAGTTCCGTCAGATTCAAAAGTTAATTGGGATTGTAATCCACAGAAGTCATCGTTTAAGGCAATTTCACTACCTACTGAAAGATTTCCACAACTTGCAAAAACCCTTAAAAGAGAATCATAACTTGTACCTCCATCACATAAGGATATGGTAACCAGTTCTGCTTCTCCACTTCCTGTATAAGAATAAAATACATCCGGGGAAGCGTTCCCACCGGAATTAGTAGCTCCTGTTGTGCTTCCAGCGACTACATCGCCACAAGCAAGTGCTATAGCATCATCGCATTCCTCATTTGGAATACCCACCAGCAACGGCAACTCAACTAAAGCACCACCAGATGCAAGAGATACCCATAAGCCAAATGCAGCACCATCTTGGTTTGCCGAAGGATCTAAAAATCCACTTGCCAATACAGTAATGGCTGCTCCCTCAAGACCCAAAGTAGTTAGCGGAACACCATAAGAAGCTACAACGACTGAACCGTCTGCATTTGTTATATCAATTTCATAGTCATCGGGAATTAATTCTAAATACCCTTGAAATTCTGGGAAAGAAATATCATTTACAATAATTCCTACAGGAACACTTGTTTCAACAACGTCAACGGTAGGTGCGTCTGATGAACCGTGATGCACCAATAGGTCAGTTTCAGTCGGGTCAACAGCTGTTTCCCTTGCACCGGAATACACTTCTAAGCTAAAATCAATAGGGCTATTCACGGTTTCATCAAATTGGGATGGGTCAATAACACCTGTTGCAATCACTAAGTAAGTTTCACCTTCATCAAGTGTTGTGGTTAAATTAAATATACTATCTCCTGAAGAAGTACTTCCTGCCGGCGCTACATCAATACTTACAGGCACGCCTGCAGGCACATCCACAAAAGGGGTAGATGTTCTGAATTCAAAATCTTCCAGTAGGAGAACATCATCAAGGTACACATCCACAAATTCTGCAGCAGGATCTGCACTATTATGAATAACCTGTACTCTAGCAACAGCTGGTGCAACAACAAAATCTGTTAACTCAATATCATCCACATTCATTCTTCGGTTACCAGTATTACCCGGCGTTGTGGTGAGTACAATTCTTATTCTAATGTCACCTTCAGCTTCAACAGTTTCAGAGAATGTTTGTACAACGTCAGTAGCGGTAAATGGATCTCCTATTTGGGTCCAATCTGTTCCTGCATTAGTACTATACTCCACAGCCCAAGGCTGTTGGCCAGTATCTGTACCATATTGTCTATATTCAAAAGAAACAGTTCCTAAACCATTTGATTTGTCTTCAAGCATAGTCATTGAAGAACCGTCTCTTCCTCTAAATCTGGCAGATTGAGTACCATTAAAAAAGTCGTTAGCTAAACTTCCGATTAGGGCTTCCGTCATATCAAAATCAAAACCGGATAAATTTACTGTACCTGAAGCATAAGCTCCTTTTTGCTCTCCCGGGCCTTCAAAATCTATGATTACGCTTGCTGATCCGCCTCCACTGGTAGCTAATATTTCAACTTCCCAACCTAAACGATTGATAACAGTTGTGGAATTAAAATCAAAAAAGAAATTTCCTGAGGTTGCATTAAACACACCTGTACCACCATTAACCGCTAAAAGCTGGGCAAAGGTATTTGCTCCATTACCACCGGGTCCATTATCAAATAGTAAAACCCCTGTGGCATCTGTTCCATCATATAATCTAAGCCAGTCAAACGTTCCAAAAACTTCATAATCTAAAAATTCCAGTTGGGAAACACCTGCAAGGGTAGTTTTTGTTACACATCCACAGTTTGGATAATTACCGGGTGAACCGTCTGGCCCTCCGCCTGGTCCGCCCGGATCAAAGAAAAAATCTCCAACTTCTGGAGTAAAAGTTTCTGTCGCACCGGCAGTAGGAATAATGTCAGCCAATGGATCTCTGGTTTGATTTCTAAATGCTGAACTAAAAGTACTCACAAAATCAGATGTAGTACTCTGCTGTAATGTTGTTAGGCTTTTTTCGTTCTCTAAAAGCTCTAACTCTTCTTGGGTCGTTAAGTTTTGTGCAATTAGGTTTGCTGAAAAAAGCAAAAATAATCCACACAGAAATGTAATTCTTCTCATAGTTTACTTTAAATTTTGAATTAATAATTTTATAAAAATAAAATTTAATTATAAAATCTACTTATTTAGAATGTGAAGTTTATGTTAAAAATAAAAACCACCTCAATCAAAAAAATTGAGGCGGTTTTTCTAAGATTTATATTTAGTTTCTAAGTAACTACTGATTTATTTTTTAATCAGTTGATAAGACGCTGTTTGACCATCTGCTGTTACTTTCATAATATAAGCACCTGTTGAAAGGTCTGAAACATTAAGTATGGAGCTTGTAGCACCTATATTTTGATTAATCACTTTTTGACCAAGCATGTTATAGATAACCACATTATCAATAGAGGTGTTAGATGTGATATGTAAAACATTCTCCATTGGGTTTGGATAGAAAACAAAACCATCGATTACATTTTCACCTGTTCCAAGGGAATTGCTTATATCTATAACAACATCACTTTCCCCACCTGTATTTAATACGTAAATATAATAACTCTGTCCAGCTGTTGTTGTAATACTGGCATCTGTACTAGGAGCACATTGGTTATTAGACTCAAATGTATATACAAGATCTGTTTCATCTGTAACATTTTCATTAGGAGCAGAATAGAAAATTACCGCTGTTGTTCCTGATGGTGTAGTTACTGAAGCTTCTGCTGTACCGTCTGAGGTTGCAGTAAATTTGTACCAAACTCCATTAGTTCCAGCGATTGCACAACCATCTGGATTCAATAACTCATTTGTAGCAAACTGCAATCTCACATCAGAATCAGTATAAGCTTGTGTAAACTGATCTACATCTATTGCATTTACAATTAAATCATTTGGTGGTGGCACAGGTAAGCAAGTAATATCTGCTAACCAACCCGCACGGGTTACTGAGCCATCGCTTAAAAATCTAAAGGTCAATGCCCCGGTTGGATGCGAAGAACTAAATGGACCAGGGTTTGTTGTTCCCCAGTATCCACCCGCAGGGAATCCTGTATTGGTTGGTGGGTTTCCACTACTAATTAATGGAGAACTTGTGTCTGGACCGTCATATACATAAAGTGCATCCCAGTTAGCTTCCACGTCAAAAGCTGTAAATGTTACAGTTACAACTTCCTCTGCGTCTGGTGTGATTGTCCATACTTCATCTTCATTGTTTGAGTAATTTCCACCAGGACCACCGGTATCCACAAATTGACCACCACATTCTAAAACGGGTGCCAATTCACAGGTGATTGCTAAGCTAAAATCACCTGATCCTGTACCAAAGCCTTCTACCATAATGATATATGTTGAAGTTCCGTCAGATTCAAAAGTTAATTGGGATTGTAATCCACAGAAGTCATCGTTGAAGGCAATTTCACTACCTACTGAAAGATTTCCACAACTTGCAAAAACCCTTAAATAAGAATCATAACTTGTACCACCGCCACATAAAGAGATGGTTACTAATTCAACTTCTCCACTACCGGTATATTCATAAAACACATCCGGGGAAGCATTTCCACCAGAATTAGTAGCTCCTGTTGTGCTTCCAGCGACTACATCGCCACAAGTAAGTACTATAGCATCTGCACACTCAAAGTTGTTAGTAGATCCGGGATCTTCAGTACAAAAAGTGATGGTAAAACTATCTAAAGTTCCTGTGTCACCACCTGCGGTATCACAAATTTTAAGCTGCCATTCCCCATTGATATCTTCACCGTCAAATGTAGCAGCAAAAGTTCCACCCACCGGCTGATAAATACCTGTGTGAGGCGCAGTACTTCCGGCAGAAGGTATTCCACCGTCTTCAAATTGTGTGTTAGAGAAGTTATCACCACTTCCTCCAACACTATCCCATAGAGCAAGTTCAGTTCCTGAAGGAGAAATCAAATAAATTTCTAAATCACCAGACCAGGTATGAGTAATATTAATTGTAACATTTTCCAGTTCTGCATCATCACCAATGATTCCGGCGCCTGTCACATCTACTGGATACAAATTAGGAGCTCCAACACAATCTACCGTAGAAGTTCCTCCCGGATCGATATCTGATGGTAAACCTGTTGCGCTATAAACAACACTGTCACAGGTACCGCCGCCGCCGCCGCCACCGCCAGCACATTGTCCACTAATTATATAAACTCCTTCTTCTCCGGTAGTTGCCCATGCTCCATTAAAAAATGACCACATAGCATTACCCTGCAGTGTCAAATTAGATTCCCAGGCAGTTTGGCCACCATTGCTAGACAATACTGTTGCTCCAATCCAGTAAGTTGTAGATTGACCGGCCTGACCTGCAAATAAGAAAGGCGTCACATCAAGAACTACTGTGCTCACATCAAAGCCAAAGTTAGCTCCGACTACAGCTTGAGATGTTGGTACAACGGTTTCTGTGCCAATAACCGCTCCAGGTTGCCCAGCAGCGTTTGCATAATAAGTTAAATTCACACTGGTGATTGTGGTGCCAGGGTTATGAAACTGATTCATAGTGATTTGCTCAAGAGTAAAGTCATCGTCAGCTGCGACCAAAACATCCACAGCGGATATATTTGGAGCTTGATTAAAAAATCCATTTTGGAAAGCGGCACTAGCACTTGATTGTGTACAGACACCACCGCCGCCGCCGCCGCTACAAGAGCCATATTCAACCCTACCTACTAATTCTGCATTTGCCCCGGTTAAATCTTGTAATTCAATGGATACAATTGTTTCATTTGCTATCATTCCTAAAAATGTGGCAGTCCCGGGAGAAGTTACATTAAAAGTATCTATTAGTCCTCCTGTGCCGAAAACCCTTACTTGAATGGTTCCACCAGCCGTAAGTGCATACAAATCCATTCCTACTGAATTTACATCATTATTTGGGAAATTAAGTATGGTGAATTCAACAAATGTGTTTGCACCCACTATAGGGTCTGCATTACCAAAAGAACCTGCTGGCACATAAACTGTATTATCACCTGCTGATCTTGTTACTTGAATACCCACTTGAATTTCTCCAGGTGCAAAACAAACATCTCCGGCAGAACTTATTATAGCTCCGCACGCAATAATAGTACCAGGACCCCCTCCAAAATCTTCCAAAGTTAACGTCGACCCACAAGCAGTATTAAAGTCAACTCTGTTTGTGAAAGTTTGTGTAGCTCCTCTTGTTTGAGGGTTTGAATAAATAATTGCCGTAGACCAGTGATTAAAACTAAAGTTACTCGTTGCTCTGGAAATTAATTCTTCAGATACAATATTGTGACTATTAGGTGTGTCTTGTATTACACGAGACTGCTTAAATGAGGGATTTGATTCCCCCAAAGAGGCCACCGACCTTTGCCCAAAACCTGAGGCAAAAACCATGAATGCGATTAAAAGTGTAATTTTTTTCATATACTTAAAAATTTAGTTAATTAAAGATTAAAATTATGTAAAAAATTTATTAAAAACTATTATTATATAAAATTTTCTTTAAAAAAAACTTTATTATGTTAAAGAATAATCTCATTCTAATTATTTGCAATAATTTATAATGTCTTTATTACCTTTATAATGTCCATTTAATTTATTTGAAATTTGAATAAATTCCATATAGAAAAATTCAATAAAAAAAAGGGTCCCTGAATATCCAGAAACCCTTTATCTAATTAAGATATATTATTTTAAATTACTTATTCCTTCGTAAAATAATCCATCACTGCGTCGCTTACCCCCATATTGGAGAATCCTCCATCATTGAATAAATTTTGTAAGGTAACACGCTTGGTCAAATCGCTGAACATGGCAATGGTATAATTAGCACAATCTTCTGCTGTTGCGTTGCCCAAAGGTGACATTTTTTCGGCGTATGCTATAAATCCATCAAATCCCTTGACACCCTGTCCTGCTGTAGTGGGTGTTGGGGATTGCGAAATAGTATTTACCCGCACCTTTTTATCTTTTCCGAAGAAATAGCCAAAACTACGGGCTATGGATTCCAGATAGGCTTTGTTGTCTGCCATATCATTATAATCAGGGAATACTCTCTGTGCAGCCATATAAGTAAGTGCAACTATACTTCCCCATTCATTCATCGCATCTTTTTTATATAAGGTCTGCATCGTTTTATGAAAAGATACTGCAGAAACATCCCAGCCTTTATGTGTCCAGTCGTAATTCTGATCAGTATAGTGTTTTCCTTTTCTCACATTAACTGACATGCCGATGGAATGCAATACAAAATCAATTTTACCACCTAAAATCTCCATGGATTTTTCCACAAGATTATTTAAGTCCTCTATGCTGGTTGCATCTGCGGGAATTATTTGGGAATTTGTTTTTTTTGCAAGTTCGTTAATTTGACCCATTCGCATCGCGATTGGCGCATTGGTTAACACAAATTCGCCTCCTTCTTCATGAACACGTTCTGCAGTTTTCCAGGCAATAGAATTTGCGTCCAGAGCACCAAATATAATTCCTTTTTTTCCTTTTAGTAAATTGTATGACATACTGTTACTCGTTAATGGTTATTGCCACTTAGGACATTTAGGTTTGAAATAAAATCAAATATACATTTTTAATTTAATAATTCTTTTGCGTGGGCTATCGCCGATGCTGATTTTTTTTCGCCTCCCAGCATTTGCGCAAGTTCCTCGATGCGCTCTTCGTGGTTTAATTGTTTTAACTGGGTATAAGTCACCTCATCCAAATCCTGTTTATAGACTTTAAAATGATGTTTTCCTTTAGCTGCAATTTGTGGTAAATGGGTAATACTCATTACCTGCATTTTCGCGCTCATTCTTTGCATTATTTCAGCAATTTTTTTAGCAATTTCCCCGGAAACCCCTGTGTCAATTTCGTCAAATATAATGGTGGGCAATTGGGTATAATTTGCGAGGATCGACTTAACGGCAAGCATTATGCGGCTCATCTCCCCTCCTGATGCTACTTTTTTTAATTCCCCAAACTGGGCTCCTTTATTTGCGGTAAATAAAAACACCAGATTATCCATTCCTCTTGAGGTAAATTCTTTGCTAGGATGAACTTCTATTTTAAATTTAGCGTTGGGTAATCCCAATTCAAATAAAATACTTTCCAGTTGCTCTACAAGTGAAGGCAAAATAGAATCACGCTTAGTATGTATTGCAGTCGCAATTTCTATTGTTTTATTTTTTGAAGTTGCTTTTTCTGTTTGCAACTGTTCGATTTTGGCTTCCAGGTTTGTAGTTCTTTCTACTTTTTCCTGCAATTCCCCCTGAAATTCCAGCAACTCTTGATTTGTGGAAAGTTGATGCTTTTTTTGCAATTTATAGATAAGCTGTAATCTGTTTTCCACCTCAAATAATCGGGATGGGTTTGCTTCTATGGTATCCCTTAGTTTTGCTATTTCAGTAAATACATCATCTACTTCAATGACTACACTTTGCAGACGTTCCCATAAACTTTGAAAGGAGGAAGAAACATCTTTTAGTTTATTAAGTTTACTGTTGCTTTCTTTTAAAACTGATAAAACCCCTATTTCTTCAGCTTCCAGCATGGAGGTTATTTCTGAAATGGTTTCCTGAATGGATTCTACATTGTTTAAGGTCTCCATTTCCTCTTCCAGATTTTCCTGTTCCTCTGCTTTCAGGTTAGCCTCGCTGAGTTCCTGAAGCAAAAATAAATTGTATTCCAACTCCTTTTGAGCATCCGCTTTACTGGAGGAAAGTTGCTCTAATTCCTTTTGCAAGGATTGGTAGTTTTTTAAATTTAAAGTATAGGTGGCTAGTAAATCACTGCTTCCGGCAAGGGCATCAATTATTGCGAATTGAAATTCTTCCGTAGAAATTTCCAGGGTTTGGTGTTGGTTGTGAATGTCAATGAGTCGCTCTCCTAAAACGGAAAGAGCATTAAGATTAACAGGGGAATCGTTTACGAAAGCGCGTGATTTCCCGGATGGAAGGATTTCCCTTCTTATAATGGTGTTTTTTTCATAATCTAAAGCTTCTTTCTCAAAAAGCTCTTTAAGATGGTAGGATTCTATGGAAAATTCAGCTTCGATTACACATTTTTTTGAGGTATCTTTTACACTGCTTAAATCTGCGCGTTTCCCTAATAAAAGTGCCATGGCACCCAAGAGAATAGACTTTCCTGCACCTGTTTCCCCGGTGATAATGGTAAGTCCTTCCTTAAAGTTTACTTTAATATCTTCTATTAAAGCATAATTTTTTATCGTGAGTTGTGTAATCACTTTACTGTTTTAAATAAAACACTAAAGGTAAAAGAGTTTAGGAAGTAAAACAAGCAGCTTAAAATTTAATTTGCGACCAGTTTTCCCTTTTTGTAGGCGCCATTCTAGTAAGGTTTTGCACTAATTGATCGATGGGAACACTGGGGCCATCACTAAATATTTGCTGAATTTCTTCCGCTTTAGCGTCAAAGAAGGTTCGCAATAAAAAGGAGTTAGGTCTTCTGTCGTTAATTTCTTTCAGGATGTTAAGGGATTCAGCAATTTTTGCTTTTCCGTCCCGGGGATTGTCTTGCATTATATCCAGTCCATTTCTGTGGTATTCATACATTACTGTGTGAAAAGCACTAAATACCGGCGAAATAAGTCCTTCATTAAGCTGGTAACGGGACTGATTGCCATCTGTCGCCTTCCAGCCCTGAAAATTCCCGGATGCTGCAGTATTAACAATTTGTTTTGCTGTGCGGTGGTATTCATCGCCCCCGTTTAAAGAAAATGTAGAGGCGTCTAGACCAAGTATCGTATATAAATGAAAAGCAATCCCGGAAACTAAATTAGAGTCAAAGGAATTGGGATTGAAATTCAATGGTTGAAATTCGCGATAGTTAAAATTGAATTGCCTGTCATTGTAGTTATAAATTGAGGAAGAATATGATGAACCATATACAGGTCTTGATGCTTGCACTTGCAGAGTTGCAGAAAAGGTATCCGCATCTGCTGAAGATATAATCAATATAAAACTGCAATTTATCCTTTCTTGATTAGCATACACTTTATTAGTCCATTTTGTGTCATTTATAAATTCTGTAAGGGACCTCTCCAAAGTTTTAAAAACCTGCAAACCTACAACATTTGTTTGCTCAGCATTGACAACAACCTCAGCGTTAAACTCTTGTGCAAAACTATTAGAAGACACAAAAAATATTAAAAAATATAGGACAAATTTATTCATTGTATAAATGTATTATTTCATTAAGCAAATCTTTTGCAACTTCTTGCTTTGACTTCAAATCAAAAACCTTAAGATTTCCTTTTTTATTAATTATGGTAACTTTATTTGTATCTGACTTAAAGCCTGCACCTTTGTCGTTTAGCGAATTTAAAACAATTAGGTCTAAATTTTTCTTTTTTAGTTTGTTTTTTGCATTCTCTACTTCATTATCTGTCTCCAGTGCAAAGCCCACTAATAACTGGTTTTTTTTAATAGCTCCTAAAGATGCCAAAATATCTTTAGTGGGTTCTAATTCTATGGATAACGTTGCAGTTGCTTTTTTTATTTTTTGGGAAGCTGTATATTTTGGTTTATAATCTGCAACTGCAGCAGAAAGGATAGCTATATCCATGGAACCATAATATTCATGACAGGCATTATACATCTCTTCAGCACTTGTCACAGCAATAATCTTTATTTGCTTATTTAGTAAGGTACTACTCGTGGGTCCTGCAATTAAGATAACTTCAGCACCGAGATCATAAGCTGCATGAGCGATTTCGAAACCCATTTTTCCGCTGGAATGGTTGCCTATAAACCTAACAGGGTCGATAGCTTCGTGTGTGGGACCGGCGGTGATAAGTACTTTTTTATTTCTTAACGGAAGGCTTTTTAAAATATCCTTTTCTAAGAAGGCGACAATCTCTTCCGGCTCTGCCATTCTACCTTCTCCCACTAATCCGCTAGCAAGCTCTCCTGTAGTTGCGGGGATTTGAATGTTATTGAATGCTTCCAGTTTTTCAAATGTCGCTTTGGTAGAGCCGTGTTTATACATGTCTAAATCCATAGCCGGCGCGTAGTAAACAGGGCATTTTGTAGAGAGATAAGTTGCCAGCAGCAAATTATCACAAACCCCATTTGCCATTTTAGAAAGGGTATTTGCAGTGGCTGGGGCAATAATGAAAAAGTCGGCCCAAAGAGCCAACTCTACATGATTATTCCAAGTTTCATTTTCGTTTTCTTCGGAAGTAAAAGAGGAAAAAACTTCATTTTTTGATAAGGTAGAAAGTGTAAGCGGTGTAACAAATTCTTTAGCCGAAGGAGTCATAATAACTTTAACCTCAGCGCCTGTCTTTACCAACAATCTTATCAAAAATGGAATTTTATAAGCAGCAATACCGGCACAAATGCCTACTAGTATTTTTTTACCGCTTAGAACAGACATATTTATTTATCTGTTGATTCTTCCAGTGTATTTCTGTAGTAAATTTTACCGTCCATCCATTCTTGCATCGCAAGTGCGTGTGGTTTTGGTAATTTCTCGTAATATTTAGAAACTTCTATTTGCTCTTTGTTTTCAAATATTTCCTCTAAGCTGTCATTGTATGTTGCAAATTCATCTAATTTTTCTAAAAGCTCTTTTTTAATTTCGGTATTGATTTGGTTTGCTCTTTTGGAAATAATTGAAATTGCCTCATAAATATTTCCTGTAGGTGCATCAATTACATTTTTGTTTAATGTAGTTGTGTTAACAGGCGCATCTGTTTTTTTTACATTTGTCATATTGATAGTCTCTTATTAAACTTGTTTGTTCTGTAAGCGTAATTCTATATCTTTTAATATTTTGTCTGCATCTTGCTTGCGTTGACTATCTGAGTAGTATCTGTTAAAGTTATTATAATAAGTCTTAGCTTCCATAAGCCTGCCTTCTACTAGATTGGGCAAACTATTAATAGCAAGAGTATAAGCTGCATCCAATCGCAAATAAAAAGCCTCCATTCTATGTTCAGACCCCGGATAATCTATAATATAATTATCAAAAGCTTTAATTGCAGCTTTATAATCTGAAATACTGTAGTATTGTTTTGCTATTTCAAAACGTTTCTTTTCAATTTTATCAGTGAGTTCAGCAACTAAGGTATTTGCTTCGGCCAGATATTCTGAATTCGGATATTTATTGATAAAAACCTGTAATTTTTCTAAAGCGATAAAAGTTTCTTTTTGATCTAAAGAATATCGTGGCGACAAATTATAATAGCTTTTTGCTCCTTTAAATGCTGCTTCTACTAATTTTTCGCTTGCAGGATAAGACGAAGTGAACCTTTCAAATTGAAATCCTGCTGTATAATAATCCCCTAACTGATAATAGGTATCTGAATAAATATACATCAATTTTTCTGCCTGGGGTTTCCCTCTATATTCAGGAACTATCTGCTCCATCAACTTTAATGCCTTCTTGTATTTACCGGCATTATACAGCGAATCTGCATATTGAAATTTCAACCCCACATCTTTAGATTTCAACATCTTTTGATATGGACTGCAAGCGCCTAAAAATATTGCAAAAACAACAAATAAAAAAAGTATTCTCATATCCTTAAAAAACATCGTGCAAAAGTAAGTAAATTAAAGAGATAATAAAAATCTATATCCCGTTAAAGAAACGTGAAGTTTCTACAAATGGTATTTCTTTTGAAGATTACTTTAAATCTTTTATAAAATTTCCTATTTCCTTGCGTAAATCGGGACTTGCTTCAACTAACGGAAGCCTTACAGTTGCTCCACAAATACCCAAAATATCGAAAACCGCTTTGATACCCGCAGGATTCCCCTCCGCAAAAATCATGTCGATGGCCGGCGCTATTTTATAATGCAATGCATAAGCTGCATCTACTTTTCTTTGTAATCCAAGTTTTACCATGTCTGAAAACTCCTTTGGAAAACCTTCCCCTATTACTGAAATCACACCGGATCCTCCTGCTAAAATCATTGGCAAGGTAATCATATCATCCCCAGAAATTACATGAAAATTTTCAGGTTTGTTTTTTATTAAGTGCATTGCCTGAACGATATCGCCTGCTGCTTCTTTAATCGCGACTATATTTTCAAAATCATTTGCAAGCCTAATCACGGTTTTGGGTAACATATTAGAAGATGTTCTTCCCGGAACATTATACACAATAACAGGTTTTGGTGAAGCTTCTGATACAGCTTTAAAATGCTGATAAATGCCCTCTTGAGTAGGTTTGTTGTAATAAGGCGAAACAGAGAGTACCGCATCAAAAGCTGAAAGATCCCTTGTTTTCAGTTCCTCGACCACCTTTTGGGTATTGTTTCCGCCTACTCCTAAAACCAATGGTAATTGTCCCTTATTTACAGATATGACTTTATCAATAACCTGTTGTTTTTCTTCCGCTGAAAGTGTAGCACTCTCTGCAGTGGTTCCAAGTACTACCAAATAGTCAATCCCGCCTTCAATACAATGGTTCACAACGCGTTCCAAACCCTCAAAATCTATTGAAAAATCAGATTTAAATGGAGTTACTAGAGCTACTCCTGTACCTATAAGCTGTTTCATTTTTGATTTATTTTTCTGCTGCATTAATTATTTGAAGATATTTAACGAGTTCTTTTTCAAAAAGAGCATAATCATTGGATTTGATTTTAAAAATTAAATCATATAAATTGGCATTTCCGCTGTCAAGACCCACTTTTAAAGTTGCTTTTCCGTGAGAAACCACAAAATCTATAAATTTATTTTTTTGAGAGGAATACCCTATCAAAACATCATATTCCCTATCTAAAAACTCTGAAAGGACAGGGTTTACAAAAGTGCCATTCCAGCTGAAATCTTTAGACGTAAATGAATTTTGCCCTAAGGTGGTAAGATTTTTAGTAGTCTCTGAATGATAAATAATCTTTAAATCTTTTTCCAGGATATGAAGACTATTTGCAAGGGTTTCAAAACCTTCTAAAGTATTATTTTCTATAGAATTAACTACAATTCCTACCGTTCTTAACGCCCTTCCTTCATGAATAGGCAAGCGCTTTTTTTGCATTCTATCCACACTTCTTTTGAGGAATCTTGTCTTTAAAGTTTTTAAAATCATATATCTTTACCTTGCCTAGTGCAAAAGTAATTAATTTAAAGAGTATGTTGGTATCTAAAAGCTATAGAAATATTAAAAAGTATATAATTTTAGTCCTCTTTTTCTCCATGCTGCTCAGTTGTAAAAAAACCGAATATTCTTTAGTGAAAATTGAGGGCAAACAAATCGCGATAACCGATAGCATTGATGCAGATGAAAATATAAAGGCATTTATTGCCCCTTACAAGGAATCGGTGAATAAAAACCTCACTGAAGTATTGGCATACAATACTAAAGATATGATAAAAACGGATGGTGAACTTAACAGCACCATAGGCAATATGATGGCAGATATTGTGATGGAGGAAGCAAACCCTGTTTTTAATAAACGAACGAAAAATAATATAGATTTTGTTTTATTAAATTACGGTGGAATACGTGCACCAATGCCAAAAGGCGAAGTAACCCGGCGCTCTGCATATAACATTATGCCTTTTGAAAATGAAATTGTGGTTTTAGAACTCTCCGCAGCAAGTGTTTTAAAAATGCTAGATTATTTAAGTATTGCAAAAACTGCACATCCTGTTTCGGGGGTTAAAATCGAGTTTAACAGTACTTATGAATTGACAGATTTCACTATTCAAGGAAAACCACTGGATGCAAAAAGAACTTATTTTGTTGCCACCAGCGATTATTTAAGAAATGGCGGGGATAACATGTTGTTTTTTCAGGAAGCACTCAGTGAAACCCCAATAGATTATAAAATCAGGAATGCCATAATAGATTATTTTATAAAAGCAGATACTCTTAATTTTAATATGGATGATCGATTTATAAGAAATGAGTAGAAAAACATAAAAATATAATGAGAAGAAGAAACTTCATCAAACAAACCGCCGCCGCTTCTGCTTTAGTTGCTATAAGCAGTTATGGGCTTACTGCATTTGCAAGTGTTCCCCATAAAAAACACATCACCATATTGCATACTAACGACACCCACAGTCATATTGAACCATTTCCAGAAAGTGATACCAGAAATGCCAATCGTGGCGGTGTAGCAAGAAGAGCAACAGTAATAGAGCAGATTCGTAAAGAAAATCCGAATACTTTGCTATTAGATGCCGGCGATATGTTTCAGGGGACACCTTATTTTAATTTTTTTGGCGGGGAATTGGAATTTCGATTAATGTCTATGTTGGGATATGATGCAGCAACTATCGGGAACCACGAATTTGATAATGGCATCGATGGCTTGCATGCACAATTACCTCACGCAAGTTTTGACCTAGTTAGTTCTAATTATGACTTTAAAAATACCCTTTTGAACGGCAAAGTAAAACCTTACCGTATAATTAACAAAGACGGAATTAAAATAGGAATATTTGGTTTAGGCGTGGAACTTGATGGTCTGGTAAATAAAAATATGTATAAGGAAACCCAATACTTAGATCCTATAGAAATAACGCAGGATATGGTTAGAATACTAAAAGAAGAAAACAATTGTTCACTTGTGGTGTGTTTATCTCATTTAGGATATGAATACAAAAACGACACAATATCTGACCTAAAAGTAGCACAGCAAACCACGGGTATTGATTTGATTATAGGCGGCCATACCCACACTTTTTTACCGAAACCTACTCTGGTCAATAATAAAAATGGAAAGGAAATGCTGATAAACCAAGTGGGTTTTGGAGGTATTAATTTAGGGAGAATAGATTTTTATTTTGATGAACGAGGAGAAGTTACCACAAACACTGTGAACATTTTAGTTTAATATCTATATATTTGACCTCAAATATTTCAAAACATGGTTTATAAAAAAGCAGTACTTATTTCCATTTTGTTGTTGTTTTCTTTTCCTTTATTTGCTCAAGATAACCCAGTTTATTCAACTCCCGTAAGACAATCAGCAGAAAAAGATCTTTCCATTTCGCTTTCCGGAAAAAAAATTGATAACATTATTAATCCAAAATTTACGCTTCTAAAAACAAGCAAAACTGCCATACAAGTAGCAGAACCAATTCTATTTAGTATTTATGGCGAAAAAACTATCCTCAACCAAAAACCTTATGAAGTACACCACATCAATAACTATTGGGTTATAAGAGGAACCTCAGACAGTAAAATACAAGATAGCGGACGGTTTTTAATAGTTTTGGACGATAGGGATGCAAGAGTGATTAGGATGGACTTTTTAAGGTAAATAGCTTCTCTAAAGCATCCCTAAAAAATCATCTTCTGTAATAATTGGCACTCCCAGACTCTCTGCCTTTGTTTTTTTACTCGGTCCCATAGCATCCCCGGCTACTACAAAATTTGTTTTTGCCGAAATAGACCCGGAAACCTTGCCCCCATTATTCTCAATAAGTTTTTTTAATTCGTCGCGCGACACTTTTTCAAAAACCCCGGAAACCACAAAAACGGTACCTTTTAATTTATCTGTTTGTCCCTGTAACTCCTCTTCGGAAATTTGCATTTGAACACCATAAGATTCTAGTCGGGAAATGATTTCCAGATTATCTTCTTTACTGAAAAATTCCAGTACGCTTTCCGCAATTTTCTCCCCTATTTCATCTACCATTATCAATTCCATTGCGGTGGCATTTTTTAAGGTGTGAATACTTTTATAGTGTTTGGCTAATTTTTTTGCTACTGTTTCGCCCACAAAGCGTATTCCCAAGGCAAATAAAACCCTTTCAAAAGGGATTTCTTTTGATTTTTCAACACCTTCCACTAAGTTTTCAGCACTTTTTTGCGCCATTCTTTCCAAAGGCAACAAATCTTTCACCTTTAAAATATATAAATCTGCATAGTTCTGTACCAAACCTTCTTTATATAAAAGCTCGACCGTTTCCCCTCCCAGACCTTCTATATCCATCGCTTTACGCGAAATGAAATGCTGAATCCGCCCAGTGATTTGCGGCGGACATCCATAAAAGTTAGGGCAATAATGTTGTGCTTCACCTTCTTTCCTTACCAATTCATTATGGCATTCCGGGCAGTTTGTTAGGTACTGAGTTTGGGCTGATTCTAGATTCCGTTTGGTAAAATCCACTCCTATTATTTTTGGGATGATCTCGCCACCTTTTTCAACAAAAACCATATCTCCCTCGCGAATGTCCAACTTTTCAATCTGGTCTGCATTGTGCAAAGAAGCCCGTTTCACTATGGTTCCGGCAAGTTGTACTGGAGTAAGATTTGCTACCGGAGTGATGGCTCCTGTGCGCCCTACCTGATAGGTAATTTTTTTTAATTGGGTTACTGCCTGTTCAGATTTAAACTTATAGGCAATTGCCCAGCGCGGTGATTTTGCGGTATACCCTAATTCTTCTTGTTGCTGTAAACTATTGACCTTAACCACCACCCCATCTGTTTCATAAGGCAGTTCATGTCTGTGAACATCCCAATAGTGTATAAAATCAAGTACTTCCTTAATATCTTTAGCCAGTGTAACAGCTTCAGGAACTTTAAACCCCCATTCCCGGGCTTTCTTCAGAGCCTCCATCTGCGTGTTTACAGGCAACCTGTCCCCAACTAAATTATACATCAAACAGTCCAAAGGCCTTCTGGCAACCTCAGCGCTATCTTGTAATTTTAAGCTTCCAGAAGCAGTATTTCTGGGATTTGCATAGGGTTCTTCGCCGTTTTCCAATCGCTCTTCATTCATTTTTACAAAACCGGCAATGGGCAACACAATTTCACCCCGAATATGAAATTTTTCAGGATAATCGCCTTTTAAATGCAATGGAACTGTTGGGATGGTTTTTATATTGGCAGTAACATTATCCCCTTGAAAACCATCGCCACGTGTTACGGCTTTTTCCAGACTGCCATTTATATAGGTAAGGTTCATGGAGGCACCGTCATATTTTAATTCGCAGGTGTAGTTAACCTCGCCATCCACCATTTTTTTTATGCGCTTTTCCCAATCCAGCAAATCTTCTTCAGAATAGGAATTATCCAGAGAGTGCATCCGGAATTCGTGAACTACCGTTTCAAAATTTTTAGTGATTGCTCCCCCTACGCGCAGTGTGGGCGAATTGGCATCAAAAAACTCAGGATGTTTTCCTTCCAGATTTTGTAAAAGCTTAAGTTTTTGATCAAATTCAAAATCGCTTATAAGCGGCGCGTCCAGCACATAATAATTGTAATTATGCTGGTGAAGTTCCTCTCTTAGTATATTGATTTGCTGTTCTGTATTCATTCCGTAAAGATTAAGAAAGTATGGGAAATTTGCAAGTGAAAAACAGGTTGAATGACGAGTCTGATATCGACATAAGATTTCAGGACGTATGACTTAAGACTACTTACAAAATCTTTGTGTTCCAAATTATGAATACTATTTAGTTTTACTATCCTTTTTGGATTTCTTTTAATAATGAACTCGTTTATAGAATTAATAGATTTAACTAAAATATATTAAATGTTCTCGACACTAATCTGTAAAATTATTTAAGCTTAGCGAAAACCATTCTATCTTTACCATACAAATCTTTTCGTAATTCCATATTCTGAAAGCCTTCCTTTTCCAGCATGGAAATAACCTCTTTCCCAAGAGCTTCATTTATTTCAAAATACAAAACGCCTGAATCTTTTAGGTGGTTTTTAGCTAATTGTGCTATTTTTTTGTAAAACAACAATGGATTTACATCCGGGACAAACAATGCCAGATGGGGTTCATGTTCCAACACATTGTTGCTCATCTGCTTTTTTTCTCCATCCTTAATATAAGGTGGATTAGAAACAATTACATCCCATTTTCCTTCCAAAATTTTTATATTCAATATATCTTCTTGCAGGAATGCAATTTCCACATCGTTTAACTTTGCATTTGTTTTTGCTGTTGCAATAGCTTCTTTGGAAACATCTAGCGCAGTAACAAATGCACCCGGAAGGTTTTTTGCTAAAGAAATTGCAATACAACCGCTGCCGGTGCCAATGTCAAGAATATGGATGTTTTCTGATTGGTGTTTCTTCCATATCCAGTCTACTAATTCTTCGGTTTCCGGTCTTGGAATCAGCACAGCCGGGTTGACAAGAAACGGGAGTCCGTAAAACTCTGTTTCTCCAGTAATATATTGAATGGGAATTTGCTTTTTTAATTTTTCCAAAGCATTTTCTAATTGCTGCTCTTCTTTAGGCTGTAACACTTTTTTAGGAGCAAGGGCCATTTCCATTCTGTCTGTTTTCAGGTAATGCGCACAAAGAATCCCAAAAAAAGAAGTAATTTCCTCTTGTGGATAGAGGGAAAGCAATTGGTTTATAAAATAAGTTTTGTACGTTTTTAATAACATAGATATAGTCTTAGGCTCAGATCTTCCTTAACATCCAGACATTACAAGAATAATGACCCGTATCGCCCATTGGGCCATCTAAATACTGAAACCCTGCTTTAGCATATAATTTGCGGGCCTCTTCCATATAGGGCATTGTCTCGAGATAGCATTTTTCAAAGCCAAAATCTTTGGCTTTAGCTAAGCATTTTTTCATCATTTCGGCACCTATCCCTCTGCCTCTGGCTGTTGGTGCAAAATACATTTTCTGCAATTCGCACACGTTGCCGTCAAAATTTTCCAATTGCCGGATTCCGGCGCCGCCTAATATTTCGCCATTTTCTTCCACTACAAAGTAGCAGGATTTATTTTGGTTGTAGGTTTCAAACATAACATCTAATGAAGTATCTGCAAATGCAGTTCCTATTTTTGGGACACCAAACTCCAGTAAAACTTCTCTTATGACTGTTGCTAAACGGGCATTGTCTTTTTGTGCAACAGGTCGAATAACTATCTCGTTCATTCCCGATTAATATGCTATTTTTGTGCAGTAAAGTTAACCAAATTTTTAGTTGTACAAACACGAAAATTACATAAGAAGATGCATTGCACTTGCCCAGAACGGGCTAGGAAACACCTACCCAAACCCTATGGTGGGAAGTGTTCTTGTGCATAAAGATACTATTATAGGGGAAGGCTGGCATCAAAAAGCCGGGGAAGCGCATGCAGAAGTGCATGCCATACATAATGTTAAAGAACAATCTCTACTAAAAAAAGCGACTATCTATGTAAGTTTGGAACCGTGTAGCCACTTTGGTAAAACCCCGCCATGTGCTGAGTTAATTATTGCTAAAAAAATTCCAAAAGTAGTTATTGGTTGTTTAGACCCCAATGATAAAGTAGCCGGCCGTGGTGTCAAGAAATTACTGGAAGCCGGATGCCAAGTTATAGTAGGTGTTTTAGAAGAGGAATGCAGAAACCTAAATAAACGATTTTTTACATACCATATTAAAAAGAGACCTTATATTCTTCTGAAATGGGCTGAAACAGGGGATGGTTTTATTGCGCCTGCATCCCAAGAGACCGGAAAACCAATCTGGATAACTAATCTATTTTCCAAACAATTAGTACATCAATGGCGCAGTGAGGAACAAGCTATTTTAGTAGGAGCCACTACAGCAATCAAAGACAATCCGCAATTGAATGTGCGTCTGTGGGAAGGTAATAATCCGGTGAGGGTGGTTATGGATAAAAGTTTGCGGCTTTCCGGGGATTCTTTTTTATTGGATAAAACCAGTAAAACTATTGTTCTAACATCTAAAGAAAATGTGAAAAATAAAAATGCCAGTGAAAATCTGCTATTTGAAACCATTGATTTTGAAAGGGATGTCCCAAAACAAATTTGTAACCTCTTGTATCGCCATCAAATACAATCGGTTATCATTGAAGGTGGCTCTAAAACACTGCAATCCTTTATCGATGCAAATCTTTGGGATGAAGCTAGGGTTTTTAGAGGGGAAACTGTCTTTGGCATAGGGGTAAAAGGACCAGTTTTTAGAGGCAAGAAAATTTCAGAAGAAAAAATAAATAGCGACATTTTAACCACCTACACAAATGATTAAAACTATTTTATTTGATTTTGGCGATGTTTTTTTAAACTTAGACAAACTTGCAACGTCTAGGGAATTGCAAAAATTGGGAGTTAATGTCTTTACGGAAGAAATGCTGCAATGGAATCAAAATTATGAAACGGGGCTTTTGAATTCGGAAGGATTTATAACTAATTATCAAAATTCTTTCCCTAATGTTTCCAAAGAAGCTTTAGTAAAAGCCTGGAATGCCATTCTACTGGATTTTCCGCAACATAGGCTCGATTTTCTCCAAAAACTTGCAAATGAAAATAAATATAAGTGCATACTAATGAGCAATACCAACGAAATCCATATCGATTGGGTAAAGGAAAACATACCTTATTTTGATGCTTTCAAAGCTTGTTTTAGCGATTTTTATTTGTCGCACGAGATACAACTAAGAAAGCCGAACAAAAATATATTTGAGTTCATTCTGAAAAATCACAATTTAGAACCGGAAGAAGTTTTTTTTGTGGATGACACCAAAGAAAATACAGATGCTGCTGAAAGTTTAGGCATACACGTCTGGAATATAGATCCTGTAAATGAAGATATAACACAATTATTGCAACATAAAGAATTTCAAGAATGATTTATTTAGTCCTAAGTGTTCTTGTAGCTAGTTCTTTACTGGTTATTTTCAAACTTTTTGAAAAATATAAGGTAAACAATGTACACGCCATTGTGATCAATTATGTGGTCGCTTTTATTTGCGGATTACTTTCTGCGCCGGTGGTAATGTCACCTATAGAAATCAGCAAACAATCATGGTTTTTTGGGGCGCTTGGTCTGGGAATGCTTTTCATTTTCATTTTCAACATTATGGCTATTACCACACAAAAAAGCGGCTTGTCTGTAGCATCTGTCGCTACAAGAATGTCTGTGGTGATTCCCATAACTTTTGGTTTTATTTTTTATAATGAAAGTTTTGGCGTTGTAAAAATCCTTGGAATTTTATTAGCACTTGTTGCGGTATTTTTAGCTTCCGTAAAAAGTAAAGACGGATTTAAAGTGCGCAATTTATTTTTTCCATTCCTGCTATTTCTAGGTTCAGGCACAATAGATACTTCTTTAAAATTTATTGAAAATTTTTATGTGAAAGAGGAGAATATTGCCATTTTTTCTGCCAGTTTGTTTGGCTTTGCCGGAATTTTCGGGATTCTTTTTTTAGTGATAAAACAAAATTTAAGAATCCGGTGGAAAAGTATCCTTGCAGGTATTTGTCTTGGAATTCCTAATTATTATTCGGTGGTTTTTATTATGAAAGCCCTAGCGACTGAAGGCTTGGACAGTTCAACGGTATTTACGATAAATAATGTGGGTGTGGTAGCGCTTTCTACTTTATTGGGTTTACTTTTATTTAAAGAAAGGCTTTTAAGGAAAAATTGGATTGGTATTCTTTTGGCTATTCTAAGTATTTTTCTGGTAGTGTATTAAAGAAACAAAACGATTTGGAACAAACAGACATTTACAAAACAATAACAAAAGCCGGTGAGGAAACGCTCTATAAGGAAAAAGGCAGTAAGTTTTTTGGATATGCATTTCCAATGAAAACCGAAGAAGAACTGACACCTTATATAGATTCTTTAAAACAAAAACATAAAAGTGCACGTCATTTTTGCTATGCCTATCAACTGGGGACTGAAACAATGCGCTATCGCGTAAACGATGACGGCGAACCTTCCAACAGCGCCGGAATGCCTATTTATGGCCAAATACAATCTTTTGACATCACAAATGTGCTTGTGGTGGTTGTGCGTTATTTTGGTGGGACAAAATTGGGTGTCGGTGGATTAATAAGTGCCTATAAAACCTCAGCCAAGGAAACATTAGAGCTTTGCACTATTATTACCAAAACCATAAACCTGCAAATGGAACTAACTTTTGATTATAAAAATCTCAACAAAGTAATGCGTGTAATAAAGGAAAAGGATTTAGAGATTGTATCCCAAAAACTGGAACTGGATTGCAAAATTATAATTCAAATGCCTAAAAATAAAGCAGAAGAAATCACCACTATTTTTGCATCCATCTATGAAGTGACGTTGGGAACTTTGCCCAAAAAAGAGGGTTGAATGTGAGTCTCCTAAAAACGCTTTGGGGCGTTGCGTAATGTGGGATTTCGAAGCACTTACCTTTCTGCCCGAAATGAACTTGGCTAAGAGCGGAAAGCATTGAATCTAACATTTCACCCGCCATAAGCTATATGCAGTGTTACCACCTAATGCTTTTTTATTCTTATTTATATGGGCCAAAAAATTTGTCTCCATTGAAATGTACTAAATGGTCAGGATTATCAGCAATCCAAACTTCAGTTTCCCACGCAATGTCCGCCATAAATTGTCTAAACTTTGGTCTGGTTGAAAATGCTGTTACATAAACAATATCCGCTTTACAGTCCTTGGTTAGTTTTTGAAGTTGGATTAATCTCAATTCACTTATTGGACCCGAAGAGTGAACCGCTTCTATCAAGTAAAGCCAATTCTTTTTCTTAGAGTAGGCAATTACATCAGGTAATTCTTCGTGCGAAATTTCAAAGAAATTCAATCCTTCAAGTTTTTCTTTTTCTAAGTAAAGGTACTTGTCAGAAGTATCTCCAACATAAAGCACTTCCGCACCGTGTCCATATCTCGGCAAAAAATCTTCAATAATTGCTTTCTGTAAATCGTTATGTTCTCCAGCTGAAAAAGTAAGTTCGCCACCTGAAGGAAGTGTAACATTCACTTTTGCTATCTCTCGTTCTCTTTTGAGCTTTTTACTTAATGGCTCTATATCCTTCAATTTTTCAGAAACCATTTTCTCCCAATCTTCTGAGCCGAAATTCCTGATATGTTCAGCATATGTTGGGTTGATTGAATAACCGCGTGTTGAGTCGTTTGTCGCAGAATTTGGGCTTGATTGTAAAACGACTTCCGCAACGGTAAGAAGTTTCAAATCTTTTCTACGAATGTCATCATAAGAACCTGAACTTATATTTTCTCCAAAATGATTGTTGACGTAAATTATTATATCTCTTGTTTTAAGAGCATATCCACTATTTAGGTCTTTTGCTTTTTTAAAATCTGATACTTTCTTGATGTCACCACTAGCTAAAAATGCAATTGCCATTCTTTCCAATCTTCGTGGTGTGGCATTTAAAGGAATTCCAAAAGTGTCAAGGATATAAAGCGTGGTGTTTATCAGTTCCTGAACCTGTGGTGTTTTTTCGCTAAAAGTTTTTGATTTATCGGGACTGATATACTGCTTCACTCTCAAATAGTTTTAATTGTTCGTTTTCTGTCAGAATATATTGATTGGCTTCACCCATCAGATGATTTTTGATGTTTAAAGCCAAATGATATGCAAAATTTGGGGCAACAGCATTTCCAATTTGATTGTATTGATTTGTTTCTGTTCCCGAAAATTCAAACCAATCAGGAAAACTTTGAAGTCTCGCAGCTTCCCGAACTGTAATCCTTCGTCTTCGCCCATCTTTCAATCTAACTCGGTGCATATCCCCTGTTGCACCTGCCAAATTCCTGCAAGTCAAAGTTCTTGCTTGCCTGTCTAAATACAAGTCTCTTGGATTAATACATTTTGAAGCTTTTTCATAGTTAGCAACATATCTATCCATAGATTCGGTAAAAAACTTAGAATTTTCGTCAAATTGAAATGCAAGTTCTCCTAAAGCTTGCCCTGCGGTTACTTTACGGTTGATTTTTCTTGGAAGATTGATTTTTTGTTTTGAACCGATTACAATAACTCGTTCTCTGTTTTGAGGAACTTCAAAGTTTACAGCATTTAAAAGTGCGTAATTAATGTAATATCCTAAGCTTTCAAGTTCTTCAATGACTTCTTTTAAATACCACTTGTTTTTGTAGAGCATTCCCCTAACATTTTCAAATAGTAATACTTCTGGGTCAAGCTGTTTGATTGCAGATAAAAAAATTGGAAATCCATCTCTGGAATCTTTTAGACCAAGCTGTTTTCCACCAACGCTAAAGGGTTGGCAAGGAGGTCCCCCAATCACAATATCAGCTTTCGGGTATTTCGATTCAACCGTTAACTTTTCGTTGATGCACTCTCCAATTAAATTTGCATTATATGTTTTGCTTGCTTGTTTGTCCATTTCATAGCCAATAGTCTTAAATCCATTAGCTTCAAAACCTAGGGAAAGTCCACCACAACCCGCAAAAAGGTCAATCACTGTTTTATCTAAATCAGTGTCAATCCAAGGTTTAAGTTTATTATTTATTTCTTCCCAATATTCCATTCTTCAAAGTTACGAATTTTAGTTGTGTTTACGTTTTCCTGGCATTGGCTATAAACATCTTCTAATGTTTTATAGCCGTTATATACCTAATAACAGATATAAGCAAAATTTATTAATTTTGAAGGGTAATTAGAATATAGTAGTATTTGTTTTACCCCCTTAAAAGTAAAAATCAAAATTCGACACCTTTAAATTTTTGCAATAAATAATCAGGAGCCATCATCGGTTTTTTTGTTACTTTATTTATAAAAACCAATTACCAAAAGCCGATAATTTGTGCATTACTTATTCGTCTATTCTATTTTTTAAGTCCATTCTTTCGTGCAATATTCTAGTTATCTCAATATAATTTTCGTTTACAGTTCTGTAGAATATTATGTGTCTGTTTGCTTTCATACCTAGAAGTTGCTTGGAAATTCCTTCATAGGTTTTTCCTAAATTTTGATTTACTGCAATTTCTTGACAAATGGAAATAAGTTCCTCGTAATATTTGTCTGCTTGTTGCTCTGACCAAACCTCAAATGTATAATTCCAAATTTTTGATAAATCCTCAACAGCTTTGTTTGTCAACTTATATTCAGCCATTCAAGTGCTTTTTTGCTTTTAAAGCTTCGAGATGTTTTTTGGGGTCAAAGTCGTGATCAATTCCGCTGTCTATTCCTTCTTGAATAGCATATTTCAAAGCAATTACTTTGTTTTCTTCTTCTTCTAAAAGTCTTAATCCAGCACGAATAACTTCGCTAACGTTTTTAAATCTTCCTTGATTTATACTACTTTGCACAAATTGGTCAAAGTAATTTCCGAGTGATATGGATGTGTTCTTATTCATTTTATTACAAATTCATTCAAATATACCAAATTTTGGTATATTGACAAAAAAATTATTAATGGTTAATTTAAATATAGTAGTATTTGTTTTCCCCCTTAAAAGTAAAAATCAAAATTCGACATCTTTAAATTTTTGTAATAAATAATCAGGAGCCATTATCGGTTTTTTTGTTACTTTATTTATAAATACCAAAGTGGTTTCTGCGGTGGTAATTAATTCATTTTTTTGATTAAAAATTTCATAAAAAAATGCAATTCTAATCGTAGGAATTTTCTTAATCTCGGTTTTGACTGTTAGCACATCATCATAATGGGCAGATTGTTTAAACTTAACACTAAAATCTATCACAGGAAGAAGTATGCCGTTATCTTCCATCCATTTATAAGAAAGACCTAGTTTTCTTAGCCATTCGGTGCGTCCCATTTCAAAATATTGTGCATAATTTCCATGATAAACGACCCCCATTTGATCGGTTTCCCCATAGCGTACTCTAAGTTGTAAAGAATCCATTTTCATTTGCATTTTTATTTTGAAAGGGTACTTTTTTTTTTGTAAATTTATGAACTTGCAGTATGAGAAAAAAAAATTGAATATTCAATACCCTAATGGTTTTTTTTTTCAATAATTTGTTCACATATTTGCGGTATCAAAATCCAAGAGAAATTCAATTTCTCTTTTTTTTTCAAAACTAACTAAATAAATTACACTTTTAGTATGAGCAAAACTGCGCAATCAGTTTGGACGGATTGTCTGTCTTTTATAGCTGATAATATCTCCCCACAAGCTTTTAAAACTTGGTTTGAGCCCATACAAGCTGTTAAACTTACTGACAACGCATTAAGCATTCAGGTGCCCAGCAAATTTTTTTATGAATGGCTGGAAGAACATTATGTGAAACTCTTAAAAGTATCCCTGACCAAAGAACTGGGTGAACATGCAAAACTGGTGTATGTAATTAAAATGGAAAACACCTACGGAAACAAACAACCGTTTACCGAGAAAATTCCAAGTTCAAACCGGGCACAAGCAAAATATCAGGAGGTGGATGTACCTCTTAAAAATAAAAATCCGGAGTTAAAAAACCCTTTTGTTATTCCCGGAATACGCAATGTAAAAATAGAATCCCAACTCAACCCCAATTATAATTTTGATAATTTTCTGGAAGGGGATTCTAATAGATTGGCACGATCTGCGGGTCTCGCAGTTTCCAATAAACCGGGAGGCACCTCTTTTAATCCGCTTTTGATTTTTGGTGGTGTTGGTTTGGGCAAAACACATTTAGCACATGCTATAGGTGTGGAAATTAAAGATAAATATCCCGAGAAAACGGTTCTGTACATTTCCGCAGAAAAATTTACACAACAATATATTGAATCTGTTAAAAAGAACAACAGAAATGATTTTATCCATTTCTACCAAATTATTGACATACTGATTGTAGATGACATTCAATTTCTTTCGGGAAAATCAGGGACACAAGATGTATTTTTCCATATATTCAATCACTTACATCAAAACGGAAAGCAGGTTATTTTAACGAGTGACAAAGCACCGGTGGATATGATTGATATAGAACAACGCTTATTATCCAGATTTAAATGGGGCCTTTCGGCGGAATTACAACATCCTGATTTTGAAACACGCGTTTCCATCATTAAAAACAAACTGTATCGTGACGGTGTGGAAATGCAAGAAGATATTGTAGAGTTTTTAGCAAATAATATCAAAACCAATATACGGGAACTTGAGGGTGCGATTATCTCCTTAATTGCCCATTCCTCTTTTAATAGAAAAGAAATCACCATAGACCTGGCCAGAAAAATTGTGGACAACTATGTAAAACACACTAAAAGGGAAGTTTCTATTGACTTCATTCAGAAAGTGGTTTCCGATTACTTTCAAATGGATGTGGACACACTACAATCTAAAACACGAAAAAGGCATATCGTGCAAGCAAGACAACTCGCTATGTTTTTTGCGAAAAAATTCACTAAAGCATCTTTGGCGAGTATAGGCTCACAAATAGGGAGACGCGATCATGCTACCGTACTGCACGCATGTAAAACGGTGGATAATTTATCCCATACCGATAAGCAATTCCGTAAATATGTGGAAGATCTTACCAAAAAGTTGACCCTTTAAAAATCATTTTTCCATGAAGACAAAAATTTTAATGGTTTGTCTTGGCAATATTTGCAGGTCCCCACTGGCAGAAGGCATTTTAAAATCAAAATTAAACCCAGATCAATTTGTCGTGGAATCTGCAGGCACAGGTGACTGGCATGTGGACCAGTCCCCCGACCCGCGCAGCATTAAAATCGCTAAAAAATACAATCTGGATATAAGCGATCAGCGTGGCCGCCACTTTCAAAGAACAGATTTTGCTGAATTTGATCATATTTTTGTAATGGATAATTCCAACAAAAGAGATGTATTGCTTTTGGCCAAAGACGATTACGAGAGAAAAAAAGTAAAATTACTGCTGAATGAGATTTTTGAAAATGAAAATGTAGATGTTCCGGATCCATACTATGGAGGAGAAAATGACTTTGAACACGTATTCAGGTTACTTGATGAGGCTTCAGAGTTGATTTCTAAGAGGCTTTAAAATTACCCTTTTTTCTTTATTTTATGTCTTTAGAATTTTAAGATCCTTATTCTTTTGAAATTAGTAAGGTGACGGGGTGGTTTGTAATGGAATATGATACCATTTTTTTTACAGCGAATTAAAACTGTAATTGTATATTAGTTTGTGGTTTCCTTGCCGTTTTTGACAGTTTAGGCACAAAAAAATCCGTCATTTGACTGACGGTTTTGAGTTTTTATAAAAGAATAGTGGGAGGAGCATCCCAATTAAAAGAATGTGGCGATGCTTTAATCCTTACTTCTTAACGAACCTAAAATTATAACTATTAAATAAATCATAGCTATTAGCACTATCAAGTTAGGAAGGTCATTTTCTATTATCGTAGTCCAAAAAGGTATAGCAACAGACTTATTCAAAAAATCAAAAAAACTGGTTATCAAAGTCAGGATTACAGCATAAATCAACACTATGACAACTATAATTTTAAATACTGATTTCATCATTCTTTAGTTTTTGATTTCTCTGCATCAATAATTTTCTGATCTAAATTATCCCAGAATTTTCTTCCGCCATCTATAGGGCTTCGGTGTTTACACATATAACAGTCTTCCCCAGACTCCTCCCTAATAGTGGAATTAGCGTCCTTGAGTTTTCCCTTTCCAATATTACCATCAAACCAATATAATACGGGATCATCAGTGTTTTGATAATCGATATTGTAAGTACTATCATTATCCTGTACGTCAATGTCATCAACTTCAAAAGTATTAATCATTACGTTCATTTCAACAGTATGACCTTGCTCTTCCAAGTATTTCTCTACTCCTTTTGAATATGCGCCACCCATACTGTGAGAGACCATTTTGAAAGTTTCACCCTCTCCTAAACCATCAATCAAAGTTGCATAATTTTCTTTAGCCCATTCATATCCTTGATTAGTTCTTCCCTTGGCAGATGATAAGTAAGCGTAATCAGTATTTGCATAATAAACACTGTTATCGTGCATATAATCTTTTGCACCGTTTACGAAACTCGAATTCCAATAGGCTTTACCTCCTTTAGGTGAGCCACCGCCAAGTTTACCATTAATGAAAATTATCTTTCTACCATCAGGATCAATCGCATTTATTGGATTGTTAGCGACGTAAGCGTAGGATGAGATGCTTGGATATTTCTCCGCCAACGGGTCAACACTCAACCAAATACTAAACTTAGGGTCATAATACCTCGCCCCATAATAGTAATTCCCAGTCTCCTCGTCTAGTTCCTTGGCGTTGAATTTATAAGGGGTGTTGTAGCTGTTTTTGTGTTCATCTACCAACAACTCCCCAAAGGGTAAATATTCCATATGCTGTGACACTTCATTGTTTCTGTTGCTAATATAAGAAGAACTTCCTAAATGATCTGGATGGTAGCTTGCTATATTTTTCAACATACTTACATTTTGTTTATCACTATAGTTAAATGAGTTAAGAGTAGTACTATTATTATAAGCATATTCTGCATCAAAAGAACCGCTCCCAAAAAGACTGAACCTTCCATAAGAGTTTTGCATAACACGAATATCATTCGTTGATCGATTGTCAGATCCTAGATATCTGCCTTCACTAGAAAAGTAATGATCAAATGGAGAGCTCCCATCAGGATCAACATATCTAACGGGATTTTGAAAAGTATAATTATAAGGGCTCCAACTTGGCATTTTCTCCGCTAACGGGTCGAAACTTAACCAAATACTAAACTTAGGATCATAATACCTAGCCCCATAATAGTAATTCCCAGTCTCCTCGTCTAGTTCCTTGGCGTTGAATTTATAAGGGCTATTGGGGTTACCGTCTTTTTGACCAATTACTCCATTTCCAAATCCCCTATATCAATGACCAGTTCATAGTCTTTATATAACTCTAATAAACATGCTGTTTTTGTATCCCATTCCTTTTGCTTCTCAAGATTATGACACAAAAATGCTTTTTTATCAGTACAATTTCTAACTTCTTTATCATATAGAAATTGAGATTGCCAGTGTTCTTCTTCGAGACGGTAATAAATATCCGATATACCCTGTAAGTCACATTCTTTATTTTCCTCAATAAATTCTTTTATTTCTTTTCGTATCTTCCTTGCATAAAGCTCGGCTATATCAAAATGCGTTTGTTCATGATTTAAAACTATATCCGTTTTAAATTTTGCCCAAGACTTAGATTTATTCATTTGAGCAACTACTTCTATATAGTCTATATCTATACAACTAAATTCCTTAGGATAAATTTTAATAGAAGCTACTATTACCGCACTGGCATCTTCCTCATCTATATTGTCATATTTATGAACATTAACTTTTTCCTCAGACAAAAAATCATCCCAAATGATTTGGCGATCTTTGCTCCAAAGAATGATAGAGTCGTTTTCCACATTCACCTGTGCGGTGGCTGACAGCCCAAACAATAAAACCGATAGTGTCCAATATTTTGCCATAGAGTTTATATATTAATTACCGGGATTGAGAATAGAATCAAAACCTACACCAAAATTCATCAAAACACGCCGGTTGTGGTCAGTAACTCCCATTTGTTTTAAAAATTCTGTCATCTGACTAAAATTCATCTGATAGACCCCTCTTACATCAGCATTAAAATTAGGATGTGAACTGCTCAGTGGTGCAGGATATTGAAACCTAATTGTCGCCTGTGGATTTGCAATCAAATAGTTTGCAATTGCTTGTAAATTTTGTTTTTGACTGTTGGTCAATGGCAAAATACTGTTTATTCCTGTTCTTATCCCGTCTGTACTTTTTGAGGCTGTCGATCCTATAGTTGAGAATTTGAAATTTATACTTTGAGGACCAAAAACACCAATTTCTCTATCATCAATCCTAATCGAACTTGTCCCGGTTTCCACAGGAATAGGCGGGGTTACGCCGGGCATTTGGATATTGGCAGGATTAAAGGGGTTAATGCCCATCGTATTGAGGTTAGCAATGGCTTCTACCGGGGTTCTGCCCTCGATGGGTTCCTTTTGCTCCTTTTGATTGTCCGCTCCTTTATCGTTCATTGTCCAGCCCGTAGCCCTCGATTTTTTTCTCGAAAGTGTCCCATCGGGGTTTTGGAGTTGACCGGGGTGGACAACGTTGTTGAAAACCTTACGTATTGTACAGCCAATACCACAATCGGCTTCTTCTGCCGCCATTCCCGTGGGGTCTGTATATCTAATCGGGTTTTGTAGGACGTAAGAGTATGAGGAGATACCCGGATACATTTCTGAAAGAGGGTCGGGTTGAATGAAAATACTCCACTTAGGATTATAATACCTCGCCCCGTAATAGTAATTCCCAGTCTCCTCGTCTAGTTCCTTGGCGTTGAATTTATAAGGGGTGTTGTAGCTGTTTTTGTGTTCATCTACCAACAACTCCCCAAAGGGTAAATATTCCATCCCGCTAAAAAGGCGGGACAGGTAATGCTGCGTAATCTCTCCCGCTAAGTTAGTGATACAAGTGGAACTTCCCAAGGCGACGTAGAAGGTTCAGCGAATACCACTTAAATTAAAAGTTCTATGCGCTAAATGATCTGGGCACAAAAGGGTATCACTTTCTTTGGAACAGGGATGTTACTTTTCACAATTTCAGACGTTTTAAAAGCTCAAAAATAGAATAGACGGACAAATACCCGCCTATATTTTTACCTTTAAGTTATTTGTTATCGCTTATTTTCAATTAATAATATGTTCTGATTTGAGTTATCACTAACTTTGATACATTACCACATTACCAGTTTATTAAATAATTAGATTAGTCCAAACAGCTATTTTCTATATTGTCTCTAATAGGGTATGTAAGTAATGCAAGTCCTCCATAATCGTTGTTTTTTGATTTGTCATAAACACTAAATGCCTTTCTGTTGTCTTCATTTATTGTAATTATTGCCCCATTTACAATATGGTCTGTTATATATCTGTATTCTTTTTCGTCATGAAAGATAAAAACTGCTTTTTCATTTTGGACTTTAATAAAAAAACGTTTTTCCCATGTTTTATCATTGTTGTTTAAATATTTATTAGGACTATGAATTAAAAAATAGTTTTGGAAATTAGATTCGATTACCTCTAAACATACAAGTTTTTGACCATACTTATTTGTCTTTATATCGATGACCCTTCCTGTTAACACTAAATCAAAATCATTGATAAATTCATTTTTTGCTTTAGAAAAGTCCGTGCAACCTTGAAGAATAAAAATATTCACCATTAAAGGCCAAACAAAAGTTTTAATAATTTCTATCTTTTTCATAATATTTAATCAATTTTCCATTCATTTCCAAGGCCTTTTCCTCCCAAAATACGTGACATAGTTTGATCTATGTTCCATTTAATCTCTAAGTTAATTAAAGATTTTGCTTCACCCCCAAAAATTAGCATCGAAGATTTTTCTCCATTATTTTGCAAATCAATTTGGCGATTTGGCGAAGCACTGTTCCCAGTACTGGCATTAAACCATTTATCTTTTAATTTTGAATCAAATAAAGAAAGTTTTCCTAAATGAGCTCCATTTATAGAAGCATTTTCATCCATTCCTATATCAAATAGATTTGCCTCACCTTCGAGATTACCAACTTTAAGAGTACTATTTATTACTCCATAATCAAAACTTTCACCACTTGCAGAAACGCCTACATCTTTATCACCCAAAAATAAACATATTGAACCTTTAGGCCCTTTTAAATTAATTTCATCCTTATTTTTATCATATGTTATCGATCCAAAAGAACCTTCTAAATTAACACGTAAAAGTTTGCCAATTTTAATATCTTTAAACCCAACACCTAAATTAAGACCAACTTTATTAATATTAATGTCATCTGGTTCAATATTTCTTAGGGTCTCTCCCAACTTATTAAAAAGAGCTTTAGCTAACCCGGCAAACATGGAGCTTTACCATCTGGGTCAATATATATTATTGGATTATTAAAGGTGTAATTATAAGGCGACCACCCCGGAAACTTCTCCGCCAACGGGTCAACACTCAACCAAATACTAAACTTAGGGTCATAATACCTCGCCCCATAATAGTAATTGCCCGTCTCGGCATCAAGCTCCTTTGCATTAAACTTAAAAGGAGTATAAAACTATTGAGGTGCTCATCCACCAACAGCTCCCCAAAAGGCAGGTAGCAGGAGAGTTTTGAGTTTTAGAAAGAACAATAGAAGCTGCAAATCATTGCAAAAGTTCAAATTCAAAATTATCTTTTTTGATTTTTATTGGAATTTTTAAAAAACATACTTTATCTTTTACTAGATAAATATATGCCTTATTTTTTTCAATACTTAAGTTTAATTGGTATCCTCCTCGCTCATACTCACATTCTTTATCTATATCTTCAGATTCGAGATAATCATTTATTGCTTGTTTAATATGGTTTGAATTTTTAATATTTATTTTGTACAGGTTATTTTTAAAGAGTAATAAATTTATAAAATCTTTATAAATATTGTCGTTAGGGTAACAAAACATAGTTTGGGTTTCTTTCTTTATGCTAAAGAAAATATCTGTAGAAAAAGTAACTTCATAATTTATTTCAATGTTACTATCTTCATTACTACAATATTCCGCTTCTAAATCTTCCTCAATAAAATTTTGTAAATAATTTTGAATTCTATCATCTATATAATTTGGAGTTTGAAACGATAAATTATTAACGCTTTTATTTTTATATTCAATGTGATTTGAATTTCTTTTTACCTCGTTTTGAAAGCTTTCGTAAAGAGTTGTTTTTTCGCCACAAGAGAAAAATAAAATAATCCCTAAAAATAATCCCTTTGATATCATAATTATAAGTTTTGTGAATTTCATTTTTAAATATATTATTGTTTAGGAGCTCCTTCAAGAGAAGAATCTACAGGAGGAGGAAAATTATTACTATCTGGATTTGTTTCTCCAGATTCAAGAGGAGTTTTCAAAAATTCCTCATATGCTTCTTTCATTTTTACATCATAATTGTTTTTCTCATACTTAGGACCATTGTATATCTTGGCAAATGTTTCCCAATCCTTGTCTTGAAGTGCTTCTAATAAATTGTCATTATCCATAATAAAATTAGTAAAAGCATCTAAATGCTTATCTTCATTTTTTGACATCATTGCCTCAGCAAAGTCAACAACATTATCATAACCAGCTTTTTTATAATTTTCCCCCATAATTTGAAAACCGCCATACGAAGCAGATTTATATCCCGCTTCTTCATCTAAACTGGTGGCAAGATTTAATTTGGAGATTTGTTCGCTATATTTACCATAACCCCCCATACTACGATTTGAAATACTTGGGTGTGATTTGTCATATCTTCCCCCTGTGTTTCGATGGAAATAATGTCTTTCAAATAATACTTTAGGATCACCATTACTTCTAAAAGCATTACCACCTGTTTCTACTTTATAAACAGCTCTGATAGCGGCAACAGAAACCCCCAATCTGATAGCGGCAAGTTTTAAGGCAGCTGGTGTAGGTTCATTGCCATCGGGATCTATGAAAATAATTGGATTATTCAAAACGTAATTGTACGGCGACCACCCCGGGAACTTCTCCGCCAACGGATCCACACTCAACCAAATACTAAACTTAGGATCATAATACCTAGCCCCGTAATAGTAATTCCCAGTCTCCTCGTCTAGTTCCTTGGCGTTGAATTTATAAGGGGTGTTGTAGCTGTTTTTGTGTTCCTCTACCAACAACTCCCCAAAGGGTAAATATTCCATATGCTGTGACACTTCATTGTTTCTGTTGCTAATATAAGAAGAACTTCCTAAATGATCTGGATGGTACCAGAAGGTGTCATACTTTTTTTCATCGGGTGTAAACCCATCAGATGCTCCTTCTTGTACCGGGTCTTCCAGTTGTATGGTTTGCCCCAAAGCAAGATAGGTATTAATTAACCCTGTACTAGCCATTAGAACACTTTCGTTTGCCATCAATTGAATTGGCGTATCAGGGGGATTCATTTGCCACCAAGGAAACAGCCCTAAGTCTATTGTAGTTCCTAATGTACTTGCTATTCTTTGATTTCCAATATAATAATGCTTCGTATAAGTAGATGTTAAATCACCTTCTACAGGTGCCTCACCGGGGGTGGTCAATGCTTTTACCGTTATTAAAGGGCTGGGATACATCATCACTTCATCGCGTTCATTATTAGAAACAGTATTGGCATTACTACTAGCATCCAACCGGCCGGGGATATAGCGTACTACCCGTTGTCCGGAAGCATCATAAGTATATACAGACAGCGGGTGAGGGCTATCTTCATCGGGGTTTAGATATACTGCACGAAGTCGGTTTTCCTCATCCCAAATATATTTACGTAAAGTGATTTCGACCGGATCAATAATTCCTTCTATCGCAGAAGTTTCATCTCCATTATAAACTACTTGTTTTATTTCTAATTGATTACCATTGGCATCATATTCAATCAGTTTCTTTTTTTAACGAGGATCGGTTTACAAAATGATTGACGAAGCATGTGAAAGTATTGCCAAAAAACTCACCAACTAGCCTCTTACCCTTTTTCTAAAAGACTTTTTTAATTACCTTAGTAGCTTAAATCCCTAATATCGTTTGCTATGAAAACATTATTATCTTTATTTTCCTTACTTCTTATGTCCCACATTTCTTTGGCTCAAAATTTAGAACTCGAACTCGAACTCATTGCCAGTGGCTTTAGTTCACCACTAGAAATCAAACATGCAGGGGATGACCGCTTATTTGTTGTGGAACAAGGAGGTAGTATTAAAATTTTAAATCCAGATGGTTCTGTTAATCCTGCCCCATTTCTTAATATTTCCTCTATTGTTAATTCTGGTGGTGAAAGAGGCTTGTTAGGTCTTGCATTTCATCCTGATTATACAACAAATGGATACTTTTATGTTTATTATATTAATACCAGTAACAATACACAAATATCCAGATTTTCTGTAAATACCGGTAATCCTAATATTGCAGACGCCACCTCAGAATTACAGATGCTCTCTTTCACGCAGCCATTTACCAACCATAATGGAGGGCATATTGCTTTTGGTCCAGATGGAAAACTTTTTATTGCAAGTGGCGATGGTGGTAGTGGTGGTGATCCACAAAATAATTCACAAACACTTACCACGTTACTTGGCAAAATTTTACGATTAGATGTAGATTTACCTGCGCCATATATACCTGCAGATAATCCTTTTATAGATAACTCTGCTGTGCTTGATGAAATATGGGCTTACGGTGTTCGTAATCCGTGGAAATTTTCTTTTGACAGTGAAACAGGCGATTTATGGATTGCAGATGTAGGGCAAAGTGCCTGGGAAGAAATTAATAAAGAATCCGGTTCAGAAGGTGGTTTAAACTATGGCTGGCGTTGTTATGAAGGAAATAATCCTTTTAATACCAATCAATGTCCCGACCCAAGTGAACTAACCTTTCCCGTTGCGGTTTATAACAGAGCCAGCGGCCGTTGTTCCATCACCGGTGGTTATGTGTATCGCGGTACAGAAAATCCTGCTATGGAAGGCTTGTATTTCTTTGCAGATTTATGCAGTAATCAGATAGGAACCGTAAATGCCTCTGGGGATTTGGTATTTCAGGGTGTATTTGCTGCCAGTTCAATTACCAGTTTTGGTGTTGATTTTAATAACGAGCTATACCTTACGGCTTTTGGAGGAGGATCTGTTTATAAAATTAAAGACAATACCCCTCTTTCTATAAGTGAATCTGAACAGGACAACTATTTTGCTTTATACCCTAATCCGGCACGCGAGTCGGTTACCTTGGATTTTCCTCAAAAAAACATGCAAGAAGTGGCGATATATGATTTAAGAGGAAGTTTACTACTTACAGAAAACACTACTAAAAAAGGTACTACCAGCATTTCTGTCGCAGATTTTTCCAAAGGATTTTATGTGGTTGTTTTAACTACGGAAACCGGAAAAAAAATAGTCAAAAAACTGATTGTAACAAATTAATGAAACAAAGAGTCCCCGGTAAAGTATATTTAATCCCAACTACCTTAGGAGAAACAAATCCGCTGGAAGTGTTGCCTCTTTCGGTGAAAAAAATTGTGGAGCAAATCAATTATTTTATTGTGGAAAATGAGAAGTCTGCCAGAGGTTTTATCAAAAGTATACATCCGAAAAAATCACAGCAAAAACTCAATTTATTTCTTCTGAATAAATTCACAGATGTAGATGATTTACCATCCTATTTAGAACCTTGTTATGAAGGAAATGATGTAGGCATTTTATCTGAAGCCGGTTGTCCCGGCATTGCAGACCCGGGAGCAGATGTGGTGAGACTGGCACACGAAAAGAACATCCAGGTCATCCCTTTAGTGGGTCCTTCTTCCATTTTACTGGCTATGATGGCGAGTGGCATGAATGGTCAAAGTTTTACATTTAATGGCTACTTGCCTATTGACAAAGATGCTCGAAAAAAGGAAATAAAACGTTTGGAAAAACTTTCATTGGATAACAATCAATCGCAGTTGTTTATAGAAACGCCTTATCGAAATGATGCCTTTTTAGAAGATTTGATCACAACACTTTCCCCGGAAACCAGAGTTTGTGTTGCTTGTGATATTACATTGAAATCAGAATTTATATGCACAAAAACCGCAAAAGAATGGAAAAAAAATAAAGTCAGCCTTCATAAAAGACCAACTTTATTTATTTTTCACAAAGATTAAACCTTACGCTCTAAATTTAACTTTTGCGTTTTTTACAGGTATAATGTGTGAGGTATCATATCCTGAAAATTTTTGAAGATAATATCTTACCGAAACGCCATTTGCGTCTTCATAAGCATAGTCACCACCGGTGCGCAAAAATTTTCTCACATTACCGGGACCCGCTAAATGAGCAGCTGCAAGAATACCGGACTCTGTAACCAAAACCCCATTCACATATTTTCCGGAGTAGCGTTTTATCTCGTTTCTTAAATACCATTTGTTATTTGCAGTATATACTTTAAATGCAGATTCCTGTAATATGGGATCCTTTAAGAATAACTCAGAATCGTGTATTCCTATTTGCCGTAAAGTGGATCTACCAAACTGGTATTTACCCATATACCCTAATTGATTGATTACCGAATAATCACCCCTCGATTCTTTAAAAGCTAAAGCTTCCCTGAAACCCATATAAGTTTTGCCGAGAAATGGATAGATTATAAATTCATCAGATTCTTCTTCAAATAAACCTGTATCATCAGGAACATCAAAGTAAAGTTCAAGTCCCTCTGTAGAGTAAAAAGAAAAGTCTACTGTATTTTTGGACAAAAATCCCCAGCTTGATAATATAGTAGCAAGAGGAATTAATAGAAATTTTAAATTTGTTTTTATCATTACGTTTAATTTTTGCGAAGTAATTTCTGCTGTTCTTATGTAAAATTTGAAAGAACGGCAGTACTAGTATTTTGAAAAAAATCAGGGATTAAAACCTCCCCTAAAAACACTAGCTCTTACCTCTTAAAATCGCCGGCAAAGATACCATTTATTATAAAAATATGACTATCAATCTGTTAAAGTTGTTTTAAAGGAATTTCTAAACATATTAAACCTGCTCTCAGGGGTTGTTTTTACAGGTATTATCTAAAAAGAACCGAGAAAGTATTTCCCAATTTTTTTTAAGATAATATTAAGAAAAAGGCTTGAGAAGTGGATTATTTTCTTAATCTACCTCCGAACTCCCTGATTGTTAATCCACTGAATATATTGCTGCCTGTTACGGTTATGCTGGGCTAGATTTTTTGCAAACAAATGGTAACCGGGTTTTTCAACATTAGCAACAAAATAGAAATAATTGTGCTCCTCAGGATTTAATACTGCATCGATGGAAGATATATCCGGCATCGCAATTGGCCCGGGTGGGACACCACTGTATTTATAGGTGTTATAAGGAGAATCGGTTTCTAAATCTTTATAAAGTACTCGTTTGATAACGGTATCAAAATCACCGGTTTGTTTTTTTACGGCATAAATAACTGTGGGATCAGCCTGAAGTAACATGCCCACGCGTAACCTGTTTAAATAAACGCCTGCTACTCTAGGTCTTTCATCTACACGTGCGGTTTCTTTTTGAACAATTGCGGCAAGGCTCATCACTTGCTTTGGGGATAAATTGAGCGCCTCGGCTTTTGCTTTTCGGCTTTCATTCCAAAAATTCTGATATTCAGTAAGCATTCTGCTTCTAAAAGTTTCAGAAGAGGAGTTCCAGTAAAATTCGTATGTATTGGGAATATACATTCCTAAAGCAGTATCTTCATTAAAATCATTTTCCGAAAGAAAATCTTCATCCAGCATCGCTTTTAAAAGGGAACCGCTATCTGCCTCAATTTGCACTGAAATCCTTTCGGCAAGTTTAGAAAGTGTTTCTTGATTATTAAAAGATATTTGCAATGGTCTATTATTACTGCGTAAAGCATTTATTATGGCATTATTGTTCATGCCTTTTTTCAATAAATATCGACCGGGTTTTACATTACTTATATACCCCTTCTTTTGAGCTACGATATCAAAGCTTTCCATGTCAGTTACTAGCTCCCGCATCTGATTCCTCACAGTTGCATAGGAACGATCACTGGGGACATAAATATAAACAGTGTCTTCTTCAAATACTGTATTTGCAGAAAAAACAGTGTTGTAAATATAATAGGAGAAGATACCGGCAATAACAAGACCAATCAAAACAACAGCTAAAAGTATTTTTTTTATGTACATAAATAAGATTTATAAATTTTATACTTCAGATTGATTGTTTACTAATTGATACAATAACTCGTTGTGAAATTTTCCTTTATAAAAGTTCCAATCTTTTTTAGTTCCCACTTTTGAGAAGCCTATTTTCTCAAAAAGCGCAATACTTTTTATGTTTTTTTCACCAATATTTGCATATATCTGATGTACATGTAAGTGATTAAAAGCATAACTGCTCAACAATTGTAAGGCCTCTTTTGCATACCCTTTTTGGCGGTCCTCTTGCGAAGCTATCAAAATGCCCACACCCACTCTTTTGTTTTTTGGGTCAAAATCAAAGAGATCTATCATCCCTAATGTACTATTTTCTGAAGTCGTAATCACTAAACGCAGTTGTTTTGCTTCATAGATATCCCTTAGAGCATCCTTGAGATACTGTTTTAATACAAATTTAGAATACGGGGTTTGTGTAGTACTATATTCCCAAAGGTTGGAATCATTTTCTATACGGTATAGAAAATCCAAGTCTTCAGGCTCCAGTGCCCTTAATTTTATTGCAGTTCCCTCTAACATGTCCATTCCCCTTTAAAAACCAAAGTTGCTTTTCCTATAAGGAAAATATTAGTGTAGCGATTTCCTGATTTTTCAAAAGTAACTGTGAGATTCCCACCTTCTGTCTGTAGGGTAACCTTATTGCTTTTTGCAAGTCCGTTGTTATGCATTGCTAAAGCGACTGCGGTAACACCAGTTCCACAAGAGAGAGTTTCATCTTCCACTCCTCGCTCATAGGTGCGCACTGCAAAAATGTCATTTTGTAAGGCTTGTACAAAATTAATATTTGCACCTTCTTTACCATACAATTCATAACGTAAGGCGGCACCCTCTTTTTTTACCTGTACATTTTTTAGATCTTCTGTAATCTCCACATGATGTGGTGAACCGGTATTTAGAAAAGAATAATTATTTTTATTTTGTATTTCTAAAACATCACTCATTTTGAGTGAAACTACTGCATTTTTATCTATAGTGGCTTCGTGCATTCCGTCAATGGCCTCAAATGTGGCATTGGATTCCACGATGTCTAATTGCTTAGCAAAATGAACAATACACCTTCCACCGTTTCCGCACATCGAGCTTTCATTGCCGTCTGCATTGAAATAAACCATTCTGAAATCTGCCTCAGGGTGATTTTCCAATAAAATAAGACCATCTGCACCTATGCCATATTTTCTATCACAAATATTTGCAATTAAACTGGCATCCTTTTTGGAGAAGTACAAGGTGCGATTATCAATTAATACAAAATCGTTTCCGGTTCCTTGGTATTTATAAAATGTAAAATGCATAGGCTACAAAGGTAAGATTATTTCTTTGGAGTTTGTATTGTTAAATACTCGTTAAAACCATTTTGCAGATATAAGAAATCGTATAATTTTATGTTTGAGAATAGTAAATTAATTAAAAATGAGAATGATATGAAAAAATATGTAAGCCTGTTTATTTTAGCGATTTTTTCCGGTGCAGTAACATTAGGAGGTTATAAATTATTTATTGAAGAAACTTCTACTTCAGCTATTACCCATCAGCAAGAAGGCATCTCTAATTTTATGCCTACAAATTATGCTGCAACTAATTTTGTGGAAGGATCAAATATCGATTTTACTTTTGCGGCTGAAAAAACCGTACATGCGGTAGTTCACATTAAAAATAAAACTACCACTACTGCTCCCACCTCTATGATGGAACTTTTTTATGGCAGGGGTCAATCTAGGGAAGTTATTGGTTCTGGAAGTGGGGTTATCATCTCCCCAGATGGGTACATAGTTACCAATAATCACGTTATTGATAATGCCAATGAGATTGAAGTGGTACTAAATAACAATAAAACCTACAAAGCAGAATTAATAGGTACAGATCCAAAAACGGATATAGCACTGCTAAGAATTAAACCAGATACAGACTTACCTTATGTTCCTTTTGCGGACTCTAATCAAATAAAAATAGGCGAATGGGTATTAGCTGTTGGAAACCCTTTTAACTTAACTTCCACGGTAACTGCAGGAATTGTGAGTGCAAAAGCGAGAAATTTAAATGAATTTGACGGCAATCCACAATCTTTTATTCAAACAGATGCAGCCGTCAATCGCGGAAATAGCGGAGGCGCCTTAGTAAATATTAACGGGGAATTGGTGGGAATAAACACCGCTATATCCTCACAAACCGGTTCTTTTATAGGATATTCTTTTGCAGTACCATCTAATATCACCAGAAAAGTAGTGGAAGATATTTTGGAATATGGCAATGTGCAACGTGCTATACTTGGTATTCAGATTTTAAATGCTAATTCCTCACAAGCTAAAGAATTGGGCATTAACAGTGTGCAAGGAGTATATGTTGCAGATATTGAAAAAGGAAGTGGCGCAGATGTAAGCGGTATCAGAAAAGGGGATATCATAAAAAAACTGGATAATGTTTCGATTCGCACTTTTTCAGAATTATCAGGTTATTTAGGTTCCAAACGTCCTAAAGATATTGTGAATGTAACTATCGACAGAAATGGTAATGAACGAATAATTCCCGTGACTTTAGTTAAACTTGAAACCTTTGAAATAGAAAGTTTAGGTTTTGAAGTTAAGAATACTTCAGAAGCTGAATTAAAAGAATTTGGTGTTAAAAACGGAGTATTAGTCACCAGGCCAATATCTCAGGAAATGGCAAAATACAATCTATCCGGAATTGTAATAACACACTTTAACGATGAAGTAATCAAAAATATTGATGACGTTAAGCGTATTATGAACCAACGGGTTGCCGGAGAGCCTATTAAAATGACCTTTATTAATACCAAAGGAGAGACCAATAATTTTATTTTCAGATAAAATTCAATAATTTTTCAATGAATCAAACCTCTAAAAGTAATTTTTAGGGGTTTATTTTTAAAAATATCTTTTACTAAAACGTTTGAAATAGCTACTTTTGCAAAAATTTTAAACACCTAAACAGTATACTATGAGTTTCCATGAAATTTACGAGAAAGAACTTTCTTTTCAGGCAGACCGAAGACGCGCTTCGGTAGAATTTATTAATATCATAAGTGATTTATGGTATGATAAATCTATTGAATTAGTGCTTTTTAGAAATCAACTTATTGATAGAAATGTAAGTCAAATTATCAATTTACACGAGTATGCGGGTGAGTTTGTTCAAAAGCCTATTTCCATTTTTGATTCGGTTGAAATTGCCCAAGCCATAAAAATGCTGGACCTTCCTCCATCTAAGTTGGATATTGGAAAGTTAACTTATGAATTTCATTTAGAAGATGATAAATACAGTGATGCTTTAGCTTTTGTTTCCGACAAGTTAAAAGATGCAAAGGATTACGAAAGCAAAAAACCAAAAGATGTAGTTTTATACGGTTTTGGTAGAATAGGAAGATTATTGGCAAGAGAGCTAATGGCTAGAACTGCAAAAGGAAACCAGATGCGTTTGCGAGCAATAGTTACACGTGGTAAAATTGATCAAACTATCTTAGAAAAAAGAGCATCCTTATTACAATATGATTCTGTACACGGTGATTTTATGGGAACCGTTCATGTAGATCTGGAAAACAAAGCATTAATAATAAATGGGACCACCGTTCACATGATTTCAGCAAATGCCCCTGAAGATATCGATTATACCGAATATGGTATTAATGAAGCATTGGTGATTGACAATACAGGAGCATTTAGGGATAAAGAAGAATTAAGCAGGCATTTAAAATCTAAAGGCACTTCTAAAGTATTACTAACTGCCCCCGGAAAAGGAGTTCCCAATATTGTTCACGGTGTAAATCACAAAGAACACAGTCCTGATGAAGTGGATATTTTTTCTGCTGCTTCTTGTACTACTAATGCTATAACCCCTATTTTAAAAGCAATTGAAGATTCCTTCGGAATTGTACAGGGACATTTAGAAACCATTCACGCGTATACCAATGACCAAAACTTGGTAGATAATTTTCACGATAAATACAGAAGGGGTCGTGCAGCGGCATTAAACATGGTAATTACTGAAACCGGCGCAGGAAGCGCAGTTGCAAAAGCGTTACCTGTGCTTGCAGGAAAGTTGACCTCTAATGCTATCAGGGTTCCTGTTCCTAATGGTTCTCTTGTGGTATTGAGTTTAGAGTTAAAAACAAAAACATCAGTAGATGGTGTAAATTCAGTAATAAAAAAATATGCTTTGGAAGGCGATTTAGTGGAGCAAATCAAATATTCTTTAAATAATGAATTGGTTTCCAGCGATATTGTTGGCACCTCTTCACCCGCAATTTATGATAGTAATGCAACAATTGTAAACGATGCAGGTACTAATGTGGTGCTTTATGTTTGGTATGACAATGAATATGGCTACAGCCATCAGGTAATCCGATTAGCTAAATATATTTCTAAAGTTAGACGCTATACATATTATTAGTAGGCTAGAAATAGTATATTCATCTAAAACTGAAATAAGACTGCAAGTCTTACGACCAGTATTCCGGTCTTATTAATTTCAGTTTATTAATAATATTTATGTCATACGTCTTAAGTCTTGTAATCCTAAGTCAAAAAACCACTTAAATTAAACTTTTAAGTGGTTTTTTTATACAAGTAAACTTTATCGATTTATTATATATAATCCTAAATTTGCAAAGTAGTTTAAACCCAACAAAAGATGCGCATAGACATAATAACAGTTTTACCGGAATTACTTAAAAGTCCGTTTGAGGCTTCCATCTTGAAAAGGGCAATTGACAAAGGGCTTGTAGAAATACATTTGCATAATTTAAGGGATTATGTAACTGACAACTACAAACAAGTGGACGACTATCAATATGGTGGAGGCGCAGGAATGGTAATGATGATAGAACCCATTGATAAATGCATCAGTAAATTAAAAAGCGAGCGCAATTATGATGAAGTCATCTACATGACCCCAGATGGAGGAACCTTAAATCAAAAAATGGCAAACCACCTTTCAATGAACGAAAGCATGATTATACTTTGCGGACATTATAAAGGAGTTGACCAGCGGGTCAGGGATCATTTTATCACCAAAGAAATTTCCATTGGGGATTATGTTTTGAGTGGTGGCGAATTAGGTGCAGCAATTTTATGTGATACCATCATCCGCTTAATTCCCGGTGTTTTGGGCAATGAAGCAAGTGCATTGACAGATTCATTCCAGGATGATTTATTGGCTCCCCCCATTTATACGCGCCCGGCAGAATATAAAGGATGGAAAGTGCCTGAAATTTTATTAAGTGGAAATACCCCTAAAATTGAAGAGTGGCGGGAAGAAGAATCTTATCAACGCACTAGGGAAAGAAGACCTGATTTATTAAGTTAATTTATTTTCTTGAGTACAAGCAACCAAAGCTAATACTAAGCATCTAACTACAAAAGAAAGATACAATGAAACTGAAAAACATTATGCTGCTTTTAATAGTGGCAACATTTATTTCATCCTGCATATTTAACGGAAACGATGATGACATTCCTTTTGAACCATTTCAATCTGTATACGAACCCATCAAAATGCCCCGAAATGAATTTGAAAATACCACTCAGTTACTTCCACCCAGAGCAATTATAAATTCTGGCAAAATATATATTAAAGGCCACCTGCTTTTTATAAATGAAGTTAACGAAGGGTTTCATGTTTTTAATAACTCAAATCCTGCAACACCTGAAAATATAGGGTTTTTAAAAATACTTGTCTCAACAGATTTGGCGATAAAAAACGATGTAATTTATAGTAATAATGGCCCGGACTTAATTGCTATTGTTACAAATATCGAGAATATGACTATTGGGATCACCAAAAGAGTTGTCAACACTTTTCCGGATGCTATGTCCTTTTCTCCAGACGGATTTTATTTTCCGACTCAAGAAAATGATATTATAATTGGATATCAATTAATTCAATAAAATCTAAAATGAAAAATTATTTATTCATTTCGTTTCTATTCCTTCTGATAAGTTGTTCATCAGATTCAGATAATGCCAGTTTGGACAGTAGTGAAACCGGACAAGGAGGCTCTTTAGCACGATTTACAATTCTTAATAATTATTTATATACTGTAGATCAATCTAACTTAAATGTTTACAGCCTTATAAATCCGGAAAATCCCACACAGGTTAATACAGTAAATATTGGATTTGACATTGAAACATTGTTTAACTACAAAGAATACTTATACATTGGTTCCAGAAACGGAATGTATATTTATGGTATTCAAAACCCTGAAGTCCCCAACTACATTTCAGATGTACAACATTTTACAGCTTGTGACCCTGTAATTGCTAACGATACTCATGCCTTTGTTACCTTACATTCAAATACCTTTTGTGGAAATAACATCAATGTATTGGAAATTTATGACATTACAAACATTGTTCAACCGGTATTAATTTCAACTAGAAATTTAGCTCAGCCAAAGGGTTTGGCATTATTTAATAATTATTTAATCGTTTGTGATGATGAAGTAAAAATATTTGATATCACAGACCCGGAAAATTCGATACTTGTCAACTCCATAAACCGGAATGCTTTTGATGTAATCGTTCGTGGCAATTTATTAATATTGATAGGTGAGTCTGGTTTGTATCAATATCAATTAGATCAAAATAATATTGAAAATATAGAACATGTTAGCACAATATTTATCTAGCTATTCTACCATTCCATTTTATTTTTAAAAACACAATAATAAAAATAGATAGTAACTAATTTTTTAATTATATTTGCAGCCGCATTGAAAAAGTGCAATCGCTTCAACCTCTGGCGAAAACCGTGAATGTTGTTTTGATTTTAATTCCAATACCATTAAAAATGGAAGATTTAGTAAAATTTGTACAGGACGAGTTTGTTCCAAAAAAAGATTTCCCAAAATTTAGTGCCGGTGATACAATCACCGTGTATTACGAAATTAGAGAGGGTGAAAAAACAAGAACACAGTTTTTTAGAGGTGTAGTAATACAACTGAAAGGAACAGGTTCTTCTCTAACTTTTACCATCAGAAAAATGTCAGGAACTGTAGGTGTGGAGCGTATCTTCCCTATCAATCTTCCAACATTGCAAAAAGTGGAAATCAACAAAAAAGGTAGTGTTCGTAGAAAACGTATTTTCTATTTCAGAGAACTTACCGGAAAGAAAGCAAAAATCAAAGAAAGAAGAGGATAACCTCTTTCTTAAGCCTAAAATCAAGCCTCCCTTTGTGGAGGCTTTTTTATTAACTATTGTTGATAAGTAAAGTGAATAAGTTGTTGATTTAAAAGACTATAAAAAATTTGTTTTATATAATTCCTAAACTATATTTGAATATCAAAATTACAAATCAAAGCAGTTAACACTAAATTGAAAATGTATTTTGTAATAGAGTTACGTTCTTTATTTAACTTGTTTATTTGTTTGAAACATTGACTACCCTCCTCGGAGTTATAGATCAGTACTAGGATAATCAAGTGTAGATGTCAGTTTTGATGGAGACATTTTTAGGAATGTTTCAGAGATTCTCAACTGAAGATCTAATGAGGTGAAAACTCACGACACAGGATACGTAATAATCCTGTCTCTGTAATCGAAAGATTAGTCGGTAACGAGTGCCAAATTAAAATCAAAATTACAAATCGAAGCAGTTAACACTAAATTGAAATGTATTTTGAAATATAGAATTGTACTTTATTGACTTTTTAATTTGCTTGAAATACCAGCTGAATTGCAAAATTCAAATCTAGTATTAGAATGAGAAAGTCAGGATAATAACCTAGTTTTGAACAGTCTTAGGACTCGAAAAACAAAAGTTTGAAATCCGATGAAATAATTCACGATACAGGATACTTAATAATCCTGTCTAGTAATCGAAAGATTAGTCGGCAACGAGTTATTTTCAAGAAAGCCATCCACCTTTTAGGCGGATGGCTTTTGTATTAGATCTTATTTGAGAATTCTCGTTTTAATATTTTTCAACCCATTAAAATATTACCAATAGGTTGCTTTTAAAAAGCATCACAAATATGTATATTTGCAATCCTTGCGTTTTACAAGGATTAACTCCTACATAAACTAATAAAGTTCTACATAAAAATATTTAGCATGATAAAGAAATCCACGATAATATATACAAAAACCGATGAAGCACCTGCTTTAGCTACTTATTCTTTTTTACCCATTGTACAAGCTTTTGCAGCACCTTCGGAAATTCATATCGAAACAAGGGATATATCCCTAGCCGCGAGGATTCTTGCTAAATTTCCGGATTTCCTCAAAGAAAATCAAATAATCGCTGACGATTTAAATGAACTAGGAATTCTCGCAAAATCACCAGATGCTAATATTATCAAACTTCCAAATATCAGTGCTTCCATCCCTCAATTACTCGAAGCAATAAAAGAACTTCAAGATAAAGGGTACTCTTTGCCTGATTACCCAGATGAACCTAAAACAGATGCCGAAAAAGAAATAAAATCCAGATACGATAAGATTAAAGGAAGTGCGGTAAATCCTATACTTAGAGAAGGTAATTCAGACCGAAGAGCCCCTAAAGCAGTAAAAAATTATGCAAAAAAACACCCACATTCCATGGGCGCTTGGGATGGGAATTCTAAAACCCACGTCGCTACTATGGCAAGTGGTGATTTTTATGCAAATGAAAAATCTATTACTTTTCAAAAGGAAGACAGCTTAACTATAAAACACACTAATACAGAAGGAAAGTCCACCATTTTAAAACACAACTTGAAAGTACTTCCCGGTGAAATTGTTGACGCAACTAGTTTAAGTAAAAAAGCCCTTCTCACTTTCTTGAAAGAGCAAGTCAAGGATTCCAAAGAAAAAAACATTCTTTTTTCGCTGCACCTTAAAGCTACTATGATGAAGGTTTCAGACCCTATTATTTTTGGTCACGCGGTCACTGTTTTCTTTGAAGATGTTTTTACAAAATATCAGGAAACAATCGAAAAATTAGGTGTGGATGTCAAAAATGGTTTTGGTGATTTGATCCAAAAAATAAAAACACTACCGGATGCCGAAAGAAAAGAAATAGAAATTGCAATTGCACAGGCCATAGAAAATGGTCCTGATCTGGCAATGGTAGATTCTGATAATGGTATTACAAATCTACATGTGCCCAGTGATGTGATCGTTGATGCTTCTATGCCGGCAATGATTCGCAATTCGGGAAAAATGTGGGATGCAAAAGGAAAAACACAAGACACAAAAGCCGTAATCCCGGACAGTAGTTATGCAAGTATTTATCAGGCAACTATTGACTTTTGTAAAGAAAACGGTGCTTTTGACCCTACTACAATGGGAACGGTTTCCAATGTAGGTTTAATGGCACAACAAGCAGAAGAATATGGCTCGCATGACAAGACATTTGAAATGCAAGAAAGAGGCAATGTAGAAGTTGTAAATCAAGCCGGTGATGTGTTAATTGAACATAAAGTAGAAAAAGGAGATATCTGGCGTATGTGCCAAGTGAAAGATGCTCCCATACAAGACTGGGTCAAGTTAGCATACAGCAGGGCAAAAGTCACTGGTAATCCTGCAATATTCTGGCTCGACGAGAATAGGGCACATGATGCAGAGATAATTAAAAAAGTAAATCTTTACCTAAAAAATTATGACACCACAGGGTTGGATATTCAAATTCTACCTCCGGAAGAAGCAACCATTTACTCTCTAAAACGCATAAAAGAAGGAAAAGACACTATTTCAGTTTCCGGGAATGTATTACGCGATTATTTGACTGATTTGTTTCCAATACTGGAAGTGGGAACCAGTGCAAAAATGCTTTCTATTGTTCCTTTAATGAATGGTGGTGGTCTTTTTGAAACAGGAGCTGGCGGGTCTGCGCCAAAACACGTGCAACAATTCGTAAAAGAAAATCATTTGCGATGGGATTCTTTAGGCGAGTTTTTAGCACTAGCGGTTTCTTTGGAACATTTAGGACTCACAAACAACAACCCTAAAGCACTGGTCCTTTCTGAAACCTTAGATGAAGCTGTAGAAAATTATTTGGAATTTGACAAATCGCCTTCGCGAAAAGCAGGCGAATTGGATAACAGGGGTAGTCATTTTTATCTTGCTATGTATTGGGCAGATGCACTGGCAAAACAGAATAAAGACCAAACATTGAAAGAAATGTTTGCAGGTGTTGCAAACCAACTTAAAGAAAATGAAACCGCCATAGTTAATGATCTGAATAAAATTCAAGGTAATCCTATGGATATAAACGGCTATTACTGGCTTGATCATAAATTAACATCTCAAGCAATGCGGCCCAGCAATACATTTAATGCTATTTTAAAATCCATAGCTTAGCAAGAAAATCCTCTTAAAATAAAAGCTGCCGTGATACATCACAGCAGCTTTTTTGTTTAGCAAAAATGGGATTTTTAATATACTAGTTGTTGGTTTACATATTGTGTTAATTCTCTTTTACTACTTGAAAATGTTAAGCTTTGAACTACCATATAGTAATTTTCAGGATCTATTACCTTCTCAAAAGCTAATTTTGCAAATTCCAGTTTACTGGATTCAAACGAAAGTAAATGCATCAGTTCTTTTATCTGATAGGAATCAAAGAAATTAAACCTCAAAGTCATTTTTATAATATCCATTCTGCTGGAATCAAACCATTCCTCGTTAATGGAATATTTAAATTGATTAAACTGATGGGAATTCATGGAAACATAATTAGAAGGATTATCCACAATTACTTCCGGAAATTGAGAAATAACTGAAGTAACAAATAGCGATCCTCTTCTAAAATTAGTTACTGTTGTTGCTTTTGGAGCAAGATTTACGCCACCTGAATAGACTAATTTACGGTTTCTTCCTTGTAAATGATATATTTCTACCGGATGATATCCCGCAGTTAAATTTTCTATCCACAATGTTCTGTCAGCGCGATACGATTGGTTGCCGATATGTATAATATAAGAGTTAAAATCTCCTCTTTGAAATTCTACTCGTAAATTTGACTTTCCATGTCTACTATACCCTTCAGTGTATAATAAAACAAAAAGCATCGAAAAAAGTAAATTTGTTTTCATAATACATGCCCTTTCTTTTAGTGAATACTCAGTTATTTAAAAGGACAATTTCAATAGTTGTGCCAAAAAATTTTAGACCTAGTAATCCGTTGTTTTTCAGTATGGTAAAATTATGTAACTATAAGTTTTTCTTAACATTTCTGTCTATAGTAAAGAACTATATTTAAAACAAAAAGAAAATTGCGATTCTATTTAACTTCAAAATTTTTACTGCCGGTTATTATTCTTATTTGCAGCACCTTAACAGCACAACAACGGTTTACATTAAGCGGCACTGTTGTAGAAAATGCAAGCAATGAAACCCTCATTGGCGTTAATGTAATTATCCCCGCATTAAATACCGGTGCCATAACAAACGAATATGGTTTTTATTCCATCACACTTCCTGAAGGAAACTATGAAGTTATATTCAGCACTTTAGGTTTTAGAAATAACAGGCAGCAAGTAAACCTTACAGAAAACACCAAATTAAACGTAGGTTTAGAAGAATCTACAGAAGAATTGGATGAAATCGTCATCACCCAAGATATCGAGCGGTTAAATATTAGAAACCCACAAATGAGTGTGAATGCTTTATCTATAAACACTATAAAAAGAATGCCTGTGGTTTTGGGGGAAACAGATGTGATCAAATCCATATTATTACTTCCCGGAGTCACGAGTGCCGGGGAAGGCGCCAGCGGTTTTAATGTAAGAGGTGGTGCTGCAGACCAAAACCTTATTTTGCTGGACGAAGCAACACTTTATAACTCCTCCCATCTTTTCGGATTCTTCTCGGTCTTTAATCCCGATGCCATCAAAGATTTAAAACTTTATAAAGGCGGCATCCCGGCTCGTTTTGGCGGAAGGATTTCTTCAGTTCTGGATATCTATCAAAAGGATGGCAACAATAAAGAATTTAAAGGAACCGGCGGAATAGGTCTTGTTTCCAGCAGAGCTTTACTGGAAGGCCCTATAGTTAAAGAGAGAGGTTCATTTTTAGTCGGGGGACGCAGCAGCTATGCACATCTTTTCTTGCCACTTTTTGACAATGACAATATCGCTTACTTTTATGATTTGAACACCAAGCTTAGCTACAAACTAAATGATAACAACAATGTCTTCCTCTCCGGATATTTTGGCCGAGATGTGTTTGAAATCTCAGACAGTTTCAGCAATACGTTTGGAAATACCACTTTAAATTTGAGATGGAACCATCTTTTTTCAGACAAACTATTTTCCAACCTTTCAGCCATCTATTCCGATTATTATTATGGCTTGACCTTAAATTTTGTAGAATTTGATTTTGACAGTGGTATTCGGAATTTTAATTTAAAGTATGATTTAAAGCATTATATATCTAATACATTACAATTAAACTACGGCTTAAACTCCATTTACTACAAATTTAATCCTGGTGAAATCAACCCCACTTCCGAAACCTCAGGGATAAACCCATTGAAATTAACTGATAAATTTGCTGCAGAAAATGCCGCATATCTGGATGCTGAAATTCAAATTACCGAAAAGCTCGCCATACAAGCCGGTTTGCGCCTTTCTACTTTTAACCGTTTAGGGCAAGAAGAATTCTATCTTTATGAAAATGAAAACCCTGTTTTTTTCAATAACGAACTTAAAATTTACGGAAAAGCCCCAGCCATAGATACCATTAGAATTTCCAAAAGCAAAACCATAAAATCCTTTGCTAATCTGGAACCCAGATTTTCCGCCTCTTATCAATTGAATGAAATGTCTTCCATAAAAGCAAGTTACCAAAGAATGGCTCAATACATTCATCTAATTTCAAACACCTCTTCCCCTACCCCTTTTGATGTATATGCTCCCAGCGGAAAATACATCAAACCACAACTTTCAGACCAGTTTGCAGTAGGATATTTCCGGAATTTTAATGTCTATTCCTTAGAGGTGGAAACATTTTATAAAGAAGTTCAAAACCGACTGGATTACATAGATGGTTCCGATTTAATTGCAAACAATGCCATTGAACAAATTTTACTTTCGGGCGAGGCCAGAGCTTATGGTCTGGAAGTTTTATTCAGAAAAAACGAAGGGAAGTTACAGGGCTGGATTGCATATACTCTTTCTAAAAGTGAACAAAGAACCCCGGGAAGAACCCCGGAAGAAATTGGCATCAATAATGGAGAATGGTATAATTCTGCATGGGATAAAACTCACGATATTTCCGTTACCGGAAGCTATGAATTTAGTGAGAAATGGACTTTTGGCGCCAATTTTATTTTTCAAACAGGAAGGCCTGCCACCTTCCCTAACGGGCAATATAATTACAACGGCATAATAGTACCCACTTTTGAAAGCAGAAACAGCAGCAGACTACAAACGTTTCACCACTTGGACCTTTCTGCAACCTTAACCCCACAAAAAAATAAAGATAGAAACTGGCAAGGTGAATGGGTTTTCAGTGTTTACAATGTATATGACAGGATGAATGCTGCATCGGTTTCTTTCAGGGAAAACACAGACACGGGAAAAAATGAAGCCGTTAAATTATCTATTTTCGGGGTCATTCCGGCAGTAACTTATAATTTTAAATTTTAAGCATGAAAAAATTAAAATACATATTTCTGGTCTGCAGTATCTTTTTAATTTCCTGTGAAGAAGTTATCGATTTAGACTTGAATGATGCCGAGCCAAAATTAGTTGTGGAAGCTTCCATTCTTCTGGAAGAAGATGGTTCTTCATTTTCATTCGTAAAACTAACCACAACAGCTCCATTTTTTGACGGTACAATACCATTTGTTACCGACGCCGAAGTAAAAATAACAGATGAAAATGGGTTGGAATTTTCATTCGACCATACAGAAAATGGCATTTACATTAGTAATTTAATTCCGCAGGAAAATACAAGCTATTCTCTGGAAATTCTTTATAAATCTGATATATACACCGCTACAACAAAATTAGTAACAGCAGTACCTATTGAATTTGTTGAGCAAAAAAATGACGGTGGTTTTAGTGGTGAAGACATTGAACTTAAAGCTTTTTTTACAGATCCAGGCGGAGTTGAAAACTATTACTTTTTTGAAGGGTTATCTTCAAAAGGAAATAGTTTTGATGCTCTGGAAGATAAATTTTTTGATGGAAATTTAATTTTTGGATTTTATCTTGTAGAAGATATCGAGCCTGGGGATCAGGTTAATTTTAATCTTTACGGAATAGATCAAACCAATTATAATTTCATTTTTACTTTAATATTGCAAACAGAAGCACCCGGAGGGCCTTTTGAAACACAACCAGCTACGGTAAGAGGTAATATCATTAATCAGACGAATCCAAATAATTTTCCATTAGGGTACTTTAGAGTTTCAGAAGTCTACCGTTTTAGTTATACAGTTCAATAACAAAGTGTACTTTTGTAGCATGGCATTCGATAAAACCACAGAGGCAGATTCCCATTACAACCATTTAGAAAAAATGGACGTTGGTGCGTTACTTAAAAATATAAATGCAGAAGACAAAACCGTTGCATTTGCTATAGAAAAAGCCATCCCACAAATAGAAAAACTCACTAATCTGGTAGTAGAAAAGTTAGCACAAGGCGGAAGACTTTTTTACATAGGTGCAGGAACCAGCGGCCGACTGGGCATTGTTGATGCTAGTGAATGCCCTCCTACTTTTGGGGTTTCCCGCGATTTGGTTATTGGCTTGATTGCCGGAGGTGACAATGCGATTAGAAAAGCGGTAGAATTTGCAGAAGATTCAACTACTCGAGGCTGGGAAGATTTGAAATCCCACACCATTTCCTCAAAAGATGTTGTGATAGGTATTGCAGCATCTGGAACTACACCTTACGTTATTAGTGCTTTACAAATATGTAACAACAATGAAATATCCACAGGATGCATAACCTGTAATGCCGGAAGTCCGCTTGCAAAAACGGCAAACTTCCCCATAGAAATTGTTGTGGGACCTGAATTTGTTACCGGAAGTTCCCGTATGAAAGCCGGTACAGCACAAAAATTAGTGTTGAATATGATCTCCACGGCAACAATGATCCAGCTTGGAAAAGTAAAAGGCAATAAAATGGTGGATATGCAACTCAGTAACAACAAGCTTGTAGAACGAGGCGTCCTAATGTTAATGAAAGAACTTTCTATAAATCGGCAAGATGCAACACAGCTTTTACAACAGCACAAAAATGTAAGGGAAGCAATAAACTTTTACAAAAATGAAGCACACCAATAAAAAGTTACTAGCTACAGGAATTAAGTTCATGGCATTGTCACTGCCACTAATGTTTTTAGGCCCATACTTAATTACATTGGGGTTCTTAAATAAAACTAACAATACATTTTATATTTTCTTCCCCATTGGATTACTCGTTGCCGCTGCAGCAATTTTCTTTGCATTTAAGGGCATTCATACCATAATGAAATCTTTATTTGATTAATTATTAATTTTAGTTGGGCAACCCTTTTAAAACGAAAAGGTTTTAAAAGACCGCGCTATTCGCTATATCTTTTTTTGCGAAGGCAAAAAAAGGATGCCGCTACTATCGCTGTTGCAGGTACAGAAATACCTATTTAAAGTTCAATTAAAAAGACCGTCATTATTGACGGTCTTAGTAAAACATTTTTAAACTATTTATTAGTTAGTCTTTACAACTTTTACAGTTTTAATGGTTCCCTCAGAAACTACTTGCACTAAATAAACAGCATCCGGTAAAGCGGAGAGGTCTACTTTTACTTCCACAGAATTTACATTTTGTGTGTAAACTTGCTGTCCTAAAAGATTAACAACCCTGATTTCTGAAATTCCTTTTGCATATTTTAAAGTTATGATTCCACTTGTAGGATTAGGATAATAGCTGAAATTCAAAGTATCAAAATCATTTAATCCCAATGTTATTGTTACAGTAACAGCAAAAGGGTCACTTAAACAACCGTCAACTATATTTACGGCAAAATACGTTTCCCCAGAAACTAACGGTGTCTCTATAGGTAAAGGATTTGTTCCGGCAAGAGCATCTGCTTCTGTTGCAAACCAACTTACATCTGATGGGTTAACGACAAGATCTCCAACAGTCGCCCCTTCTTCAAAGGTCTGTTCAGCATCTCCCGTCGGGGTTATAGCCTCTGTAAGACTTGCAGTTACTTCCAGTCTGTCTTCACTTTCACAGCCACTTACAGATTGTGATGCGTAATAAGAATTACCGTCTACCAATTCTTCCTCAGGACCTAAAGGGTCTCCTCCTGTTGCATCTGCATACCATTGAATTCCCGTACCCGTAGCTGATAGATCTGCAACTGTAGCGCCATCGCAAAATGTTTGCGCTGCATCGCCGGTAGGAGCATCAGGTAATGTAGTACAAGCACCAAAATCTAATGCAGAGAAATATTGTGAAGATCCTGATGAAATTAAAATACTGACCCCTGTAATCGGGTCCAGTCTATACACACCATCGCCACGGGAATAAAGTAGTTCTCCGTTACCTAATTCAGCAACACCTCTCAAATTACCCTCTGTCCAATATTCAAGGATAGTTCCATCTGTTTCTGAAAAGATATATAGACCATTTTGGTTTCCTCCTGATATTATACTAAATACAGCCGCTAAAATTCCGTTATCTGTTATCTCTATTTGTTGTAAGAAATTTACAACACCACCTTCTAAAATATTTCCTAAAACATTCCCATCATAATCCCTTCGCTCAATCTTAGAAGTAGATGCACCTATATACGATATATAAACTTCCCCATTTCCATTATCAATAATGTCAAAAGATGAAATGCCGCCAGTTGGGAGGGTTCCTAAAAAGTCTCCATTAACATCATATCTAACAATCGCATTACCTGGAGCATCATTTTGACTTCCGGCATTTGTCACCCAAACTTCTGCATTATTAACAAGTGTAAGACCCTTGATATTATCTAATCCACCCCCCGGAATTTGACCCCCTATTTGACCTAGATGATTCCCATCAAGGTCAAATCTATCGATTATGTCCCTAAGTTGATCGGTAATCCAAAGTTCATCGCCCACTTGTGCAATATCTTTTGGAGTTCCAGGATTTAATGGTGTTAGATCGATAAAAGATGGGTTCAGAATTGCACCGGTATCCGGATCAAGCAAAACCACATTGGGGTTTTGGATTACTGCTAAAAGCTCTTGCGCGTTAATGGAATTGAATCCAATTAAAATCAATAATGCACCTGTAAAAATGTAGGTTTTAGTAATTTTTCTCATAATATAATAGATTTAATTTAGTACAAAATATATATTTTATTTTGAAGACCCTTGATTTAATTCAAGATTAACATAATATCTATATACCATTTTAGATATTTAAGTAAAGGGAATTGTATTAAAGTCAAATTATAAATTGAGCTTAAATCAAATAAATAACTGAAATTAAATAAGAATTTTAAAATAGGTTTGGATTTGGGATAAAAAAAATAAGGTTATCCAAAAGGACAACCCCAATTAAAAGAATTCTTCTAACCATATCTATGTATGGAGCTGTCCACCAAATTTATTTAAAACAAAAAACCCCTCATCGTTAGATGAAGGGTTTTTAAAAGAAGGCGGCGACACGACCCCGATAGCTATCGGGGACTGCGGCGCACTTATAAAAAAAAAGAGGCTGTCCTTTTGGACAGCCTCTCATAAAAGAAGGCGGCGACATACTCTCCCACCGAGATGGCAGTACCATCTGCGCAAACGGGCTTAACTACTCTGTTCGGAATGGTAAGAGGTGAGCCCCGTCGCTATAACCACCTTAATAGTTGGTTAATGGTTTTTGGTTGCTGGTCAATAGTGATAAAACACTATTAACAATTAACATTTAACCATTGACTTCCCGCAAAGCGGGACAATAAGTTAACATAAAGGAAAAAACAATACTAAAAATATAAAAAGGTGTAAGTAAATCTATAAAAGAGTTTGCTTCCTTCCTCTCTTGCGGGAGGAAGGAAACGATGTACATAAGCTTACGGGTTATTAGTATCACTCGGCTATGACATTACTGCCTTTACACCTATGACCTATCAACGTGGTAGTCTCCCACGACCCTTAAAAGAAATCTCATCTTGTGGTGGGTTTCGCGCTTATATGCTTTCAGCGCTTATCCCTTCCCGACGTAGCTACCCAGCAATGCTCCTGGCGGAACAACTGGTACACCAGAGGTCAGTCCAACCCGGTCCTCTCGTACTAGGGTCAGATCCACTCAAATTTCTTACGCCCGCTGTAGATAGAGACCGAACTGTCTCACGACGTTCTGAACCCAGCTCGCGTGCCACTTTAATGGGCGAACAGCCCAACCCTTGGGACCTTCTCCAGCCCCAGGATGTGACGAGCCGACATCGAGGTGCCA
>Ga0209702_10000550_pt1 | contig 78882 bp, 65 predicted proteins | sample FRY01_FD_187210 | JGI IMG/M metagenome (GOLD analysis project Ga0209702, IMG submission 187210) | Freshwater microbial communities from Lake Fryxell liftoff mats and glacier meltwater in Antarctica - FRY-01 (SPAdes) (version 2) | ecosystem: Environmental > Aquatic > Freshwater > Ice > Glacier...
TATCTAATTTTAACAGTGATGTTTTTGGATTCTAATTTTCATTCATCACCAATCCAATGCCAGCTGTGACATACTGCTTGATCCTGGAGGAGTTGTGGATCATTTCTTTCATGGCTCACATGGACTACGTTATTTTTGACATCAATAGATGTGACATATGCTTTGATATTGAGATCTAGACCTCTGCTTTGTCATACAGTCCAAAACCATGCACCATCATGTTCTCCGACTTTTTTGGTATGATCCAAGATGATATCTCCTTTTTGGACAGGAAGTTTGTTTTTGAGAAAATCTCTCATCGGGATGTTGCCGATAAAACATAGTCCTTGGCTATCTTTACGATCTGCATTGGGGAGTCATATTTTTTCGGCAATAGCTCTTACTTCTGGTTTAGTTAATTCCCCCACAGGGAAAAGAGATTTGCTGAGTTGGTATTGATTGAGTCCACTGAGAAAATAGCTTTGATCTTTGTTATGATCGATTCAGCGGAGGAGTTGATACTCCTGTCACTTCGAGGACGAAGGACGAGAAGTATAAGAATTATTTTGTTCTATATTACCTATACTTCTCGTTTCACTCGAAGTGACAGAGGATATCCTCGCATAATGTCCCGTAGCAATATAATCAAACCCATACGCAAGTGCTTTTTTGAGAAATAGATCAAACTTCACAAGATTGTTACATAAGATGTCAGGGTTTGGTGTGATTCATGCTTTGTATCATTGGTAGATATAGTTGATAATACGTTCGTTATATGCTTCACGAAAATCAAAGATCATAAAATCCTGTATCCCAAGGTATTGGGCGACACGGATTGCTTCGTTACGATCTTCTCTGGTATGGCAGTTGGGATTGGATTCGTCAGCATAGTTTTTCATAAACCCAGCGACAACTTCATATCCTTGTTCCTTGAGAAGATAGGCACTCACAGCAGAATCTACACCTCACGAGAGGCCAACGAGGACGCGTTTTTTAGTCATATAGTACAATAAGAAATCAACTCAGAAATAATAATTACTCTCCGTTAGATTGTAAGTCCTCTATGACAGCATTAAGTTCTCCTTTTCGTATAGATATAATATTGTCAGTTTGTGTTGTTTTGATAAGTTGTTCTACATGTACGGATGGGTTAAGGACGATTGTATTCTTTCCTGTATTTTTTTGAGTAAGCAAATTGTGTGCCTTTATTATAGAAGTATATGCTGCCGAACTAAGATACTCAATTTCAGAAATATCAAAGATAATTTTTTTGATAGTCTCTTCATTAAGAGAAGTTGGGGTTACTTGATTCTCATTTATTTCATTTATAGATTCCATAAAGTTTTTTACAGGAGTGATTATTTTTTCAGAATTTTCTGTAAATAATGCTGATATAGCGTTAGATGCTTCTATTTTTGTAGCACCAACATTTGGTTTTATTGAAACCACAAGTACACCTCATTGTTGATCTACAGAGCTAATAATTTTTGGCATGCCTTAATAAAAGGATAAAATTATGTATTCATTATAACTATTTTTTATTAAAAGTCAATAGAAGTTTAGTTTGAGACATAAGATTATTGTTTAGATGCGAGTGTTCATAGCACTTCTTCAGTAATATTTTCTTTTACTGATACTTGCTGCAACTCTGTTCCAGTCACTTTGTTCCAAAAAGATTCGTGAATAGTGTCTCCTGTATACATCCATTTTTTGATGTCTGCTCGGAATGTTCCAGCTTTATATTGAATATCTGGATTTTTATTTAATGTCATTCATAATCCAAATATCAATCTATTATCAAGAATTTTCTTATCGTATAGGTCATGAAGTTTGTCTTTTATTGCTGATTTTTTGTCAGTAAAAGAATCTTTCCCAAGCTTACTTGCGTATGCGTCTTGTATGATAGTTAAAATACTATTAATATTCGTCTGTTGAAGTGATTCTTGTAACATAGGAACTAATGTTTTTCTTATATATGGAGATGCTGAAGTATTTATTTCATTGACTACATCAAGAACTTCACGGTAATTCTTTTGGAGAAGTTCATTTTTCCATTTTCTTATAGCCAATTCTTTCTCAGGTTCGGTAGAAGAAAAATTGATTTCATCTCTCAATGAAAACAACAGAGGAGACTTAAATTCTGATTCATTAATCGTATTATTAACCATATTTTTATATTACAATATAAACGTGTGTTGATCATACATATATTATATACAAAAACAAGAGATTTGACATATATCACAAAAATGACTTGATAAAAAATTCTTATTGTATATAGTGAAACGATGTTTATTTCATCCAAACCGTATGAGTGTTTATCAAAAATTTAAAAGTAAACTCCCTGATCGAAAAACAATCAAAACATATCCAGTATCTATGAAAGCTGCTTTTCATGAAAAATCAAATCTCTTGTTGCTCAATATACTTTCTCTCAGTAAGCAAGCTATTCATAATCGTGAGGCAGTTATGAATAAGAGTGAAATGAGTGATTATTTTTATAAGATGACCGGAGTAGGTCTTTCTGATATTAAAGCTATTGAGTATCGTAGTCCAAGAAAAAATACATATAAGGTAGACCCAAAGGAGAATGAAAATCTTCCAGCATGGATCAGATTTACCGATTCTAGTACAGGATGCAATAAATCCTACGAATGAGAAGTAGCAAGAATACTGAAGGAGATTATTGATATATCAGCACCTAATGTTGTAGTTGATGAAGGAAATTAGGACAATAGTTGATCAAGATGCTCCTGCATAATAATCCTCGTCCATGGTGTAATACTTTCTGGATGATTTTCTATTTCATGGAGAAGTTGTTCAATACTTATTCGTTTATACTCCATTGCCTCTGCAGGATTAAGATTGGGTTGTTGGTTATACTTTCCGACAAATACATGATCAAATTCATGTTCAGTCAGCCCATTGCTAAACTCCGCTCTATACACAAAACTAAATTTTTCTTCCAACGGACAGACAAATCACATCTCTTCTTGCAACCTTCTCGTCGCAGCAGCAAGTGAGGTTTCTCATGGTCTGGGATGAGAACAACAAGTGTTTGTCCATAAACCAGGACAGTGATATTTTTCCAATGCTCTGCGTTGAAGCATAATCTCACCAGTATCATTAAACACAAAAACAGAAAATGCTCTATGGAGTTTTCCACCATGTTGGTGTGCAGCAAGTTTTTCTTCAGTTCCTATTGGGTTGTCATTGTTATCTACGAGGATTACATAGTCGGTCATCTATCTAGTGTTATTTAAACAATCTCCAAAAATCTTGTCTCTATTTTTCTCACCCCAAACTTAGGGTTATAAAACTTTACAATCGCCAGATTGTTCCATACTTCCAGTACATAACCAGGTCAAAACAATTTATGTTTTACCGTATCTCCCTCATCCACAATCGGTCATGCTTGACGGCTATCAGTTGCTCATCAACCAGCAAGATCGTATTTTTTCAATAATTCTTGCGGCAATTCATCGATAAATCTGGACGGAGGATTCATCTTAGTCTGTCATCGTTGCATTCTACTGTGGGCATAGGATAGGAATACATGATCTTCGGCTCTGGTGATAGCGACATACATCAGTCTTCTTTCTTCTTCCAATAGTTTTGGTTCCATAATAGCATTGGCCAGTGGAAATATCTGATCTTCCAATCCAGCAATAAAGACAAATGGAAACTCCAATCACTTACTTGCGTGGACGGTCATAAGCTTGATACAATCAACATCTTCTTCTCCCTGTTGTGCTGCATCGGTTAAGAGTGTTACTTCTTCCATAAACAGTCTGAGTGCATCTTCACCAGATCATTCATATTTACCTGCCATATTGATAAGCTGTCCGATATTTTCATATTTTTCTTCAGCAAGACTATCATTTCCTCATTCTTCTTTGAGCAAAAATGCTCTATATTGGATTTTCTTGGCAATATTTTCGATCAATTCTCCAGGTGTTTGTTTTGCTCATTCAACACGGATACTATCCATCAATACACCAAACTCCATCATGTTGTTTTTGGCTGCATTACCGACATCGATAGCAGGATTGCCAATATCACACAGAGCTTCATGTAAACTCATGTTGTGTGCGATAGCATATTGTTCAACACCATCGATGCTTGTTTTCCCTATCTTTCTGGTAGGGATATTGATGATTCTTTTGAGTGATACGGAGTCTTTTGGGTTGATAATATATTTGATATATCCGACGATATCTTTGATTTCTTTTCTTTCAAAGAACTTGAACGCTCCTCGGATCTTGTAGGGTATTCATTCGGTGACGAGGACTTGTTCAAAAGGGGAGGATTGTGCATTGGTTCTATACAAAATCGCAATATCAGATCGGTTTTGAAACTTTTCACCTTTCATTTTTTTTATCAAATCAATAGTATTGGCTGCCTCATCCATCGCATCACGATGCGCAAACACCACGATCTTGTCATCACCAGTTCTATGTGGCTTCATATCTTTCTGGTATTGATTAGGATTGTTTTTGATAATATGACTTGATGCTGCCACGATATGCGGACGCGAACGGTAGTTTATCTGGAGTTTAAACATCTGGATATCGGGCCAGTATTGTTTGACATTGAGAAAATTTTCCATCACAGCACCACGTCGTCCATAAATACTCTGAAAATCATCACCGATAAGTGTAATATTTGCATGTTTTCCTGAAAGCATTTTCATGAGCTCAAACTGTATCCAGTTGGTATCCTGTGCTTCATCTACCATGATATAACGAAATTTTTGTTGTCGTTTTTGGAGGATATCATTGTTTTTCTGGAACAAGACATAGGGGAGTAGGATGAGATCATCAAAATCAAGCATATTGCTGTTTTCGAGTGATTTTTGATATTGTGTATAGATTCTTGCCATAGATTTATCATGATCAGTTTGGATCCTTTTGGAAAATTCTTGAGGAGTCATTCACTCATTTTTGAGTCTGGAGATGACTCATTTGATTTCTTGTTCTTTAAATACTTCTTGGAGTCCCATCTGTTTGAGTACTTCCTTCACCACGGTTTTACTTTCATTACTATCAAAAATACCAAATTGTTTCGTATATTTCATGCCCAGTTTTTCTATATCTTCTTTGAGTATTTTAAGAAAAACTCAGTGAAACGTCCCTATCCAGGTAAAATCATGAAACGAGAAGCTTGGCCCATGTGATGGAGTTTGTGTTTGTTCGATATGAGAAAGAAAATCTCCAATAGCATTACTCTCCTGTCACTTCGATGACGAAGGAGGAGAAGTATAAGAATTATTGTGTCAAGTATCCCCTATACTTCTCACGTTGTTGGAAGTGACAGTATTTTGTGAAATCTCCCCCATTTCCTTGGTGAGTTGTACAAGTCTTTCTTTCATCTCTTTGGCTGCCTTGTTGGTGAACGTCACTGCCAAAATATGCTGTGGATTGATATGCTCAGCAAAGAGGAGATATGCTATCTTGTAGGTCAAAGTTCTTGTTTTTCCTGATCCAGCACCTGCGAGGATAAGACTAGAAGTCTTGGTATGGAGAGCTGCGGTAGATTGCTCGTTGTTCAGATGACTTTTTACATAATCGACGATTGCGTTCATATAATTGCACATAATTAAATATATTCTATGGATAGACAATTGGATGATATTTGCAAGAACAGTACGTGATATTTTTGTTATTAGCTTGTAAAAAGTCTTTTTTTAGATATTTTATGGGTAGATATTTATTGTATTATGTGATATAAGCCATGTCGTATATAAAACGATTTAAAGAAATTTCTTCTGATGATGTATCCATTTGTGGTGGTAAATGAGCGTCTCTTGGAGAGTTGATGAGAGCTGGTTTCCCTTTTGCTGATGGGTTTGTTCTGACGATAGATGCTTTTGGTATAGATCAGTCACAATGGGCTGCTGAAGTCCATACTGCCTATGATACACTTGGGACAAAATACGTTGCAGTAAGAAGTAGTGCTACCAAAGAAGATGGCGTCAACGATAGCTTCGCATGACAGTTTGATACCTATCTATTTGTCGATAAAGATATGTTGATAGAGAAAATAAGCGAATGTCATGCCTCACTCCAATCAGATCGTATCCAATCATATTGTGAATCCAAAAATATCGATAGATCCGAGATTAAAGTAGCAGTCGTTATCCAAAAAATGATCAATAGCGAAGTTGCAGGTGTTGTCTTTACTGCAAACCCTATCTCATCTGATACCAATGAGATCATAATTGAATGAGGATTTTGACTTGGTGAAGCAGTTGTATCATGAATGATTACACCAGATAACTATGTCTGGAACAAACAAAAGCAGTCCATCATCCAAAAAACTATTGGACAACAACATAAAAAACTTATGATTGATATCGATAACTGAGGTATCAAAGAAGAATCCATCGAATCAACCATCCAATCCATCCAAAAACTGTCTGATGCTCATATCACGCAACTTTCTCTATTATCTGAAAATATTGAGAAACATTATAATAAGCCTATGGATATAGAACGAGCACTAGAAGATAATACATTGTATATTCTTCAGGCAAGACCAATTACGACGTTGGATATTGTTTGAGAAAAACAAACTCTAGAAGATGATAAAGTACAGTCAACTATCAACCGACGATCAAAGAAGAAATACCATTATATCCACAAAAGATTTAGAACTCCATTTTACACTTATATCTTATGGGATGCAATAAGCACATATCACAACAAAAGTATTTCTCTAGATTATGCATGTGATATTATTTATTTGGATGGACACATCGCTGTAGATAAAAATCAACGAGATATATGAAAAAAACAATTTTTACAGATGTTTCTTGATGATCCTACGTCAATAAATAATCTCTATAATGAAACATATCGTATCCAATCAGAGATTAAAAAATATTATGCTATCTACCTTTCTCCAAACAAAGATATTAAAAAAAAAGATCTTATTGAATTCCGGAAAAATTATAGATCTTTGATGCAAAAAATGCTTTCTACAGCACTGGTTCCTCTTTTTATTGAAAATCGAATGGAGGAAAAAATCAAAGAATCTCTTGAAAAAGTATATGACGAGCAACAAGCACAACATTATTATCAGATAGCTACAACATCTCAAAAAGTTTGAACTGCATTTAAGGAAGAGATATCGTTATTAGATATGGCGATAGCTAGACATAGTGATAAAAATATAGATGCAGCTATGCAACAACATATCAAAGAGTATGGACGAACAAAAAACAATTCACATGATGGTAGTTTTAAGATACAATCTGATGTTATCCAGCAATTAGATGCTATACAAGATCCATCATGACGCAAAGAAGAACTCCAGAAATATTTTCAGGAAGTTAAGTCAGGACTTACTACATTACGTGAAAAATTTAATGAAGATAAGCTATTTCTAGATACCCTAGATACTCTCCAAGAATCTATATATTTTAGAAGTTGGAGGACAGAGAGGTGCTATAAAAATGCATATCATATAGATAGATTGTTTCAACAAACAGCGAAATATTTGTGAATAACTGACTGTAAAGATGTTTTTTATCTGACATTGCCTGAGATTGTTGAAGCACTAGAATCTAAGTCTCATTCCTATGAAAATATTGATAATCGTAAGGATGGCTACGTAACATTAGGAAAGAGTAATGATATTGTAATACTACAATGAGATGCCATATTGCAAGAATACTCTTCGATAAAAGTTTTACCAGAAAAGACATCAAATATCATACAATGACAGTCTGCATTCAAAGGACAAGCTCAATGAAGGGCTGTAGTTGTAACACACAAAGATCAATTACATAAAATACAAAATGGAGATATATTGGTAACAGCAGCAACGACAGTAAATTATATCCCTTACCTAAAAAAGGTACAAGCTATTGTTGCCGATGAGGGATGAGTATTGAGTCATGCATCAGTGATCTCCCGTGAATTGAAAATACCAACAATAATAGGAACACAAAATGCAACTATGGTGATCAAAGATGGAGATCTTGTAGAAGTGGATGCAACAAATGGAACAGTAAAAATTATAGAGAAAACTACAGACACCATGATTGCAAGAAACTGGAAGAAAAACTGGGCGGGGCAGTGGAGTCTTTTGTCTGCGGCATATTTCAGTCGTAATTATACAGTCTACCTTAAGAAAATTCTCGGTATATGATTAGAACAGACAATAACAATCACTAAAAGTGGTACAACCTATTGCTATTTTGATGACGACAACAAACGTGCTTTTGGAGAGTATTTTGCTCGCTTGGCTCAGCAGGATGAAACTATTATTCAACAGCGATGTCGTGATCTTATAGCACAAACTGATAATATACTTCCTCTCATAGATGATTTGCTGACAAAGCCTGCAGAAAAAAACAATTTTGATATATTTATTCATGCCTTTGACACATATAGCGTTACGCATCGTATCATCAAGGTAGGAGTAGATTATCTCCCACCTGATATGTTGCCACAACATCTCCCTGATTTGGAGAAAGCAAGATTGTATGCAGAACCGGTATATACGAGAACAGAAGACTATATGCAATATGTTGCACAACAGCTTGCACAGCAGTATGATATATCATCAAAACACATCCTTGCTATGACGAAAGATCAATTTGAGTTGTTTTTGGAGAAGTGAATGCTACCAGATATCAAAATATTGGAACACCAATATCTCTATGGTATGTTATATGCACAAGGTGAGACAAAAACATATTATTTTGGAGAAGAGGCGCAACAATACGAACAAAAAATATTCAAAAAACTGCAAGACACCTCCATTATTACAGGACAGATTGCTTATGCAGGAAAGGTCACTGGTACAGTAAAAATAGTCCTTGATCCAAAAACAGAAACAAGAAAATTCGAAATTTGAGACATTCTTGTTACAGGTATGACAAGACCAGAATATCTCCCATTGGTTGAAAAATGTGCTGCATTTGTCACTGATGCAGGATGAATACTTTCTCACGCAGCTATAACGGCAAGGGAACTAAAAAAACCATGTATTATAGGAACACAAGTCGCAACAAAGTTACTTAAAGATGGAGACGTGATTGAAGTCAACGCAAATACTTGACAAATAAAAAAAATTGATTATAATGTATAGTAGTTTATATCCTATCGTATATATCTATGCCTATAATTCACACTATCGCAGTATCAAGGCATTTTGAACATAACAATAATGTTCCTACACAAAAATGACTGGAAGAAGTTGAAGAGAATACAAAGAAGATCCTTGGAGATATACCAGAACAAGTGGTGAATCCAAACGCCATAGGGACAGACAAAGCAAGAACTAGAGGGACAGCCATACAAATAGCCAACAATTTAGGTTTAAAAATACATGAAACACGCGTGCAAGATTGGTTAAGCTATGAACCGAAACATTGACCATTAAAAGAAACATATAGGAAACTATGCGAATATTATGATAAAGATGAAAACGTGAAAAAGCAATGATATTCAGATGAGTTTGTTGATAAGATGCAGCATAATCAGCTTGAAGGAGTAGATTTTCACAAAATAGCAGCATTCAACACAAAAAAATTATATCAGACAATACTGTGTATTTTAAAAAAGCCTAAAGCTTCCAATTTTACCATTGCAGGTATTCACGGAGCCTATTTTTGGGAGTCGATAGTTTTTGCTCTCCGATGAGATGCTATGCCAGCAGAACGAAAGGGTCAAATCAAAATGGGAGAAAATTTCATCCTCAAAGTTATTCAAGATGATAAAGGGAAACTAGAATTATTCGTCGACTATAGAGGAGTAAATAAGACGCTACTAGTATCGGATATAAAAAAGGTTGTTGACGGGTCAATCAAAACATCAGAATAGGTTGCAGTTTAATTAGATATTTTACTTAATATTAGAGATAATTGAGATACAAAACTGTCCTCAACGTTACAAACCAAAAACAAAAATTTCACAACTATTAGCATCTCTCACAAAAACTTCTATTGACTTTTTGTATAAAATAGTTATAATGACAATGAAAACATTTATTTCATTATATAACCAACCAATGACTACTTTATCAAACATTTCATCCAATCTTAGTAGAGAAGACTTTGCTAAATTAAATCTATGGTTTCATACACACAATCGTAATAATAAGGTAGATATTACAAAAAAAACAGAAGAAGAAATTGCAAAGATGCTTTTGTCGCAAGATAGAGATATCAATAATTTCGTCTATGATTTTCATGAGATAAGAAAATTTTTGGAGGAGAAAGGTCTCTCATGTACACATATGACAAGATTAGCTTTAGCTGAAGAGCTAGGACTGTCTAACTATGAAATAGGAAGAATGGAGTACGCTTCTTGAAACAATGGTATGGCGATCGAATATTACCAAAAAGCTGTGGATGAAGATATCAATAAGGATCATCCAGATATGATTATCGAGTATGCTAATATTCTTGTTGAGCTACAAAGGCAAACTCAATCTGAAGATTTATATAAATCAGTTATCAAAGATTCATCGAAAGAATGGAGATTTGTATCATGCAACAAATTAGGAAATTTATACTATCAGCAAAAAAAGTATAGAGATGCTGAATCTTGCTATTTACAGGCAATAACTAGTAAAAATATTTGAACAAAACAAGAAGCACACGCAAATCTTGGAGCGCTATATAAGCAAGCTATAGATAGTACAATAGAATTATAACCTACTCCACCAAAAAGTCCTTATGCTTCTCATAAAGTTCAGTAGTGTCTGCTGGTACGTCATAATTGGGGAAGTATGTTTGTCCCAGGTCGATTTTGGTTTGGATACGTTCTGCTATTGCCATGTTGGTTGCCAACCGAGCATCAACTTGTTCTTTGCTATATCCATTAGCTAGACATATTTCAATAATCTCATCTGCTATCATGATGTGATGTTTGCCTGCAGGTTTTCTTCTCATAGGATCATAGAGTTTTAACCCATCCTTAATTGCAAGGACAGCTTCTCGTGCTTTGCGGTCTTTTTTGAATATATGAAAATAATTGTTGTTCACAATACACAATATACCCATAGTTTCTGCTAGTTGGATAATCGTATTATTTATCTTAACCAAAGCACTATACGCTTTATGATCTTGTGCAGTCACTTCGAAGTAGACGTTTTCTTTGCCAACAATAGTTTGTATTTGTGCAACAATCTCTTGTATTCTGCTGATCTGTTCTCAGTTGTGTATCATTTTCCCAAGCCAAGATTGTTCACCTCACATGTGGAGGATGATTCATTCACTGTATTGTTTGAGGACAGCAAGATCTATTTTTGGTTTGGTGGTGATACCTTTAGTATTGGCAAATGAAGTAAGCTTCATCAAGTTGTGATAGCCTGTTTTATCAGCAGCCAACAGACATATATTTCCAATAGCCTCTGCTTTGTAATCATTGTTGGCATCCAAGACAAATCCTAGCTCAACACCGATAATAGGTTTAAAATCTAGTTCTTTGGCAAGATTGTAAAACTGCACCGCACCATACATACCAGGAAAATCTGTAATAGCGATAGCTGGGAGTTCCAGCTTTTTGGTTCTACTGGCGATTTTCTTTACTGTACCAATCGCCTCAAGAAACGAGAATGTACTATGTCAGTGAAGGGGTATATATTGCATAGAAAAAACAACAAATTAAATACTCTATAATACATAACAATAGCTCATCTACTTGCAATAGAAGATAAAAAAATTACATCATAGAGAGTAAATTTTATATGATAATCTACTGTCTATGAATCGAATCAAAAAGTACGGACTCCTTATTGTCTTTATCCAAGCATTGATCGCAACGGTTGGGTCATTGTATTATGGTCGATATGGCGATCCAGTTGTCAATATCATGTCAGGCGATTTGTTCAATCCAGATAATGCACTTACTCCATGTTTATGGTGTTGGTATGCAAGGATATGTATGTATCCAATCGTCCTAGTTTCAGCAGTATGATTATGGAAAAAAACTCGTGATGCTATTGACTATGTAATCCCATTGGCAGTAGTTGGAACAGCAGTAGAGATATATCAAGTAGCACAGATATATATGCCACAGATCAGAGGGACATGTTCACGAGATGTTCCATGTTTCGTAAATAGTGTCAATTACTTTGGATGGTTGACGATTCCATTGCTTTGTTTAATCGCATTTGTCGTTATATTGGTAGTTGCCTTATTGATCAAAAGAGCAAATAAATCTTCATAATTCATCATTTTCTATGAACATCCTTACTAAACTGTATACAGGATCACCACAACAAGCAATACAAGATATTACTTCTCATCGAGAGAAAAACGGCTACTGTGTCATTGATTTTCTCTATTTTGCTAATATCATAAAAAATAATCTATTGGACGTCACTTCGAGTGGAACCAGAAGTATAGGGGAAACCAAACCAAATAATTCTTATACTGCTCCTCACTACGTTTCCTCGAAGTGACAGTGATACTACGATTCGATTTTGGCTGCAGACTTTCTCTTGCCAGACGGTATCGCATTACAAACATTTTATGCCAGTGCAGTTGTCCTCGGTCGTATTCAAAGCACTAGAAAATGGCTAGCAAATTGCAATGGAACTGACTTTACGCTACCATTGCTCCAATCTCTCCAAAAACAATATCCATGAATAGTCTTACATATGTATGGATCGACACCGACAATAGTGGATAAAGCGAGGGTGTCTCTTCATGATAATTGATTCATTTGTGGTGTCGTGCAAGACGGATATTCACAACGAGATCGAAACGACATTGCCCTATTTTCTGGAGAAAAGCAAGTATTGCTTGTTGCGAGGTGAACACCATTGCAAGAATTATGGATACAAGAAAACATTTCTTTTGTTAAAGATAACAATATACTCGTGTTGTCAGTTTGATGATTATTTGATTTTTGGTCAGGAGAAGAAAAAAGAACACCAAAAATATTTCGTGGTCGAGCAGAGTGGTTGTGGAGATTGTTTGTCAATCCTCGTAAAAATGCAATAAAAGTGCGATATAGTCTATATTTACCATATGCTATTATTCGTTATTTGCTATTGAAAAGATAAATCAATTGACTATGTATAAAATATACTAACTTATGTAAACTTTAATCTTTCTCCAGTGTTTCAATGCAGATAGTACACAAAGAAGTACATTATACGACAGAAGAAGCCTTATTTGAGGTCAACAAAAAGCTCGCAAACGGGATCCAACTAAAATCCTATATTGTTTTTATTACAGATAGTTTTAGAGACTATCAAAGAGATATCATCCAAGAATTTGTAGCAGAGTTTTCTGATCAAGCTGCAATAGAACATTATGATATAGAACACATTAAGGATATTCTTGAGCAACAGTTGGAGTGATTGAACACAAAACTTAAGGCCTTCGCACAAACAATGGACAAAGTTGATGATTTTCAACTTAAGTGATTTGTACAAGTGATTGCAGACAATGTATTGATGACGTCCATGATAGGAGATGTATCAGTGATGATATTTAGAAATACAAAATTGTATTATTCACTCCATAACACAACAACAGCAGAATGAAAGATTGATATCTTCTCTGACTTTATCGAGTGAGACGTCGAAAGTCATGACGAAATAGTATATATCGGAACTAAGGTTGGTGATGTATTGGATGATAGCGATATCCAAGCATTGGAAAAAGAACTGACACAAGATGAATCAAACTTGTTAGATATATTATGAGAACTGCTTCGCTCAAGAATCGACACTGCCAATGTATGATTTGCTACGCAATATACGATAAAATGATCATCAACAAGAGTAACAGAAAGTAAATCAAAATTCACATTACCTAAGATGCCTGCTATACTCAAATGAGGAAGATTGGGAGAATTCAAACATGCATTCGTCGCAAACAAATATTATGTATCAGTAGGAATTCTCAGTATTCTTATACTCTTTCTTTTCTATCATGTCTTATCTCAGATGGTAAACTTTACGCAAACTGACGTGATGTTCACTGATGAATGATTGTTGGTAGACGTAACGATTGATGATATCAAGCAAGACATACAAGTATTTCTTTCTATGGACCCAACATCGGATGCCAAAGGACAAAAATATCATGAGACTATGCAAAAACTCCAAAAGCTTGAAGAGAGAGGAAGATGGCTGGATGATGTCACACAACTCAAAGCAATCATCCAAAAAAATTACTATCAAGGATTCAATATCATCTATATAAACACATTTGATACATTTAATGATGCGTGATGATCTGCACAAGTATTAGCATTTAACAATGCTGAACGTAATGCCATTGGTGATTTCTTGTCTATTAACAATGCATCCAACAACACACTTGCTATTGCAGGGACAAAGTGAGTTTTAGTTTGAGCATTGAATAACAGCGTAAGATGATCATTGATTGACTTTGGTCTGACAACACCGATATTGTGATGTGGGAAAAATCTCTTAAGAAATGGACTATATTGTTACACAAGTGAAATCATCTATAATGTTACCAACGCAGGTATCGAAACATTGACAACGACTGACGAGAATTTTCCCGCTGATATTGATGGTGTAGATGTTTATGGAAAAGCAAACTTATATGTCTTCCAAAAATGATTTTCAGCAGGATGAACCGGAACAAGTTTGGTAACAAGATATCGTAATATGCTTGGATCACAAACACAATTCCAAGAATGACAAACCAATGGAGTATTACTTGATTCTATGACAAAACTACCATCATTTACCAATGGATTCTCTAGTTATACCATAGATGGATCATTTATTGGATGGTCTAAGACAGATGCCAAACTTTACCAGTTCTGGAGAGAATGATCTAGTTCATTGCTTAGCGCTCGTGCGATCCCACTACAATGAGGAGATAAAGTAAGAAGCAACTATAGTGCAGACGTTATCGCTCATGCGTCATTAACATCCAGATATGTGTACTTATTGGACAGAGAAAATGGTACATTCACGGTATACGATAGTTCGCCCATCAAAGATGGAGATCCATTTAGAAGGGATTATGTCTTGCGTTACTTATTTAGATTCCAATTTGACCTAACGGGGGATAAGATGATCGACTTCCTTGTACCAGAAACGAGTGGAAACAAACCAGAACTATTCTTCTTGACCAACAACGGAGTCTACAAAGTGAGATTATATGAATTTATTGATAGTCTATCAGCAGGAGCATTGAAACAGCTTAGTAATTAGAAATATTAATCATTAAACTCATCTCATGACAGCATCCCAACAATCTACCATATCAGCAGACATGCTCAGAACCCTTTGGACACAATTTCGACAATCCAAACAACATGCACACCTGCCTGAGGCATCTCTCATCGCAGATAAAAATAGTACTGCTATGTTCAATCTCGCCGGGATGCAACAGATTATTCCTTATCTTTCAGGAAAAGAACATCCACTTGGCAAAAGATTATACAATATCCAAAAATGTGTCAGAACCAACGATATTGACGAAGTAGGAGATGCTACTCATCTCACCATGTTTGAAATGATGGGAAATCGATCATTGGGTGACTATTTCAAGAAAGAATCTATTCAATGGAGTCGAGAATTTCTCACCAGTAAAGAACGATTGTGACTCGATCCCAACAAAATAGCTGTCACGGTTTTTCAATGAGATGACAATGCAGCTCGTGATGAAGAAAGTGCATGATATTGGAAGGATCTATGAGTCAGTAAAATAGCATATCTTGCTGCTGATGATAATCGACGAAGTCCATGACCTGTTTGACCTTGTGGTCCAGATACAGAGATTTTTTATCGAGTAGGGGATCATCGTGGCTGAACAGCTTTACCGCCAGCAGATAGTGATGTTGGATCAGATCCAGATAACTGGATGGAAATCTGGAACAATGTATTTATGGAGTATTATCGTGATGATACAGGAATATTAACCAAACTTCCATCACAAAACGTGGATACAGGTATGGGGTTTGAACGTATGTGTATGGTTTTACAGGGTAAAACAAGTCCATACGATACTGATGTATTCCAAACAGCAGTTCATGTATTGGAAAAAACACTCGATATATCATATGACAATCACGCTCGTAGAATGAGAATTATATCTGATCATTGTAGAACAGCACTTTCTCTTATAACAGAAAATATTCAACCATCCAACGAAGGAAGATGATATGTCTTGCGTATGCTCATTAGAAGAATGTATTACAATATAGTACTATTGAAAAACACAGCTGATACAGACAGTCTCTTTGAACAACTTGTATCATTTTTTGGATTTACGCAAACACATAAAGGAGTATTACTCAAAGAAATTAGCCAATTTCAAAAAACACTTACTAATGGACAAAAAGAATTTGAAAAAATACACCAATCCGTCATTGCGAGGGAATGAAAGGACCGTGGCAATCTAGTTATTGATGGAGTAGATATTTTCAAACTCTATGATACCTTTGGGTTTCCGTATGAACTTACTGCAGAACTCGCTCAAGAAAAATGACTTGCTATCGACGAAACATGATTCCGTACAGCCCTCGAAGAGCAAAAAACTCGTTCTCGCCAAGCAACCAAAGGGAAGTTTACCCTCGATGTGGATCGATCAATATATATTCAAGATATCCCAGCAACACAATTTGTCTGATATGACAATCTTTCTATTGAACAACCAAAACTCCTTAAAGACTTTGATGTAAACGGACAAAGAGTACTTATCTTTGATCGCACTCCGATGTACGCAGAGGGTGGAGGACAGACAGGGGATACAGGAGTGGTAACGCTTGATTCTGGTGAGCAGTTGATTATTCAGGATGTGAAAAAATATGAGTGAGTATTTTTACATTTTGTGTGCTAATGGTTTTAGTTCGTTATAATAATGTACTACATGAACAGTTGATCCATGACTTAGTGGGAAATTATTTAACGACGACAGAACTAGCGAGAGTACTTAGTATACCCACAGATATCATTCCCAATATCACGATACAAAAAACATTTGCTGCATATATAAAAGACAAAACATGAGAGGATAGTTCTTATACTAAAAATATAAATAATTTTCTTAATGAAAATAATTATGCAATACAACAATTTGATCTGGCCATTATTCAGTTGCTCGAAGACGTAAAAAACGAGAGCTGATATCATGACATATACAAGATATGGAGTAAATTTCAAACTGAACGAAAGGATTCTAAAAAACGACAAGATATATTTATTCATCAAACAGTAGATGTCTAGTTTTTCTACGCCATTTGGACGATCAACCAGCCGTATGACACTCTTCCATCATTGTAATAAAAAATACTTTTTCCAATACTACACAAATCGTCTCAAAGATATTTCTCCAGACATCCGACTGGATACACTGTTACTCAAAAATCTCACGAGTTTCAAGATGCGACTAGGAGAGAAAACGCATCATGTAATTGCCGATTATTTGAGGTTATTACTATTATCCAGAGAGACTAGTTCTTTATCTTGAGCAGAAACATTTGTCACTTCGAGCTTGTCTGCTGAAAATGCAAATATAGCGAGAAGTATAGGGGATACAGAACAAAACAATACTTATACTTCTCCTCCTATACAGTCGTCGAAGTGACAGGTGTCAGAAGAACAAATAACACAACTCAATGCATCCATGCGCCAGACTATGCAACAAGAATTTCAGTTAGCCAAAAACAGACAATACAAACGCTACGATAAGGATCAAAAATTTGGTTTCAAAGAGTTTTGTTATGGTGATTCAGATGAGATTCCCTTATCTAGTCATCCTGAGCGGAGCGAAGGATCCAGGAACAAGTCACAATCACACATGTCTTTAGAAGAAGGTGTGGATAGAGTGCTCTGAAACCTCGATGCATTTATCGCAAGTGGACTCCATACGACAGTCCAAGAGTATTTTGCTCGTGGATACAAAGCATATATTGAGTCCAACGAATCAGATTTTGAGCAAATGAAACTCATATTAGATCATCATCCAGTATTGCAAGATGTGACGATACGAGCAGGGCCAGATTTTGGGATTACTGCTACAGACAATACCTACTATATCTATGATCGAAAATCAGGAATCCAAAAAGATATCGCACAAGAAACCATTACCGATCAACTCAAAATATATGCCTACAAATTGCTCTGCAATACAAAAAAAACATTAGACAATACAACAATTTATGCATATGAAGTCTATCTTCCGTCGATGTATATGATTGGTGGCAAAGTTAGTCAAGCAGATATCGATAGCATCAAACAAAAAGTCGTGGATGATGTCCAAGAGCTGCAATCCTTAGTGGTTGATTGAAGTATAAAAAACAATATCCCACAGCATGTCGATAGCTTTCAGCGTACCACCGATAGTTCCAAGTGTCTATGATGCTCTATGAAAAGAGTCTGTGCAGCATTGAAAAAAATCGATGGAGACCATAGCCCAAATCCTATTTTAGACACCTTAGCAGAGGAGTTGGATAGTGGGAGATTGTTTTAATATTACACCACTTTCTTCCCTTCCACAAAATATCCACCATTATAACTATCTGGCTTGATTTTCCCGATAAGATTGATTTCTCCTTTTTGGATGCCATCATCATTAGCTCATTGTTTCCAGAACATAGCTTTGAGTTTGTTTCCTCAGAGTTCTGCATGGAGTTTGAGATGGCCATTTCATTTGTTTCATACACGTTCGATATCAGTGACGATAAGATTTTGCAACAAGAGGAGTGGCTCTTCATTTCCTATCCCAAAAGGTGCGAGTTGATCAATCCCTTGCAGCTCATTGTTGGTCCATTCATGATCATACATAAGCGTATCTACTTGGATAGGTTGTTCGAGATCGGCACTAGTGATATGTGTATTGCAGTACTGTTGCATATGTTCGATAAGCTCAGGAAGTTTAGCAATATCACAGCTAAGTCATCAGGCTTGTTTGTGTCATCCATAACGTACAAGAAGATGATCCATCGTCTTGAGCATTTCCACTACATGAAAATATTTGGGCCCACGGAGACTTGCGACGGCTTTCCCTTCTTGTTCATTGAGCGCAAATACAGCAGTAGGTTTATTGTTTCTTTCACACAATCTTCATGCCACGATACCAACAATTCCCTCATGAAAATCAGCTCACATCGCTATGATCATATTCTTTTCAGGATCTATTTGTGCTTCAGCAATCTTAAATGCTGTATTTTGCAGTTCTTTTCTTTCGGTATTGAGTGATTCGAGCTTATCAAGGTGTTCGAGTTGTTGTTCTCCTTCATACAACAGCATCCTGAGACTATCAAATGGCGTCCCGACTCTTCATCCAGCGTTGATTCTCGGTCAGATCATAAATCACACATGAAAACTATCAATAGGTTTGGTGATATTGAGATATTTGAGCAGTCACTGGAGTCATGCGGGGATGGTTGTACGTTTGGTATTGATCAGATCAAATCATCTTTGTACCAAAACCCTATTTTCTTTTACCAATGGCACACAATCAGCAACCGTAGCAATCGCAACAATAGGCATAAAATAATTGAATATCGTTTTTTTCTTGAGACGATCTCGTCCAGTCTTTTCCATCAATGCACAGATGACTTTGAAACTAACGGCTGCACCACATAGTCATTTGAACATATATTGTGGTGATGTCTGTGGATTGACGATAGCATATGCTTGTGGTATACCATGTTCAGTGACTTCATGATGATCAGTGATGATGAGGTCTATTCAGAGTTTCTTGGCATGCAGTGCTTCTTCGACTGCGGTGATTCCATTGTCTACCGTGATGATGAGCGAACATCATTTTTCTTTGATCATATCGATATGATGTGTTTTGATACCATAACCATCTTTAAATCTATTAGGATACTCGATACTTATATTGTTATACTTAATATATTTCCTTATAAACGTATAGAGCATATAACTACTCGTCACACCATCCACATCATAATCCCCAAAAATCATAATTTTTTCTTTGCGTTTCATCGCATCGATAATCCTATCGACAGCAAGCATCATATCTGAAAGGAGATATGGATCTGTCCAATAAGCATGCATTGTAGGATTAAGAAAATCCTGTATATCACAGTCGATATTCTTTACTTTCAATATCCTTTGTATCAAAGATTCATCGGGATTTTCATACAATATTTTATATGTCATGGATTGTTTTTATTTGCACAAATGAAGCTATCTCTAACGATATCCTTCTCAAGAAAAAATGCAATGAGATATTTATTCTTTACCCATCTTTTTTCTTACTATTTGCTTTTCTTTCTGATTCTTCTATTTTCTTTCTTGCTTCTCGATTATCTTGTGTTTCAAATTTTATCTGAAATGTAGGATCTTCATTCAAATGTTCAGGTATTTCATCCTTCAAAATAATAAAATATTTCCAATCTTCAGGATTAAGTTCTTTCTGTAAGGAGAAGAATTTTTTCAGATCAGTGATTTTTTGTATGATTGTTGCTTTTTTGTAGATATCTTCTTCTTTATGATACTGCTGCTTGAGTGCGTCTATTTGTTCTTTGTATTGTATCGCTTCTCTCTCCATATATGCTTTCACGACAGCTTTTCTTCATTCAGGGGTACGAGCTTCGAGCCATTTACGAGGTTCTCTATTGTGTAAATAATCGGGGTTTAGTTGGTTTGCGTATGTTTCTCGTTCACTGAGTTGATTTTGTGTTGCATAATTTACTGCATCAGGATCGCCATTGAGTTCTAGTTTAAGTCATATAAAGCTTATTCCTGATAAACCTAGTCGTTTTAAAAATCACCACATTCAAGGTTTACCGTTGTTAAGATCACGTTGTTGCATACAGTGAATCGCCTCATGTCTCATCATTCACTCATCTTCGATCACTTTTTCATCTCTCGCAATGACTCGTTTTCCCATAAGTGCAGATCATCTGTACTTTGTTCACATGAGAGCACCAAAAGCATCGATAAACTCTTTATCGACAATACATTGTACTTTACCTCAAGTTTCAGTAGATATTTTCTCGGCAACAGCACGAGCTTTTGGTGAGTATGCTGCTTGTTCTGTTGCATGGTTTTTATGTCTTGAGTCAAGTGTACAAATAAGATCTTTCAGCTTGGCTAGAGCATCAAGACTATTTGCTTTTTTTTGTGATTCTAAATAGTTTTCACTTTGCTCGTTAGGGGCATATGAAGCAAATCTGCCTTCTTCGATAGCTTGGGCTGTGTTGATATCTTCATCATGTGCTTTGGTCATACGAGCTTGTATTTTAAGATTTTCCACAAGACTCTGTTTTGACCAATACGATACTTCTTCTCTTTCGGAGAGTCAGTTTTTTTCGGGATCCAGATAGAGATCTTTTTCCATATAATTATAGAGAAGATAATAAATATATTATTATTATACATAATGAAGGATAAACTTGCAAAAAACAAGCATCTATTATATAATAGAGTATATTTATTCTGTCATTATGCTTGGTATGATTTACGAAGAAAAAAAATCACAGCAGGAAACAACAAAAACATCAGCTTTTGACATAGATACAAAATCCCAAGAGAACATATCTATAGATATTTTTTCTATTGAAGCAGATGCCACCAAAAACAATATCGTCCCAGCAGTTTTAAAAGATGTTGTTAATAACATCATGCAAGATCCACAACAACCACCAGAAAAACCATATCAAGACAAGATTGGAGAATTGATTAACCAATGAAAGGTAGCATATGCACTTTCACAAACTATTGCTTTAGTCTCAGATATATTTAGTAGTTCCAAAAATAAAGCAGGGCTTGATAATTTCAAAAAATATACAGTAGATTTCAGTAAGATGTCTAATGAAGAGCTGCATAGTCATATGGATTGGTTACAAAGTAGGATTAGCCAACTTTGATTATCAGTAAATCAAAAACTACGTTTTTCTTATCTCTATTCCATAGCAAAAAATGAAAAAATATCTAGAAAGTCACCTAGCGATAATGCATTTGAGATATTTGCTAAAAACGTACAGTTGTGAGATGTATTGTTGATGAATAAAGACAGTAAATGATGATCATGATTTGTTGATTGAATTGAGCTTAAATTAGCTAATGAGTGACTACAGATTGTATCTAACAGTATCCGAACGCATGTTGTTCTTGTTACTAATATAGTAGCTACCAATATAGAAATAACACATGCTTCATGAAGAGCTGGGATGGTACTTAAAGAAGACCTTGAGTCTTATTTGAAAAGTTATGAAGCAGTTGATCTATGTACACTACAACAACCCCTAGATTCAGTACAGAAATCTATTGATTATGCATACTCACTTATTGGCAAACCATATGACAAAAAAGCAGCAGCTAAACAAGCACTGACAGGAAAAAATGATCAAAACAATATTTATAACTGTGGAGAACTTGTTGCTGATTCACTTGTTGCTGCCAATCCGATAAAATTTGGAAACCTTGAAAGCAAAACATTCCCATCAGATTTTTTGTTTAATAATTATTTACAGCCATCATATATGACAACAATATTTTCGTAAAAATTATTTATTTTGTATGAGATATATTATATCTATAGAAAGATCATAGAAATTTGCAAAAAATAGCTATTTGTTGTATACTTATGGTATCTTTTACCCTGGGTTATATGCATATGTCTCCAGATCAAGTTGAACAAATCAAAACGCCAGATCACATAGATACCCCAAAAACAGTAAAGGATGTCGAAACACAATCCGTTATAGATCTTTTTGCTATAGAGTTGGATACAAATAAAAATCTCATTGTACCAGAAGAGCTCAAAGACATTGTCGATGATGTGATGCAAGATCCACAACAACCACCAGAACAAGAAGATCAAGAGAAAATTGGAGATATGTTAAAAAAATGAAAAATATCTGAAGCTGTATCGAAAGCATTGGATATGATATTTTCTATATTTGCTGGATCCAAAAAGAAAGCGTGACTCGAAGATTTCAAGAAATATACGACCGATTATTCAAGTATGACACAAGAAAAACTAGATGAGACAATAAATTGGTTACAAAATAGAGTAAAGCAATCATGATTATCTATCCATCAAAAACTACGTTTCACCTATGCATTTTCCAGAGCAAAGGATGAAAAAACAACAAGAGAGAATCCACAATCTACATCGTTAGAGAAATTATCGAAAAATATTAGACCTGGAGATGTATTATTGATTAATAAATGAGTTGTTGAATGAATATGAGCAAAAGCTATAGAAAGCATACAAGGAGGAAATGAATTTACTCATGTAATGATTGTCAAAGAAATAAAGAGTAATGGAGAGATAATAATTATTCATTCCACAACAGATAAAGGAGTAGATGGTAGATCTGGTGTCCAAGAGAGTAGTCTACAACATTACATACAAAAATATAAAAACATCGATATCCTTTCACTAGCACCTGAAGATACATATAGAGATAAATTGTTACAAAGTGTAGAAGATAAATTATGATATGATTATAGTAAAAAACAAGCAGCAGAAGCTGTATTGGGAGATTTAATCCCAAGTGATTCAAATGCGGTGACATGCGTCACACTCATAACAGAAAGTCTCATTGATGCATATCCTGAACAATTTACAGATCTAGCAAAGGCTAGGTTACCGAAAAACTTGATGGATACATTGCATCTGACACCAACATATTTGACAAATATGAAATCATAGAAATTTGCAAAAAATAGCTATTTGTTGTATACTTATGGTATCTTTTACCCTGGGTTATATGCATATGTCTCCAGATCAAGTTGAACAAATCAAAACGCCAGATCACATAGATACCCCAAAAACAGTAAAGGATGTCGAAACACAATCCGTTATAGATCTTTTTGCTATAGAGTTGGATACAAATAAAAATCTCATTGTACCAGAAGAGCTCAAAGACATTGTCGATGATGTGATGCAAGATCCACAACAACCACCAGAACAAGAAGATCAAGAGAAAATTGGAGATATGTTAAAAAAATGAAAAATATCTGAAGCTGTATCGAAAGCATTGGATATGATATTTTCTATATTTGCTGGATCCAAAAAGAAAGCGTGACTCGAAGATTTCAAGAAATATACGACCGATTATTCAAGTATGACACAAGAAAAACTAGATGAGACAATAAATTGGTTACAAAATAGAGTAAAGCAATCATGATTATCTATCCATCAAAAACTGCGTTTCACCTATGCATTTTCCAGAGCAAAGGATGAAAAATTAACAAGAGAGAATCCACAATCTACAGCATTTGATAAACTTGCAAAAAACATTCAGCCAGGAGATGTATTACTTATGAATAAAGATGGTGTCGCCAAGACAGCAATGGATTCTATCAAAGGGAAGATAGTCAATGAATGACTCCAACAAGCCTCTTATAGCATTCGGACACATATTGTTATTGTCACAAAAGTATCAGGAAATGATATAGAAATAACACAAGGGACGACTCCAGTTGTCAAAACAGATGATCTGCAGTCATATCTTAAGCAGTACAAAGCAGTTGATGTCTGTACACTCCAACAACCACCAGCATCGAGAAAGAATTCTATTGATTATGCCCGTACATTAATCGGGAAACCATACGATTCCAAAGCTGCCGCAAATCAAACACTCACCTGAACAAATATCAGAGATGACAAATACAATTGCGGAGAACTGGTCGCAGAAGCATTGTATCATGCCAATCCGACAAAATTTAAAGGCCTAGAAGATAAGACATTTCCGTCAGACTTTCTTATGGGTAATTATTTACAGCCAGCATATATGACGACGATAGTTTCGTAAAGATACTATATCTTAAGAAGATACGAATTTTTCCTCCAACCAAAAATTGGCTTATTCTAGGCACAATATAGAGTTTACCATAAGATCCAAATCAAAAAAGACTTGACAAATCAATAAAAATCAGTATAATTAATATATAGTATTTTATATTTTTCATTGATTTCATGGTAAGAGAAGAAGAAGAAAGATATTATATAAAAACAGGTCAAAGGGTTTGAGAGGATCTACGTCCAGATATTTCTGCTACATTATCAGAAGGATTACTTACAGGAGATTATATTGATAAACTTATCTCTGATAATGTAATACCTGAATTCTATGAGAACAAAGGCTCTTGTGCCGTTATTACAGGCAAGAGAAACAAACTAGATTCGAAATCTATCGAACAGTTATTGGTCATTAAAGATATTCTCAATGAATACAAAAATCCAGTAAAAAATATAATAACAATTAAAGATAATCTCGTTTGTGTAGGGATCTACAAAATACCAACATACGCCTGGAATCAAAATCTTCAACCTCCATCACGCGATCCTCAAAAAAATGCCTACCCAGATTATGCTAAAACTATGTTGTCCTTGTTTGCAGATCTAATTTCCTGTAAATTGGGATCAACTTCAGAAAGGAACAGTTGATGCTGAGTTGTTTTGTGATAGTATCAATACAGAGAAAAACTTCTTAATCCTCAAAAACTTAGGAAAGATAGACTGATTCGGTCGTTATCTTCCAGTCTGAGTTGATAAGGAAAAATTTTATTCTATATATATTCATTTTGGTACATCTAAATTTATTCGAAATTACTTCCCTGATCTTCATTACGGCCATATACCTGAACTATAATCAAATGAGTTTTAGAACAATTAATGATAGACAAAAAAACTCCAGCTAGCTGGAGTTTTTGTATTATCTCATAACGACTATTTCTTTTTCTTCTCTTGTGGGTAGATAACTTTATCGATCAATCCATAGGCCACCGCTTCTTCAGCAGTCATCCATTTGTCTCTTTCCATATCTGCTTGGAGTATTTTGAGAGGTTGTCCAGTATGTTTCTGAAGTACGCCAGTCAATGTTGTTTTAACTTTCATCATCTCTTCTGCTTGGATGAAGATATCTGTCGCTTGTCCCTTGGTTCCTCCTAGTGGTTGGTGGATCATGATCTTACTGTGTGGAAGAGCGAACCTTTTTCATTTTGTTCATCCAGCCATATAGATAGAACCCATAGATGCGGCAAGACCAGTACATACCACTTGCACATCACATTTGACATACTGCATGACATCATAGATAGCCATACCAGAGTATACTTCGCCACCGGGAGTATTGACGTAGATAACGATATCTTTGTCTGGGTCTTTTTTTTCGAGGAACAACATCTGCGCAACGATAGTATTAACCATCTGTGCATGGACTTCTTCACCCAAGAAGATAATTCTATCTTCTAACAGTCTTGAATATATATCAAACGATCTTTCTCCATGTTTCGTTTTTTCCAATACCATAGGTATAAGTGTCATGTTTTTGGATTTGTCAAAGTATAAAATTGTATTATGGTATTATAGTACAGTGTATATGTATTTTATACCAATAAATCAACTTGCAATACTCGACTGAACTACTAAAAGGAATATAATGTTTACTGTTGTATTTACTTTTTATGTATTTGCTATGAAATTACTTACTCGTTTCTCTATCGTATTATTGGTATCATGACTATTGTCTGTTACGCCGATTTTTGCACAAAACACCGGTAGTACAACTACTGGATCAACAACACCGACACTCACTGCTACACTCACTGCAGCCAAGAATATTGCTATAAGCAATCTTGAAACAACCACGGCACAGTTTAAAGCACAAAATTTTTCATGAGCAACCAACCTCGAAACCAACCCCAACTACCAAAGTCTTGTATGTTTGGGGATCCTTGAACAAGTACAACCAAGTAAAGCATTTAACGATGCTGTCGTCTCACTCAGAAACGAAATCCTCCAAAATTACTTGGATCTTGATAGTACAACAAGAAGTATTGCATTATGACTGACTGTTGATCAAACAAAACTCCAATCAGACATCACAAGTTTTGCAAGTAAATATGCTACACGTGTGACACAACTTATTGGAAACTATACAGCACAACTTCAAACACTCAATGGAGAAGTAACAGCATACTGAGCAGCCAATGCGTCACTACTTGCTAGTCTCCATGCAAAAGTAACACAGCTCAATAGTATTTCACAACAATATGCTTCCTTAGAAGATCTGATATTCCAGTTCAACAATCTTCTTCTTGTACAAGAGTGAAATGTCTTAGACGCTATCGGCGAACAAAAAACACAAGCACAGACATTACTTGAAAAAAGATTGCAGACAATTATCACCCAACAAGTGCAAAGATCAAGTAACATGATAGGATTGGTTCCGTTGTTACAATCCAGAAAAAGAGATGTTGTACGTTTGTACGGATTGGATTTTGACGACGCTATGGGCGAAGTCGTTGGAACTCGATATTCTCGTCAAGCACACAATACACTCAAGGAACAGATGCAAACCATCAGACAAACTTTCTATACCAACAATACACTTAGATGTGATAATATTCTTACATCGCAGATGGATGTAGACGGCTATGCAAAAGTAATAGCTGCAAGTATATCAGATATGAACAGACGTCTTGCTGTATGAGTAACAGCACTTCAGGCATCTTGATCAGCAGAACAGATCAAACAATCCTTGTTCCGTACATTTCAGTCTTTGTATACGACACGTATTGAAGCACAAGTAAGTGAGATAAGAACATTTGCTACCAATCAATTGGCTTTACTTATGGATACGGCTGCAAAACAAACGACACAACTTGAATCTCTTCAATCAGACAAAAAGCGTCATGATGCTAGTCGCAATGATGCAGAAAAATCGCAAATAAAAGAGTCCATTATCATCCAGTGAAGATCGTTATATAACGCAGCAGCAACTCAGTCTATCAGAGATCAGATCAAAACACTTGTGGCTGTATTTGGTGTAGATTTAACCCCTCCAGTAGAGAATGCACAAGGAGAAACTGTAGATACAACCAATCCATTCTTCCCAGTTATAACAAAGATGGCTGCCAAATATAGTTCAGCAACAGCATTTGCGACACTCATGCAAGCAGCGGTTCCTGTACTACAGCAAAGAGTAGAGGCAGCAGCTCCTGCACAGAAAATCCTCCTCCAACAGATCATCGAAGCAATTCAACTATATATAGCACAATAATATGTCCAAAAAAGGATTTACTCTCCTGGAGATTCTCATTGTTCTATCATGATTTATCATATTGATAGGGGTAATTTTTTGATTGTATCAATCATTGTTTACTATCAAGAGCAGTGTATCAGCTAGACAAGCATTGGTTGAACAGACCTACTATTCTCTTGAAAAAATACAGATATTACTCAAAGATTATACCATAGATTATGAAGAATACTGGAATAGGCAAGTTGTGTGATGCAATAGTGATGGATGAATACGAGATGTCGGAGAATTGTGATATTGTGATCGTTCTACCTATTATGGTAATAGATCAGATACGGACGCACATAGATTATATTTCTGTAGTACTACTGATGTGCAATCAGACCCTGCAGTAGTTGTAGCACCACTTACCGACGGCAATGGCTGTTTGGAGTCTCCAAATATGTACCAATCCTTTGGGCAGTATGCCAAACACTTCCAAGATATGAAAAGTGATGTCAGTGGTGATGGTAATGTTATCGGAGATGCTGATGATGAAGATTTGGGTATTGGTCCATCAGCAATTGCTGGTACAGGAGTCCAAGAGATATATCTTATTTCTCCTGACAAAACGCAAAGACTTTTTATAAGAAGAAAAGTCGTGGAAAGTGATGATACTAACAATGATAGCAATCTTTCTGATATTGAAAAACGTTATACACTCCAGATTCTAAGATTACAGTGACTGGATGCGGGGTCAAATCATGATTTCACTTTTGGCGATACCACAGTCTACGATGGTCAGATCGATACACGAGTCTGTGATGCTGCACAATGATTTATCTGTCAGGGAGAAAGTCCTTGATCCATATATTCTTGATTTCATATGCCACTAGATGCTGATGATTGACGAGTAGACTTATTGGATAATCGTATTACGGTGGTTGATCGATCACTCCAGATATTTCCCACCGCAGATAACAACTATGCACGAGCAGATCCAAACGTACAAATCAATCCTTATATCCGTATTTTTATGAACGTAAAACTCTACGCAGGATACTGGCAGAGTAGATTGGGTGTAGATACAAATATTGCAGATTTCTCATTTCCTATCCAAACGACATTTAACATAAAAACGTGGTATACAAAATAATATATTCATTTGCAAAAACACGATATATTGCTATATATAAAGCAATTTATCTCACTATTTTTCCTATGTCAGAAAGAAAATCAGAATATCAAGTCCGTAAAGAAAAATTGGAGCAGCTCAGAGCACGAGGGATCAATCCTTATGTGGAGAATTTTGATAAAAAACATACAATAGCTGATATTGTCGCATCCTATGATGATAAGACAGATCTTCGTGATTCGGAAGTGATTGTCTGATCACCAACAATGCAAGTCAGTACTGCTTGAAGAGTGACGCTTTTTAGAACTCATGGAAAACTTTCTTTTGCAAGAATCCAAGACGGAACAGGGGAAATACAAGTGTTATTCCATAAAGATAATTGTTGATTACTCATGGGTCATCCTGAGCATAGCGAAGGATCTTATGCTACACAAGATCCTGCCGGTAAGCAAGGTTGAGAATGACAATATATTCTACAAGAAGTTGGTTCATGAGAAGAAGGAACTTCTGCATACAAATTTATCGAAAAGTACATCGATGTTGGAGATTTTGTAGGAATACAAGGTGAGGTATTTCGTACACACAAAGGAGAATTGACGATATTCGCTCCACAGTTTATGCTATTAACTAAAGCATTGCTTCCATTGGGAGACAAATTTCATGGTATTGAAGATATGGATACAAGATTGCGTAAGAGATATCTGGATGTTATTTTTCATAGTGATGTGAGAGATATGTTGTATCGTAGAAGTAAATTTTGGCAATCTATGAGAGAATTCTTATTGAAGCAACATTTCATGGAAGTAGAAACACCCATCCTAGAAACAACAACAGGATGAGCAGACGCCAACCCTTTTGCCACACATCACAATGCATTGGATTTGGATGTATTTCTTCGTATTTCCTGTGGAGAATTACGACAAAAAAGACTTATGGTCGCATGATTTGAAAAGACATTTGAAATAGGAAGGATCTTTAGAAACGAAGGGATGAGTCCTGAACACGCACAAGATTATACACAGATGGAAAATTATCGAGCATACGCTGATTATCGTCAGATGATGACCTTAGTTAAAGATATGTATTTGCATGTTATTGACACAGTCTATCTACACAAAAACAGATTGTTTACCATCAGAGGATACGAGGTAGATTTCAATAAAGCATGGGAAGAGATTGATTATGCTACCATAATTACTGAAAAAACAGGGATCGATATATTTACTGCTACTGAACAAGATATTGAAGCAAAACTTACCGAACTCCAAGTCAAGTATGAACCACACAATCGTATTAGACTGATCGATACATTGCGAAAATATTGTCGTAAACAGATTGCTTGACCAGCATTTTTGGTCAATGTACCAACATTTATCAGTCCGCTTGCAAAGTCCAAGATTGATAAGCCAGAGCTGACCAATAGATTTCAAGTAATTATCGCAGGATCAGAAGTAGGAAACGGGTTCTCAGAGCTCAATGATCCATTGGATCAGAGATCAAGATTTGAGCAGCAACAAGCGATGCGTGATGCCGGAGATGATGAAGCACAGATGGCTGACCGAGAATATGTCGAAGCACTCGAACACGGTATGCCTCCGACAGCCTGATTTGGCGTATCAGAAAGATTGTTCTGTTTCTTGGAAGACAAACCTATCCGTGAAGCACAATATTTCCCATTGATGAAACCTGAACAAAATTCTACGTCATCCTGAAAGAGTGAAGCGACTGAAGGATCCATTAACGATATCCTAGATTCTTCGACTACGGCTGACGCCTTCGCTCAGAATGACGAGAATATAAGCTATACAAACACCCCAAGTAGAGCCGACGCACAAGCACTTGCAGACAAATACCTTACAGAAACTCGCAAACACTGTGAACAAGTAGGAAAAATCATGCAATACTTTGCCAAAAAACTCTGGCAAGATGACGATGCTCGATATATCGCTGGGTTGCTCCATGATGTAGACCGAGATCATATCGGCAAAGATCCATCTAAACACCTTGGTGAAGAATTTGAAAAAATTGTTGGGGAAATAGATCTATCAGACCAACTCATCGCTGATATCCGTTCGCATTATACGGAGAAAACAGGAGTGCCAGTAGATTTGCTTATTAGAAAATATTTGTCTGCTGTTGACGAATTGTCTGGATTGATGTATGCATACTCACTTATGAGACCAGAATGATTCCATGGAATGGAATCCAAATCAGTCATAAAAAAGATAAAAGATAAAAAATTCGCCGCAGGTGTTGATAGAGAACACGTCAGAAATTGTGAAAAGTATTTGGACATCCCATTGGAAGAGTTTATTCCACAGATGATAGAAGCTTTATCATTATAGTGTATATGATGAGAAAATGGATTGTTGTACTATGTCTATCTTGTATTGTATGATCAGGATCATTATTTGCTGAAGATCTGCAATCGAAAGCAGATACCTTGGTAGATATCCTAGCAGAACATAAATCATTGGCAACATCAGAAGGATTTGCATATCGATCCAACTGGGCAAATATGATTGATCTTGCTGCTATTAAAAGACCAGACATAGAGATACTTCCTTATCTCTATAACGCCGTTGTTGCTAAAAAATTGAGCTTTTCATATTACAACAACTGGTTGTATGATAAAAATGGCTTACTCATATTGTTAAATGATCAAAGGTCTGTAGAGTGATTGAGTTGATTGATCTACAATCCTGCATTGGATCGTTTGGCGCAATCATATGCTGATTACCTCTATCAACATAAACACTTTTCACATGTATCGCTCAGTGGTGAATCTCTAGAACAAAGAATCAAGACTGTCGATTATCCCTATAGTTTGATAGGAGAAAATCTTGCATCATGATATACCGATATTGTAGAGGTTCTTGCTGGACGATACAACAGTCCTACACACAAAGCAAATCTTCTTGAACCATGATTTGTCCATATGTGACTTGGACGTAGTGGAGAATATCGAGTACAATTGTTTGGAAGACCAGAGTAATATTTATTAATTACATTCATACTATGCTTCGCCCTTGATGATTTCCTGAATATAGTCCAAAAGAACAGAAAATTTTTGATATGATACATAAAACGATAGAGCAAACATTTGCACAATACAGTTATCAACATATCCATACGCCTGCTGTAGAGTCAGTGGATGTCTTGAAAAAATGAGGAGATGAGGTGAGCAAACAGATATTTGGATTGTATGGATTGGCACAATGATCAGCAGATGCCAAAGATTATGCGTTACATTTTGATTTGACAGTCCCGTTTGCTCGTTATGTCTTAGATCGACAAAATGAACTTGCATTTCCGTTTAAACGCTATCAGATCCAACCAGTTTGGAGAGGAGAAAGAAGTCAAAAAGGGAGATATAAAGAGTTTCGACAAGCAGATATCGATGTGATATGGAAAAGTAAGGATGATAAATGATATAATGAGATATACGATGCTGATTGTTTAGTAACTTTGGCTCGTACATTGAGACAGATTGTTGATGTTGTTGGATTGAATACATCGGTTGTTGTCCGTTACAACAATAAAGCATTTATGCTCGATGTATGTACTCGTTTGGGTATAGAAAACACAACAGAAGTTTTTGCTTTGTTAGATAAATATTATAAATTATCACAAGGTGATTTCGATCAAAAGCTGGCTGAATTACTCACGAGTGAACAAATCAAAGAGTTCGTGAAACTACGAGATATACAAACACACAAAAACGATTTTCCTGAGATCCAACAATATATCAAACCACTTACTGACAGAATAAGACCAGGAATTAAAGGAGTAGAATGACTAGAAATCATCTACGATCCAGCTATCGTCCGTGGTCTTGATTACTATACGGGTACGGTTTTTGAAACATTTATTGATGATAGAAAAGAGCTTGGCAGCGTTTGTTCATGAGGTGCATATGCCAATTTGACTGAGTTCTTGGATGAAAGACAATTATTTTCCGGCGTTGGATGAAGTATCGGACTGAGTAGATTGATGAGTGTTTTATTAGAGGAATACAATATAGCTGATATATTTACACCAGTACAGGAGTCATATTTAGTTATTCATGAAGAAGGAAAAGAACAGCAAACACAAGATATAGTCGCAAAATTGCACACACAACACAAGATAGCGGAACTCTATCCATTGCCAGAAAAATTGGATAAACAATTTAAGTATGCAGAGAAAAAAGGTATACAATATATTATACAAGTCTTTGATAATTGAGTGAAGGTTAAAAAAATAGGATGACAACGAGAAGATTTAGCTATATAATCTATTATGCCAAACAAACACCGTTATCAAAAAGAGATCCTTTTGCTTTGTGATCAGTGACATCGAACAGCTGAAGATATTTTTAAAGAACTCAAAAAAAATTATTTCTTTCTCGGAATAGGAACGGTATATAGAAATCTCCAAGAACTTGTCGATGCATGAGAGTTGATGAAAACATCAGGAATATTGGATAAGATTATTTATGAGAAAAATAAAAAACCACATGGACATATTGTCTGTCATCATTCAGGGATGATTATGGATATTCCTCTCAAGAATATAGTCTTCGATGGTATAGACCTTCCAAAAAATTTCAATCTACAAAACATAAATATTGTTTTTGATGGTCACTTTGTTCAAGATAATGGATCCACGTGTACTTGAGTAGCAGATTTTTCTGAAAAAACATAAAAACTAGTTAATAACTAATGTCTCTATGGTATTATGAGAAGTAAAAAAACGCTTGTGGGTCGGGTATAGATTAGTATAGTCGAGGAGCATTTTTATTTTGTAATGCACTTACTATGAATATGAAAAAATTATGAATATTTAGCTTTGCATTGTTATCCACACTTGTCTTGGCATGATGTGCAGCAACACAACAGAAGTCTGAACCAACAGAACAGATTGAAGTATCAAACGTGCAAGATACTATGCTAGAAAAAGAAGTAATGATACAGGAAGAAGTTATGGCTGAACAAGAAATAGTCGAGGAGGAAGCAATGATGAAAGAAACAGGTACATATGAAACATACAGCACTACTGCAGTAGATCAAGCACTTGCTGATGGCAAAAAAGTAGCATTATTTTTCCATGCATCACGATGTCCTTCATGTAGATCACTTGATAAGGATATAAGTACATCCAATGAACTACCAGAAAACACTATTGTATTCAAGGTAGACTACGATACACAAACTGATTTAAAGACACAATATGGAGTAACATCTCAACACACAATCGTCCTTATAGATGAAAATAAAAATCTTGTACAAAAAGATACATGAACAAGAATAAAAAAACTTATTTCCTTACTTAACTAATCATGATATTAGCATTATTAGCTATATTTGCAGGGATGCTAACGGTTTTGGCTCCATGTGTTTTGCCAGTATTGCCAGTTATAATGTGAGGGTCACTGTCCTCACAAAAACGATATAAACCACTGATTATTATTGGGTCAGCATGAATATTTATTGTTATATTTACGTTATTGCTCAAAGCAACGACGGCATTTATTACTATTCCTGATAGCTTTTGGTGGATTATATCTTGAACTATCATCGCAGTATATGGTCTAACTTTGTTGTTTCCAGAAGCGTGGACGATTGTTGTCAATAAGCTGTGATGAAATAAAGTATATACAGTTGCTCAGAAAGCCAAACAAAAATGAAATATACGGTGAGATATCGTATTGGGTGCATCATTATGACCAATCTTCGCTACCTGCTCACCAACATATGCATTGCTTCTAGGTATTGTATTTCCACAAAGTTTTGCATTATGAACGCTCTATATCATTCTGTATACTGTAGGATTTATGTTCGTCCTATCGCTCGTAACATACGGAGGAAGGGCTATAATAAAAAAGCTCCGTTGGGCAACTGATGGAAGTGGGCGATTCAAAAAAATATTGTGAGTTATCTTAGTCCTGACAGGGATACTTGTCATGACAGGGTTATTTAAAACAATAGAAACATGGTTGTTGGATAAAGGTATTGGAGATTTTACCAATATAGAATATCAACTTATAGAAAAGGCAGGATTGCAGTAGTATTTACTCTCGGATCAGATATGAAAATATTAGAAAATAACCAACATTTTGAACAACTACGAAATAGTCCAGAAAAATTTTGGATATTCAAAAATTCTACAACATGTTCGATATCCAATCGTGCATGTAGTATCGTAAATCAAACAATTGAAGAATCAAACCTAGTAAATATCTATATACTCGATGTCCATCAACAACCAGAACTCAAAATATCTATCGCAGATTTTTTGTGAATACCACATCAGTCACCACAGCTCATCTGTATACAAGACAAAAAAATTCTCTGACATGCTTCGCATTGATCAATCACAGCCCAACGAATAAATTCACAATAATAGCTTAACTAGCAAAAAATAATACCTTGCGATTGTAGGGTGTTTTTTGTATACTGTAAGAAATTATTTATATAGCATATTGCCTATGTCTCTCTTACAATTCATTATTATCATTGCTGCAGTTGTATTTATCCTGTTTGGGATTGATCTGTATAAACGCAAAAAAGCGACAATACTCCATTTTCTTGTGTTTGTGGGTGGAGGTACTGCACTTGTGCTTTTTGCATTAGACACAAACTTACTCAATGCATTTGGGCAGTATTTTGGTGTAGCAAGAGGTGCGGATCTTCTTGTATATGTATCTATCATCGTGCTTTTTTATATGTTGATCGAACTATACAATAAGCATACAAAAGATGCAACTCACCTTTCTTCACTGGTATCGCAACTTGCTGTACAAGATGCATACACTATCTATAAAAACCATCCACCAGTTATGAGAAAAAAAAGCAATAAAGATATGATGTTGTTTCTTATCAGAGCCTATAATGAACAAGAAACTATTGGAGCAGTTATTGATGAAATAGTCGCAGCTGGATATCACAAAATACTCATCATAAACGATGGCTCTACTGACAATACACAATCCATTATCGAAAAAAAACAACAACAATATACTGACATTCTATTGGTCCAAGCAAAGCACATCATCAATAGAGGAGGAGGTTGTGCAAACAAAACCTGATTCGTATTTCTCTGTGAATATGCAGAGGAAATGGATGTACAATGGATAGTAACTTTTGATGCTGATGGACAGATGGATGTCAGTGATATGAAAGTATTTTACCAAACAATGCAGTCAAAATCAGCAGATATATACTTATGATCAAGGTTTGTCCCTGGTGCTCAAGCATACAATATGCCCGTATTAAGAAAACGAATATTGGCAGCATCTAAGGTTGTTACAAAAATATTTTATTGAGCACAAGTAAGTGATCCTCACAATGGGTTTAGAGTAATCTCACTAGCCGCTATCCAAAAAATTCATATCACTGCCGATGGTATGCACTATGCCAACGAGATCAACGAGCAGATAAAACTTCATACGCTGCACTATGAAGAAGTGCCGGTACATATTCGTTATACAGCATATAGTCTTGCAAAATGACAAAAAAATAGCAATAGTATAAAACTCGCTATCGAGATGATATATAAAAAATTATTTTTTAGGTAAAATACACGAGTTTCTTTGTTGTTTTGGTTAAAGGCAAACAGTCTGTTTCTCCAACGACACAAGTATCTTCTATCCTTATTCATACTTTCCCTTCATAATAGACTCCTGGCTCTACAGTGATACACATATTTTTCTTGAAATATCATTTTCCTTTGGCACTGATACGAGGTTGTTCGTGGATAATTGTACCTAAGCCATGTCAGAGACTGTGAATAAAGTATTCTTTTTCTGATCACAACGTTGCTGCTGCAACTCGATGTGCATCTTTATAGTATCTGCCTGGTTTAATATACGCCATACTGTCTTGCTGTGAATTGAGAACCAGTTGGTAGAGCTTTCTTTCCTCATTGCTTGGTGTTCATACATATATCGTTCTGGTCATATCAGACATGTATTTTTGATATACAACACCAAAATCTATCACTACAAATCCATGCAAAACCGTATCATCTGCTCTCCAGTGTGGATGCGCAGCATTTGCCCCAGCCGCGACGATAGGATGAAAACTAGGTTTGCATCAAGCATTTTTGATTTGCTCCAATAGTCGTGTTTCCAGTTGTTTTTCTGTTATCATTTGTCACTTCGAGAAGGGACGACGAGAAGTATAGGAATTATTTTGTTTTGTATCCTCTATACTTCTCGTTTCACTCGAAGTGACATGGGAAAGATACTTTCTTAGTCTCCCAAAAATCCTATCCGTAATACGACAGGCTTGTTGTATTTTTTCTATTTCATGTGGTTTTTTGATTTGTGGCATCTCTAGATTAATTAATAATTCTTCATCTCTCTCTTCATCTGTCTATCAATATCTTTTTCTTTCAATACTTGTTTTTTTTCTACTTTTCTCATAAGTTTACCGAGTCAGAGTTTGATTTTGATGAGTCATTTTTCTGTAAGAAAAACTTCCAAAGGGACCAATACCATACCTTTTTTGTCTGTAGCTGATGAGATTTTTGCAAGTTCTTTTTGGTTGACGAGGAGTCTTCTTTTACGCTTAGGTTCATAGTCGACCGCAACAATAGGAGATGTTTTTTTATATAGCTGGATATCCATCCCATATAACCACAATGCACCACCAATGATACTTGCACTAGCATCCGTAATATTAACTGACTGTGTTTTGATAGATTTAACTTCGTGTCATAGCAAAACGATACCAGCAGAGTAGTTGTCCTGGATTGCGTAGTCATGATAAGCTCTTTTATTTTTTGCAATGATTTTCATCCGTTATGCATAATACAAAATTAGATACTCTCTTGTGTAGTGATTTTATCTAGTAATACAACTGTACACTTATTACGCATTTCATAGGTATCACACAGATATGATTGTATGTTTTCAGGAAGTGATATAAGGCGAACTCTATTTCCATGGGTAAGAAAATATTTGGAAAGATAGCTGGATACATGATATCAAACGATATATTTGAATCCATATCATGCTGCAGCATCATGAAAAATTTGTTGTATATCCATTCATAGTCATTTTATGGTAGATGATATTCTAATGAGGTCTGAGTTAAGGACATTATTTTTTTTAATATCTTTAGGAATCGAATATTGTAAAAAACATACAATATCTTGTGTTTCCTTGTCATATAGACCATCAAAATGATCATAATACTGGGAAGTAAGATAAGAACTTGCATTATCTCTCAATTCATCGTTATACAAATATTGTTTTTTGCCATTGATGCCAACAACAAGTTTTCAATCAGAAAATTTGTGTCTAATGGATAAAAGTCCTATTTTTTTATCTTTCATAAGATCATTAATGCCCTTAATTATTTTTTCTTCATCAAAAAATATAGGCGCTGGATCCGTTGTTCTAATAGCAACAAAAATATCTTGTTTTGTTTCTGGAATAATAGAGCAAAATTTATTATATATGATGGAGATACAATCTTTTATTGTGTTTTTCATGCAAAAAATAGGTAATGAAACATATTATATGATTACAAAAACATAATCAAACATGTCAATATTACAATCTAATCTCACCTCATTTGAGAAGATTAAAAAGTAAACAAGGAATTGATGATACAACTAGGATAATAAACTACAATGACAATGATTTTTTGGGTATAGATGCAAGTGTTGTATAAACATGTTCCTTAATTTTTTGAGATAATTCTGAGGATAATGGATCTTTTGTACAAAGGTGATTAATCACACAGATCTTCTCCTTACTATCGCATATATCCAGAAAACCTGGGGTTTTCTTTCGCAAAACGGAAATAATATCGGCAAATGGTATATGATGCTCAAAAATAATATCGTCAATTAAGTCAGGTCAATAGTTTTCATATTCTCCATATGTTATAAATGGATTTCATACCATCATAGTCTGATCATCATTCTTATCATACAACGTATATTGTATTCTACTGTCTTTCCTTATTTGTGGATGAAGTATAGTAGTAACAAAACGGTTTGCCTGTGCAATATCAGGAGATTTTATATTGTTATACAAATCATGAATCATTCTAAAACATATGTTTATCTCTTTTTGAGGAGGAGTATTATTTTCTCTGACTATTGTGTTTTCGAGAGTTAGATCAGGCATAAAAAAATCAAGTTCTCCTCTAAGTTTATCATCCCATTCATAAATAGTGATATTATCATTTATCTGAGATGTTTTTTCTTCTTCCAGATCATCAGCAGAGATATCTTCATACGTATTTTTAGACTGTCTCTGATAGTTATTTTTTAATCTACGTAAAGCTTTTGTTTTTATTTTTTTAACATCTCTTTTAAACATATTAAGTATTGTTGCTATCTCTTGATCTGATAGGTTCTCCGCCATATCTATTCAAAAGGCTAGAGAGATAATCAATTTTTCTGTACTATCAAGAACAGTTAAATGATAAGCAAGATCCTTTTTTAGATCAGATATATTAAGAGCATCTGGGATCTCAGTTTCTTCTTCCTCAGACAAAATATCTAACAAACTTCCCGTATTTCCATCTCATATGTCGATAGGTTTGTCCAGAGAGATTATCAATTGCTTTGCTTCTATTGCTATAGATACTCTTGAAAGAGAGATATCGAGTTCTGCTGCAATTTCTTCATCTGTAGGCTCACGTTCAAGTTGTTGTTCAAGCAAAGACGTTGCCCTATTGATCTTTCTAGTATCTCATATTATATTACCTGGCAAACGAATGTTTCTTGTTTGATCGGATAGGGCAAGTAAAATAGCCTGACGTATCCACCGTACTGCATAGCTAATAAACTTAAATCCTCTTTTCTCATCAAATCTTTTTGCTGCTTTTATAAGTCAAAGATTTCATTCATTTATAAGATCAGGAAGGGGTAAGTGTTGATTTTGATATTGTTTTGCAACAGAGACCACAAAACGAAGATTTGCTTTAACGAGCTTTTCAAGTGCAATTTCATCTCACTGTTTAATCTTTTGGGCAAGCAAAACCTCTTCTTGTTCTAAGAGAAGATCTGTTTTTCATATCTCTCTCAGGTAGGAATCTAAAGAGGAGCTTTGGTCCCTAAGAATGTTTTTTGTTATTGTTAATCCTCTCATAATTTTAATCTAATCACATAAAAACGATTAACAAAAAAATACCCTAATAACACAGAGTCAATGATAACAAAAAAAGAACATTTGTCAATATTATAATTTAACTTCTCCAATTTTCACCCTCTCTTGTCCCATAGTATCTCTTTCTCTGACCGTCACGGTTCCATCTTCAAGTGTTTGATGATCAATAGTCACACAATACGGAGTTCCTATCTCATCTTGTCTACGATAACACTTTCCGATATTTCCACTATCATCGTATTCACACATATGATCTTGAGCCAATTTTTTATAGAGGTCTTTTGCTATTTTTACCATTTCTTCGTTCTTTTTCACCAGAGGGATGATACAAAACTTGATCGGCGCGATATTTTTATGAAAACGAACTACTACACGAGTCTGTGTGTTACCATCAGCTCATTTGTATTCTTCTTCTTCATAAGCATCAATCATCGCAGCAACAACTGTTCTCGATAATCAAAAACTTGGTTCTATAACATGAGGGACATATCTTTTCCCCGTATGTGGATCATGGTATTGCATATCTTTTTTAGAAAATTCTTGATGCTGTTTGAGATCGAAGTCTGTTCTATATGCAAGTCATTGCAATTCTCCTCGTCATCGTGGGAACTGATATTCAACATCAGTTGTTGCTTTAGCATAATGTGCAAGTTCGTCAGGATCTTGATCTCTAAATTTCAAATTTTCTTTATGTAGTCATATTTTATTATACCAAAAATCCTGTGATTGATCTTTCCATTCATTAAATTTCTCCATCGCTTTTTCCTCATCATTTTCGACGAAATATTCGATTTCCATCTGTTCAAATTCACGAGTTCTGAACAAGAAATTACCCGGCGTTATCTCATTGCGAAAAGCTTTTCAAACTTGAGCAATACCAAAAGGTATACGCATCCTCGTTGTATCCATAACGTTTTTGAAGTTCACAAAAATACCTTGTGCTGTTTCAGGTCTGAGCCAAACTTTATTCTCCTCGTTGGAGATAACTCATTGATAGGTATAGAACATCATATTAAACTTCCTTACTTCCGTCCAATCAGCTTTTTTGCCATTATTTGGATTGTTGGGCACTTCTTCAGCAATAAATGCTTGCATTTGTGCAAAAGTTCGTGATTCTGGAATGAGATTGTTTACGCCATACACTTTACCAATCGCCTGCAGTGTTCCAGCTTCTCCGGCTTGTCCGATTATTTTTACTATTTTATCTTCAATCAGTTTATCTGCTCTAAATCTCTCGCCAGTTTTTTTGTCATCGATCATCGGATCGTTAAAATTCCCCACATGTCCAGAAGCCTCCCAAGTACGGGGATGCATAAGTATCTGTGCATCAAGTCCTATCATATCATCACGCTGTTGAACAAAAGTCTTCCATCGCAAGTCCTGGATATTTTTTTTCAGTTGTACACCATACGGTCCATAATCCCATGCATTAGCTAATCCACCGTAGATGTCAGATCCAGGATAGACAAATCATCTGCGTTTTGCTCGAGATACAACAGTTTCCAATGGGTATGACATACGAAAAAAAACAACATAAAATAAGATACAAAGCTTTGAATGTTATTTTACCCCGCTTTTGCGGAATAGGGATTTCAAAAGAAATCACTATGTGGTAAAAGCATATAATCATCCTTATAGAGAAACAACTTTTTTTTGCAATCCAAATATCCGATAAAAAGTACATAAAAATTTGACAAATTTACACTCCACCAATATACTAAACAGAACAAATTTTATATTGCATCTTTCTATATGTTTAAAAAAATCTTCCATTCGTACAATAACGCCAGTCAATGGGCTCACCATCACACTGCAGTATTAGTATTCTGACTCACAATGTTAGCTGCATTATTTGGATGGAATATATGATCCTATATACAGTCTGATACAGACACATACGCACAGGGAGTTCAAGCTGATCGATGTGATACAAATTCAGGTGCTATAAGCATCCCTCATACAGAGTGTCTTGCATTAGCACAGATATATGTAGATATGGATGGAGGAAATCGAAGTCTCCCAGAGCGAGCAGGATCTGTATGGTTTAGTGGAACAGATCTCAATACTTGGGATGGAGTATATGCAGAAAACAATCATATATATATCTTAAATTTCTCTAGTAGCAACAAAACAAACCCATGAGTCATGAATTTTTCAGCATTTCCTGAATTAACTCAGTTAAATTTACAATACGCTACGGTAGGATGACTTGATATTGGCTCAAACACTATGATCGAGTACTTATATTTGGATGGAATTAGCTGAATATCAACTATAGATGTAACCAATAATATAAACCTACGCTGACTATATTGGAGTTTTTACTCCAATGGAAGCACGCTGAGTGTAGCGCCAGATCTATCCAACAACACAAATCTGCAACAACTATACTTGGCTGGACATTGATTATCTAGTATAGATATTTCAAATAATTTATCATTACAATCCCTATGACTTTCATGGAATAATCTATCATCTATAGACGTGAGTTTGCATACAAACTTAACTGATCTGCAGATACAAAACAATAATATATCTAGTCTAGATCTGAGCAATAACCCAAATTTAAATGGATTAACAATTCCAAACAACAATATATTAACTCTCGATCTTTCGAACAATACAAATCTCAATACACTAACGGCATTAAATAATGGCATGACAGACCTGATGTTACCAACAACAGACACATTGATGTATATGCGACTACAAGATAATAGTCTGACAAGTATAGATCTATCAACACTCAGTGGATTACAAATACTGTATTTGAATAACAACAATCTCACAACATTTGATCCAGGAGAAAACAATATTAACACTTTGTATCAAATAGATCTTTCAAACAATAATATCGATATTCTATGAACAAATTTCATAAACTTATCTATTTTAGCTTCGAAGATGGAAAACAATCTCAATGGAAACTGCCTAGCGACAGTAGACCCGACATTAAGCAATTTCTTAGATGAAAATTTTGCTAACTGGTCAACCACGCAGACTTGTGGAGTACAGCCTCCTATATGTGAAAGAGTAACTGATATACCACAGTCAGAGTGTGAAGCTCTTGTGGAGTTTTATAACGCTACCGATGGAGATAATTGGGCAGACAATACAAACTGGTTATCTTCAGAACAAGTGTGTAGTTATCGATATGGTATATGGTGTGACTATAATAAAGATATTGGAACTCCTCATATTGATAATATATCATTACAAAATAATGCTTTATCGTGAAGCATATCATCTTTAGCAGAACTTCCATATCTAAGGCAGATTCGAATAGATTCGTGGATCGGTGATCCAAATCCAAATACATTATTTATTGATCTTTCTGTATTTGATGGACTTACTCAGTTAGAGAATGTAAGTGCCTATAATATAGATACAATAACAGGAAGCCTATCTAGTTTACATGCTAGTGCTACGACAATACAACAAATACAATTATCAGATCCAAAAGTACCATTTGAGATAGATATAGCAGATTTATCTGCCTTTACAAATATTGTTGACGTATTTTTGAGCAATAATATTGTGTATGGAGATACATCAGCATTAAACGCTTTGACGCAAGTAGAAAAATTTTGGTTATCGTGTCGAGGTGATACACAAGACTATTGTGGAGCTACATGATGAATGGCATTTATACTCTCTATGCCAAATATAAAAGAATTTTCTATAGACAATCTTCGTGTATGATGATCGATTCCTGATATATCATGACTAATACATCTAGAAAAATTTAATATCCAACAAAATGAATTAACTGGGACATTGTCAAATCTTTCTCCATTAACACAACTTATTCAATTTAGCATAAGTGACAATGATATATCATGATCATTACCTACATTCATTTGATCTCCAAATCTGGAAAATATATCATTACAAAACAATAACCTTATCTGAGAAATACCAAGCCATTGGTCAAACCTTACACAACTCAAAGAAATAAGAATATGAGGAAAAGGGATGAATAATAGATGAATCTATGGGGCACTCCCAGCAAGTCGATCAAATCTTGTAAACTTAGAAAGAATTGAGATATTATTTACACGTATAAATAGTGAACTACCTGCAAGTTGGAGTCAGTTAAATAATCTGACATTTCTTACTATATTCTTCAATGATATCATGAGTGAAATTCCAGCAGAACGGTCTGCTTTTGCTGATGGAAGAATAATGGAAAGGTTCTGGTTGAACAATAATCACCTCTATGGAGTTTTACCATCATGGATAGAAAACCTTCAAAATCCTATTAGTATTGGTACAAACTGTCTGGATATCGATGAAGAATCTTTATCAGAGCAGATGCTGCAAGTATTATCTGCAAATGGAACTTCTCGATCTAAACAAAGCAATTGTTTGTCAAATATACAAGTACAAAAAACTGTATCTCCATCAGTTATTAATCCTGGAGACACATTTCAGATGATTATTGACTATGCAAATATTGGACAACAAAAAGCCCCAAATTTTGAAATATCTGAGTCAGCAAATGAATATCTAACATTTAACTGACGAGAGCCGATTGGGACGCAAACTATAGTAAATAAAACATATTTTGACTGATCAGACCAATGTTTCCAAGATCTTCTCTATGGTACTTCTGGTCCATATTATGAACATATGGGTAGTGCATTATCACAGTTCTTTAATGGAGATGATGGCTTTCCTACAGGTTGATCTACAGCAGAAATATTTGACTTTATCTGGGGAGACTTTACTGGTGGAGAATTTTCTCCATCTGACTTTGGTTCATTGATAGATGATCCAATGTTAGCAATCTGATGAGCACTGACAACAGTATTGTGTGCTGCAGTAGAATGAAATATGGAATTTGATCCAATATTTCTACAAGAAGTAAGAGAAAATTTGGGAACCAGATGTATGGAGCCATTTGGATTAGATAAAAGATTGTATCGTGATCAATGATGTGGTGCTTGATGAATAGATGGATATCGTTGGACGATTGGAGATCTTCTTCCATGAGGAACAGGAAGAATAGTTCTTACACTTACGCTCGATAGTAATGTTCCACAAGGAACCCCGATTACAAATAGATCATATCTAGATATGGATGGAGAAAATCTATGAAATAATGATGAACCATCGCTAATTATTATCATTTGAGAAGAAAATAATACTATAGATCCACCATATTGTGGAGATGGCATCATAAACAATACAGAACAATGTGATGGAGGAAACAATTGTAATACTGATTGTACAATCAAAGTAGTAAGATGGATTTCTAATATAACTACCACTATAGATTATTGTCCTGATTGAGATTTTTCTCCAAATTATTATGATAACGACTGTGGAGTAGGACCAAATATATCCTGACACAATGCTGCAGGCGATCAAAAAAATCGAGACAATCTTATCGATAGATATATTGATTTCAATAAAGAAGTACTCCGTATTACAAAATCTATGCAATGTAATATTAGAAATGAACTCGTACAAGCATATGTTTTTGCGTTTGACTTGAAAGTAACAACAGTAAACAATATTTGTAATGCAAATTTACAAGAAGATGTAACAAGAGAGGAATTTGCGAAGTTTATAAGTACTTATGCTATAGTTGCATTAAACAAAAAGCCAGATACAGCAAGAAGATGTATATTTAACGATGTATGATCTACGACAGTAGAGATGCAAACGTTTGCAAAGATTTCATGCGAACTCAATATCATGGGACTCGAACAAAATGGAGATCCTACTCCAATATTTAGACCCAAAGATCTTATGTCGAGAGCAGAGGTATTTACTGCGTTCAATAGATTGATTAATGGAGAAGTTGATAACTCTGAATCTGGTGTTCGATATATGAAACATATGAATAGATTGTTACAACAGAAAATTATCTTTGACACAAGTGATCCAAAAAGAAATACTCTAAGATGAGAGGTATTACTCATGCTTATGAGAGCATATAAAAAATTACAAGAATAATATAGAAGAAAGATAAAAACATACGCCTCCTTATAAAAAGGAGGCTTTTTTATACCAAAAATTTGACAAATAATACATTCACCTATATACTTAGTATAAGAGAGGAGGTAGTTGATGGTAAAAGGTATTCCTGATATCATACAACCACCAACAAAAACAAAAACGATTGTATATGCAAAGCCATATACTCGCATAAACACATACTATCTCTATCTTCTTCTCATACTAATTAGTATAAAAAAGAACAATCCTGACTTAGAAAATCGGGATTTTTCCTTGCATTAAGATATCTTTTTCGTATCATATCCTCTATGTTTTCTTGAGTTATTTGTATTGACTTTTAAAGAAAAATAAGTATAATAAGATATATTTATAATTTCCAAAGAACCTATGAAACATATGCATGCATATAAGCATCCTGTAGAATTTAAGGTATCTCGAGAGAAAAATTGAAAAGAGACTATCGAACAAATTATGGTTACTTTTAATGATACATCCTATACAGAGAAGGTCAATAAATTTACAAATTTTATCCAAAGCATAAAAGACAGTATCAAAAGGTTTTTTCTTGAAACACCTGATATGCCTATAGAAATATATGATCGTTTTACAAGATTTTCATCAGACGATTACCAGCAGCTATTTCAAGCATATGCAAACCAAAATGCAGATCTCTATTTCTTAGTGCTCAAAAACAAATCGTTTAAAGCATTACACTATTATATAACAAAGGTGTTTTTTCTAGATTATACTGTCAAAGATGCATCCGTTTGAATTGACCAATTAAAACAAAAATACCCACTTGTTTCCAATTCACACTTCTACAAGCTGGATAATAAAAAATTCAAAGATCAATGTGTCCAGTCTATTATTGATGATATCGATCAAGAACTGTGAACAGCTGCAGGCGAAGTCCTTAATATATTACAACAACAAAGTCCAGAAAATGGAGTGTATACCAACATGCTTTATACACTACTACAAACTATACTGATATGATGTTCTTCTGGTTTTCTTAAAACCAAATTTGCAGAAAGCCGACGAGAAAACGCACACAATTCTCTTAGAGAGATTCAAGAAAGAAAAGAAAAAATAAATACAATAGAGAGAGAAAAAAATAAGCAAAAGCACTCCCAGGAAGATGTTTCTAGTGAGCAGAGTAAAGAGGATCTAAAAGTAGAAAGTTGAGAGAGAGAAAAAAAAGATGAGTTTGATAAAATATTCCTGTCATTTAGTGAATCTTCACATTACAAATTACAAAAAATATTAAATCAAATAAGATTATATGTACGAAGAATGTACAAAAATAATGCCATAGTCCATATGAAAACAATACAAGAAAGTCTCTGAACACTTTTCGATCAGGAAGTGATAACATTTGTGAGAAGTCTATGTACAGATCTCGATCTGTCTATTAAAGAACTTGAAGATGTATCAGAAGATATAAAGAATATACTTAGTCAAAGTGTAACAGATCGTATTGATCAGCCAGTCAGTGAAACTATTCAATCGGTATTAATCAAATCCAAAACCCTCGAATCCATAAAAGACAATCCAGAAAAACTCACAACAGCCATATTGATTGATATTTGTAAGGAACTATGATATAGATTTTGGGATGAAAAAGAATTTTCATCTTATTCTAATGAATTGTGACTAGAAAAAGAGTGAAAAAGATGTTTTGCTATAAAAAAGAAACTCATCGATTACCTTGGTAAGGCAGAAAAAGATACTCGACTGATAGATTGATGAAGAAAAACAAAAACATATGAAAAACTAACATTTAATGATGCTTCAAGAATGGTAAAACAAAAAAACACAATCTTACGATTAACTGATCATGACACATATGATGATTTGGTAAATCTTCATTTTAGGAAACACAAAAGAGACTTCGATGATAAGATGTCAACCATGCAAAAAGAAGGAGATATAGATTGAAGCTACATATAACAAATTATTTAATTCTATCTACGTCATTATATGTCAAAATTATCCAGAATACTCGCCCATGAAAAGAAAGTAAGAGAATCAGAGACTAAACCAGTATCCACCAGACCAATCGGTGGTACAAAAGCAGCGATGCTTGCCGCACTCCAATCAGCAGAAACCAAAAAGAAAAAATAAATCCTCCCATTTCCTTTTGCAAAAATGATTCTTTTGTATACAAGCAAAGTGATATTTTATCTTATATATAAAACGATTATGCCACTCGCAGCACCAACAATAGAAGTATCTCACTCATATCCACAGATTGTATGATGAACATATCATATAGATCAACAGACCTTAACAGCTATTTGACAAAATTTTAAAGAAGGAAAGTCTGATGATAGAGACACTCCAAGACAAAAAACATACGCAAGAAAACCTGAAGAATTAGAGCTACCTACTGTGATAAAAACAAAACCAAAATACCCCGAAAATCCTAACCACGTATGATCACTGAGTCATGGGCATAGAAGACCGAGTATGAATAGTAAGACTCCACCAAGATAATATAAGATAAGATAAACTTTAACTTTTGACTAGATTTTTCATGCATCGTACTCATACTTGCGGCCAATTAACCACAACACATATCGGACAGACAGTTACCCTATCATGATGGGTAAACAAACATAGAGAATTGTGAGGATTGACCTTTATCGATTTGCGTGACCGTTATGGTATCACACAGATCACTTTCAACCCTTCGGCACAGTCCTCGTCATCCTGAGTGGAATGAAATGAAACGAAGGATCTTAGTGATAATCAAGATTCTTCGTTTCACTCACAATGACAGAACTTAGAAGCAATCGTTGCATCTCTTCGTCCAGAATACTGTATCAAAGTCATCGGTGAAGTCATTGCCAGACCAGACAATATGATCAATAAAAACATGGCAACAGGAGAAGTGGAACTCATTGCATCATCGATTGAGATTTTGACCAAAGCACCAGACGTACTTCCTTTTCCTATTACTGACCAGACCAATGCATCTGAACAGGATAGATTCAAATACAGATATCTGGATATGAGAAGAAAACCAGTCTTAGAAAATGTTATCTTCCGTGCGAAGATGAATCAATTTGCTCGCAATCGATTTGAACAACAATGATTTATCGAAGTACAGACACCGATATTTACGGTCAGTTCCCCAGAATGAGCGAGAGATTATCTCATTCCATCCAGAGTCAATCCAGGGCAATTTTACGCACTCCCACAATCACCCCAACAATACAAACAACTTCTTATGATGGGGTGATTAGATAAATACTTCCAGATAGCACCATGTTTCCGTGATGAAGATCCACGTGCCGACAGACATAGCTGTGAATTCTATCAGTTTGATGTCGAGATGTCATTTGTCGAGCAAGCAGATATCTACAAAGTCGTCCAATCATTTGTTACCGACTTTGTAACCACACTCACACCCAACAAGACTATCAAAGTGCATTTTGAACGTATAGCATATCATACAGCGATAGATACTTATGGATCAGACAAACCAGATCTTCGTTTTGGTATGTCATTTGTGGAGATGACAGCAGACTTCGCAAGCTCAGGATTCTGAGTCTTTGCTGATACAGTCAAAAACGGATGAACTATCAAAGCGATGAAAGTCGATAGAATATTGACGAGGAAAGAAATTGATGCTTTGACAGAAACTGCAAAACAAGCATGAGCTAAGTGACTTGCATATATTACATTCACTAGCGAAGCAAATGGAGGTATCGCAAAGTTTTTCTCTGAAACAGAGCTAGAAACAATCAAAACTAAGACATGAGCAACGACTGATACAACAGTTGTCTTCGTAGCAGATATGTATAAGACGGTCGTGAAGACACTCGATGTCGTGAGACGTGCTATGAGAGATATGTTTGGTCTCGTAAACCAAGATGATTTGGCATTTTGCTTTATCGAAGATTTCCCATTTTTTGAAGAGACTGACCCCGCAGCAGGTGACGGGGCAAGCGGAGGATTGGACTTCGCACACAACCCATTCTCATTTGTTAAGTGAGGTATGGAAGCCCTTACGAGCAAAAAACCTATGGAACTTGAAACCACACAGTACGACCTCGTGTGCAATGGATATGAAATCATGTCAGGATCTATCCGTAACCATGATCCAGAAGTGATGCTCAAGGTATTTGAAATGGCAGGACTGGGAGAACAACAGATCAAAGATAAGTTTGGTGCGATGTACGAAGCATTTCAGTATAGTCCACCGCCACACGGATGATTTGCTATCGGTTGTGATAGATTTATGATGATCCTCAAAGACGAAGAAAACATCCGTGAGTGTTACGCATTCCCTAAGTCCGGAAGAGCGCAAGATATCTTGATGAACGCACCAGGAGTAGTAGATAAAGAGCAGTTGGATGAGTTGCATATAGAAGTGAAGAAAGATGATTAGCTACTTGCCCCGAGTTGGATGAGTTATATATAGAGTTAAAGAAAGAATAGTTATATCCTTATATAACATATAAAATGATAGAGCGAAAATGAATCGTAGGAGTCATCACTATCCTCATAGGTATAGTTTCCTATTTTTTCTATATCAGAGATATGTTTCATGGAAAGACTAGACCGCATATCTTTAGTCGAATACTTCGATGAGTAGGAGCTTGGATAGTATTTGCAGGGCAGTGGTCTGATGGAGCAGGAGCATGATCTTGGTCTAATTTTTTGACAGGATTTATTTGCCTAGGTATAGCTGTATACGCATATTTTCATCATGGAATATCATATATAACTAAGATTGATATAGCATTTTTTCTCCTAGCATTCGTAGCTCTCGTAGTATATTTTCTTACCAATACGCGGCTTCGATCGATTATCATCATCAACCTAGGAGATATCCTTTCCCTTATTCCAAGTATCCGTAAATCATGGAACAAACCATATGAAGAAACTATCAGTATGTATGCCCTCAGTAGTATAAAATTTATCTTAATGATAGCGGCAACAGCTAGTTATTCTTTTGTTACCGTCTCCAACTCTATCCTGCGAGCGCTACTCAATGCATGATTTGTGATGATTTTGTATGTACGTCGTAGACAGAGTATTTCCCATTGACCTACCACATAAGATATCTATATATGAAAGTATATTTATATCCAGTTTTCTATGACAATCACCACTATCCAACCAAAACTCCTCATCTACCAAGCTGCCAATGGATCCATTCAACTCAAGGCAGATGCTGATAATGAAACTATTCGAGCAAATCAGATAGAGATGTCTCAAATTTTTTGAGTAAATATTCCGGCAATATCGAAACATATTAAAAATATTTATAAGGAAAATGAACTTAATCAGAAAGCAACTGTTTCCAAAATGGAAATAGTTCAAAACGAATCAGGAAGAAAGGTTAAAAGAAAAATAGTGTATTACAATCTAGATGTCCTTATAGCAGTAGGATATCGTATTAACTCTATCACTGGAACCAAATTTCGTCAACGAGCTACCACTACGCTCAAACAACACATCACTCAATGATTTACGATCAACAAAAAACAACTTGCTCGTAATTACGACAAATTTTTCCAAGCAGTCGAAGATGTGAAAAAACTTGCTCATGACAAAAATATTGGTAGTGATGAGATCCTTGAATTGATCAAAACGTTTGGTCAAACGTGGTTTTCACTCGATGCTTTTGATAAACAAACCTTTGATACGACCAAGCAAACAGCCAAAAAAGTAAAACTTGAATCCAAAAAACTTTATGATGATGTACTGACACTCAAACAACAACTCATAGCACAAAAGCAGACAACAGAACTCTTTGCACAAGAAAAAGAAGCAGGAGTTTTTGAAGGTATTTTTGGAAATATTATGCAAACTGCATTTGGAAAAGATGTCTATCCAAGTATAGAGTCCAAAGCAGCGCATTTACTCTATTTTGTCATCAAAAACCATCCATTTACTGATGGAAACAAGAGGAGCGGTGCTTTTTCATTTATCCGATTTTTGCAAAAAGTAGGATATGATTTTCGTGGGAAGATAACGCCTGAAGCACTTACAGCTATGGCATTGTTGATAGCAACGAGCGACCCAAAAGACAAAGAAAGAATTATTGACCTGGTTATTTTGCTCTTGAGTAACAAATAACATCCCTTGCAATCAGACTTTACTTCCCTACATAAAAAGAGTCTTTTATCTATTTATCATTATTCCATGAGCAAAATCTCAAACGCATTGATTATCCTTATTATTTTGGTCGTTGCTGGTTACTTTACACAAGACTACTGGATGCCAATGATCACCCCAGCACAAGAAGAAGTTGTTGTGGAAGAAGTTGTAGAAGAAGTCGAAGTGGCAAGTTGTATCACTATCACTTCACCACAACCAAATCAAGCAGTAACATTCCCATTAACTATCACAGCGACGATCGATTATGGATGTCGAGTTATCTTTGAAGCACAAGCAGGAGTCGCTGGTATCCTACAAAATAACCAAATCGTATCACCAGTTGGACTATTAGCTGTTCAATGAGATTATTATGACGAAGCTAGCTATCCAGTGACTGCACAAGCAACTATACCAACAAGTACAGCAGTTGCATGACCAGCAGAACTTGTCATAACACCAGAAAATCCATGTGGGAACGCACCAGAATGTCCTACAGTTCCTAGTCCTATCGTGATTCCAGTAATTATACAATAGAGATATGTTGACAAACAATGAAGTTATCCTTATACTACATAGGGATAATTTTATTTTTTAAGAAAACTCCATGGTTGAGCAACAGAAAATATTAGAAGAGAAAGAATTGTTAAAATTATTGCTAAATAAGGAAAATACGATACAAGAAATAGATACGACTTTTGATCCGAACAAGGATGTATTCGATCATATAGTTGCAATAGAAAAAGATGCCAGAAAATATGTGAAATCATTGAGTACACCTCAATTAAGAATAGCTCTTGCAAGAATAGCAGAGAAAAATCCAAATATTCTTATGAGCCTTATGAACAATTTTGCTGAAAACTTTCCTGGATGAATATATCGTGGTAAGTTTTATGATCCAGAAAAAGCAAAGTTACTAAGAACAGATTGGCACGACTCTCATTCTGAATACTTTAGAAGCCATAGTACAGACCATATGTTTGCTTCTATCGATGCAAACATGCAGAAACATAAGATAGACCAACAGACACTTATCAATATAAGAGAAGAGATAAAACAATCGCATATTCTTACACAAAATGATGTCCTTAAACATATACATCAAGTATTTGTCGATTTACTTGAAGAATGATATTCGCGAGAAGATTTAATAGTTTAATTTCTTCTACCCACCAACAATAGTTTGAGCATGGACTAGAAGCTGTGAATGTGTAGATCCATCAGCATTTTTTGTATAGATCGGGAAAATATATGATCCAGGCGAAAGCATGAGAGACCTATATGACTTTGCTAATGGATTGTTGAGTTCCTTATCAATGCGGATACTATCCATACGTTTTTCATCACGAAGAGCTGGGACATCTGGTCGGATAAACAATCCATCAATATCAGCAAGTATAGAAGGAGTCTTATCTAATCCCAGAAAATCTTTCAATAATACTGTATCACCATATAAGTGATTTAATGAAGCATCAGACCACTCACCAAATTTTCCTATTTTATTTTGAACAAATGATTGTATATCATTATCAGATAGAGCTGATTCTATCTGTGCAATAGCATCTGAGGTTTGGATATATAAGTCTATTTTTTCTCAAGACGAAATTGTTTTCATCATTACCGGTCAGAGACAGTAGATGAGTTGTGAATTTGTTGTTGTTTCTTCTTTTCTGTCTGTATCAGAAATCTTAACAATATTATTTCTTGTTTCAGTAGCAGCATTGATAGCCATATTTCTAAGATCAGCTCTCACAAGAAGATCATCGTTTCTTTTTGGATCTCTAAATACTATAACTATTTCTTTACCAAAAATATCCTGTAATGTGAAAAGAGCTTGGTCTTTCTGTATAGATGTATTTGGAGATCTGAGTATATCTGGCATACCTTGCAACAAAAAATAAACATCCAACAATTATACGGAATACTGATTTTATAGCAAGACAAATAAGGCATTGATTTTCTGATGTATTTTGATATAGTCTATTTCATAAACAAAAATAAATACTAACCATTTAAAACAAATGAAATGGAAACATTGGAAATAACGGTTTCTTCAAAAAGCCGCATTTATGTCGGAGAAAAATACACTGACATTAGAAACTTATTCTCCCCAGGAGAATTTGTAGTAGAGAGATTTAAGTTCCAAATAGAGGAACCTATTAAGAGGTATCTATCGGCTAAAGATAGAAATTACTTAACGGAATTTTTCAAAATGGTAGCTTACAGGGTCATTCGTGGACTTGGAATCGATAAAACTCCACGATATCAAGCTATGATGAGGATTCTTCGCAAAGAAGATGAAACCATGGAAGATTCTCTAAAAAAATTGGTGAGGAAAATGATCTCCTCAATCAAAAAACCTATGAAAAAACTCCACAAAAAAATGTGGAAAGAGAGGACGCATGAAAAAAAATTGAAGAGAGCTGGATTAACAGCAATAGAGCTAGTGGTATAATGACAACCTACTCTAAATTATTAACCTGACCTCCGGATTTCCGGAGGTCAAAAAACGCAAAAATTATTCTTAGATATGAGTTTTTCTATTGCGCTCCCGACAAAATAACTGCAGTCTCTTCATACCCAAGAGAGATGATTTCATCAAGCTTTTCCATATCAAACATTGTATATTTATTCATGTTTGGACGGATCAATCTGATGTTTTTATCACTAGCAAGGATAGAGAGATCTTCTATGCGTTTGAGCATAATATTTACACTATTACTCATTGCTCTAGAAGTTTTCATGACCGGAAGCCTTGGCAATGAAAATCATAAAAATGTGTGAGATGATTCTATATTCTCATACACAGTATCCACAACTGAGATAGCAATAACATGATTGCTTTCCAATAAATCTATCGGAAGATTGTCCACTATTCATCCATCGACAAAAAAATCACCATTAATTTCCGCAGGTGTGACCAATCAAGGAAATGCCAGAGATGCTCTCAACGCTTGTACGATAGATCAATCACCAAAAACCACTTCTTGCCCGGTTTTTATATTACAAGCCGCGATCCTTAGTGCTATCTCACAATCTTGTATACGAGCATCTCTAAATATTTGTTCCAGTCGTCTGCTCAGTCTCTTTCCTCCAAAGACACTTCCATTTATGCTTCTATCAAAAAGTTTTCCATAACTAAGATCTGAAAAAACATTTTCCATTTTTTTTGCTGAAATACCATAAGCATACATAGCAGCAATCAACGCTCATATACTCGTACCAGCCACTTCTTTGATTGCTATATTGTTTTCTTGCAGATACTGTATTGCACCGATATGTGCATACCCTCTTGCTCATCCTCATCCCAATGCTAGTCCGTATATTTGTGTCATCACAAAAGAATAGGATAATAAATACAATATATGTATCTATTATACCAAACAATACAATCATAGAGTAAAGAGTATTTATTTTTATTTATAGAGTTTTCTTAAACGTAGTTATTTCATCACATATAGAATCAATTGCATTATATATATCATCAAAAGCTTCATAATTAACACGATGCTCTTTTCTAACAAATTTTTTATAGAGATATATTCGCACTTCAGCAGAATGTTTGTGTTTCTTTCTAAGATAGCTAAGAGAATCAGGTTGTTGTATAACATACATAATAGATTCTTTAATAGCTTCTAGATTATAACAATAATGAAGACGATCGATAGCAAGATCAGAATCAGACTCTATTCAAAAGAGAATATTTTTCTTTTCATCTATCATTTTTGTAATTTTATTTTTTTCCTCATAGTTAATACTAGGATCTTCTAATAAAGTTGGAACTTTAGTTATAAATATATCCAATTCTGTTATAGTAGGCATTTCATACTCTTTTGTGAGAATAGTGCTTATGTGATGTATAAGTGATTCATCATTTCCAGGAGTGACAAACACATCATAAAGAAGAGTATTTTTGATTCTTTTTATTTCTGGATCAATAATTTTAACAGTAATTAGTTCACCTGTACGCTGCATACAAGCTATTTGAGGATTATTAGAATACTTAGAGAGAAGTATTGGAGAAAATGACATAATAGATGGACATAGAATAAACGATTTTTGTATAATAATTATTTTACAATAAATGTCAATAAAAAAATATTTTGAATACATCGAGCAATTCTTTATCATTCAATCAAGAATCCATTTATCAATAGGTAATTATGAAAAACTTTATACTCACATTTCTCCAATCTGTCCCATCCGGCAAGGTAATCACATACAAAGTTCTCGCAGATAAGTTCAACACACACCCCAGAGCCATTGCTCGTATTCTCGCATCCAACAGACAGCAAGATATATACCATTGTTATAAGGTTATATGTACTGATAGGACACTTTGATGATACAATCTTGGGATAGATGAAAAGATCCGTAGATTACACAAAGATCATATTACTATCATAGATAATAAAGTAGCAGAGCACTGTATACGAAACCCTATTGATAACAAAACATAAAACAGTATGCATATACCTACATTTAATTATAGCACACCATGTCTCAATATCCCAAAATCGCTACCTATACGGTATTGTATAGTCTCTTACTCATAGCAAAAATAATAAGCTTTATCTACGGATGAGAACTAATTATTTTATCATCAGGTATATTCTCTCGACTGACAAATATCTTTTACATACTTCGACAAGATATTCTTATTGGAGGAGTTCTCGCTGTATCATTGTATCGAGCACAATGAAAAAAAACCAAACGAATCATTGGCGCTGTTGTTTTGTATATGTTATTGTACGCAGTAGATATCTGGCTGTATACAATATTTTTGAGTAGATTGGCTCCGAGTCAATATCTCACATTCTTAACACAAGATACTATCAAACAATTTATTTCTTATACATGAATTTTAGTCGGAATTTTTGCTGGAATAATTGTGTGTACATTATGATTGTATAAAATATTACAGAAATATATACAAACCTACTTATTCCCAGCCGTCATCCGAATTGGGCTATTGGTAATCAGTATAACTGGACTATTCTCTCAAGTCAAACAAGAGCTTGTTCCCTATAAGACCAATATCATTACTCTCCAAAGCAAAGTACTCCTCGCATCAAGTAAATTATACAATAACAGTCAATATCAAGATTATGCTATTATACAACAACCACAATACAAGTCACCTAATGTTATCGTCTTGTTTGCAGAATCGCGATCAGCTATTGATTCTCTCAGAGCATGATGACTCTACGATAATTTCCCCAAATTTGATCAAATCCAAGAAGATGGAAAAACCTTCACCAATTTTTTTGCACATGGTTGTACATCTGATTCCTCACATATTGCATTCTTACAAGGAACAGAGCCACGAGCCACTATGTTGCCTGGTGGGGCCTATGAAAAATACAAAGACTATCGATGATATCTCCCAAAATATTTCCAAGATTATGGATACAATACGCAGTTTTTTAGTACAGTATCATTGGACTTTCTTGATCAACGTAGCTATATAGAAAAATTATGATTCAATATCATTCGAGGAGAAGAAAACTTTATAACAGCTCCTAAGTATGTCTTTGACGCAGCCCCAGACCAGTATCTGTATGACACTATCTTAACACAAGTACAAAACACAACAGGAGATTTTCTTTTTGTCGCACAAAGCGTCTCGAGTCATCATCCATATAACAGTCCATATGGTAAAATTTTTACGGATGCTATGCGTTATAGTGACGATACATTTGCTGATTTCTATGCAAAACTCAAAGAAATGAATTACTTCGACGATGGGTATCTGGTAGTCTTTTCTGATCATAGGAAGATTGCCCCACTAACAAGAGAAGAATTTCAGCATTTTGGGAGAAGCGCATACAATAGAGGAGTGGCAACTATTATCGGACCAGATATCAAAGCAAATACTTTTGATGATACGCCATATCAACACATCGATTTTTATCATGGACTCAAACTTCTTATTGGACAGAATCCTCTTACTATCCCATCTATCACCAACGACCCATTTTGATCCTATGTAGGAAGAGATTGGTCGGTAAGATATTGCCAATATCAAGATCCAAGATACTATATCACTGAAAAGGATGGCCAAACAGAGGTATTTGAAAACGCTGTCAACACACAAGCAAAATCTTATATATCTGCATATGAAAACTGGCATAACAACAATACACAAATAACAGAAAAATCTTCAATAAGCGATACCCATGGAATAACACTCGTCGCACATCAATGAGCCCCTGCAGGCAAACATCCAGCCAATAGTATTGCAGCTATGAGACAGGCAGCACAGGATGGAGCTAAAGGAGTAGAATTTGATGTATCTCGAACAACTGATGGATATCATGTAGTCGTCCATGGACCAGATATGGGTTCTATCCAATGTACAGGAATTAAGAGAAAATTCATTTATCAGTACTCATTTGCCGAACTCAGAAAAAATTGTACATTGAGTGATGGAACAGCTATTCTCACACTATCGGAAATGCTCGAGAAACTTGATGGACTTTTTGAGTCAATATACGTTGATGTAAAAGTATATAATACCAAAAATGCCCTGAAACAATGAGAAGATATCATAGATATTATTACACAGTTTGACCGACACAAAAAAATCATCCCTATCGCTTATGATCCTACTTTGGCAAATTATTTTTTAGAACAAAACGACAAAACTACCATCGGACGAGATAGTTATGATTTTGATCTACCAAAACTACTGAAATCTCCTGTAGCTGCATATCTTATTTGATTGAATCTACTAACACCAGAAAATATTCCCGTTATCCAACAATCCACTATCCCTGTAGTTGCCTACACTATTAGCTCTTATGATGATATGACAATAGCACTCGATGTGGGCATTATACAAATCCTTGTCAGTGATATTGTACAAGCAAAAACATATATAAATAAATACTTTGAAAACAAAGATTAGTCAACGATATTTTCCAATACACTCTTAGCCCAAGCAATATCATCAACAATAAATGATCTCATTCCCAAGTTGTATACATCTATAAGTTCTTTGTCGGTTTTGGGAGTATAGGTCATAGTACGTATTCACAAAGATTCTGCTTCTTGGATCATAGATGCTGTCCAGAGATCATGTGGAAGCATAAAATATGTATAACGATCACGGACAGCCTGCTGTCTAAATAAAGACAAATCATCCGGATCAAAAGTATCCCATCCCAAACCAACCGTAGTGTAGCTTGCTAGATAATCTCTAGATTTATCATCATAGCTAATAAATGTTACTGTATCAAGCGTAGAGAGATCTTCTACTGTCGCAAGCAGTTTTTTGGTAAGAGCAACAGTATCTTGTCAAAGAACAAATTTAAGTTCAACAATATATCATGGAACCACATCAGCAGTTTCTTCCAATACTGAACGAAGATCTTTAAATAATTCACCATTGGACAGGAAACAGTTTTTTTGTATATAGTCCCAAGAAAGCGTATCTATAAGAACCTCTCTACATTCTGGTGATCGTAGTCCGGGCCCATGCGATATGATAGGTTGCCCATCTTGAGTAAATGATACATCAAGCTCCACAGCATCGGCTCATGCATATATAGCTCTTACAAAACCTGCAATAGAATTGTAGGGTTCTGTCGCTGGGAGTCAGCCATGACCGATCAAAGTGATGCCATCGATACCATGATGTATGGGAGTATCAGAGAGCTGTTGATCAATAATAAATGATACTCAAGTACCTAGATGTCAAGAACTACTTCATTGTTGAAACAACTCAAATGATTGGATATATGCATACAGTTTTTTCATAATATTTTCTTTATCAAGTTGTTTATCTTCATCCAATGTAATAACATAATCTCTTTCTACATAACCACAATAACGGACCGATACATCTCTACGGATAGAATCATCCCAAATACTTGACCAAAACGGCGGACTAAGAAAATCCCTGTCTGAGATGAGTTGTTTGATAGAATAATGAATATCATTGTGTTGTATCATAGCAGGCAATAAACCAGGAGTTACACCAGTTCATATAATTGCTCAAACAATTCTCCCTTGTGCGCTTCTTCATCGTTGGACAATTTCATCCTTTGTCACAGGACTCATTTTTCTATGATCTCAAACAATAATCAATATCCCATTATCAAAAAAGTTTCTTTCTTGTAATCAACTATAAAATGCTCACAATGCATCATCAGCATAACGATAGGAGTCTTCTTGTGTATCTCCATACGGTGATGAAAAGGGAATATGTGTGGATATAGTTTGTCCTATGAGCATTTTTTTGTTTGGATTGCTATCGATATCATCAAGCATACGATTATACAAATGTTCATCTGCAGCAGCACCAAAGGTATAAGCATCAAATCAAGAAAACGCATCTTCTCCTATCACTTGATCAAATCACAATCTATTGATAAACTTATATTGTCCCAAAAAACCTAATGATACAGTACTGTAAAATGCCGTACTATATCACATTTGTCTGGCAAATAATGAAAGCGGTTCGGTGTATCATACATATGAGTCATATAATGAGGTCGATCACATACCTCCATGCATCCAAGGCTCAATTCAATATAACAAAGCTATATGAGAAGCATCAGAGGTACAACCATTGGAGATAAAATTTTGAAAAGCCAATCCCTCAGATTGAATAATATCAGTTTTGGGAATACGATCATCGATATCGCTTATATACTTACTATCAACAGCAGAAAAAGACTCCAAAAACAATACAATAATATTGGGATCTTTATGCAGTCATGATGTCGGTCTATACCAATCTTGATAATTAACAGGGAATTCTTGTGTATCAGAAAGTCATTGTATATCAGAGAAAGATACCTGCTCCTTTTTTTTATAATACTTGATATCAAAAAACAATGGAGACTCAACAAACTGAGGGGCAACAAGGTATTCGGTATCGATAAGTTTTTGGGAAATCACATAGCTGAGACAAGAAAATCATCCTATACACACAAAAAGATACACACGTTTGTCTGATAAGAGAAAGTGATTTGACGCAGCACAGCGACGATACAGATACCATCCAAAGAGACTAAGCAAAACAAAGATTCACCCAATAAGATAATCAAATCGGATAGGCAAAGTAGCAACAAATCAGATCCCTTCAAAAAACGTCACTCTATTGAGCGTAAAAAAAACAACAAATATATCAATAAGATAACGAACCCATAAAGAAAAGAAAACTAACAAGGCTAATCGTAACGCTCTTTTCTTGAAAAGAAACAGTAGCACAAAAGCAATTCCATACGCAAGGATAAAAAACAATATATCTGCAGAGATGAGTGGAAATATATTTTTGATTATTGCCCAAAATCCAGCATCTTGGAATAGTCATGAATGAACATACAATACACTAAGTGCTCTGAATACAATAATCAATGCAGAAAAAATACTCGTTAATAAGAAAAAAGTCGGCATCGGTCTATAAGAAATAAATCTAAATAGTAATAGTCAAACTCACAGGACAGTGGTCAGATCATTGAATAGCATCTTGCTGGATACAATCAACGATATTCGTTTTAAGATTTTCTGATACAAAGAAATAATCTATTCTCCGTCACACATTTCTCGGCCTTGCTCATGCCCTATATGACCATCGTGTATACTTATCAACCGCATCGCCATGCACATGTCTATATGCATCCAAATACCCATGAGAGGTAAACTCATCTATCTTCGCTCTTTCTTCAGGAAGAAATCAGATACTATTCGCATTTTCTTTTGGTCTAGCAATATCTATTTCTCTATGACAGACATTATAATCGCCACAGGCAATGACTTTTTTCCCCTGAGCAACCAGACTATCACAATATGCGATAAACTTATCATAAAACTTCAACTTATATCACAACATATCATCACCGTTTGCCCTTGCTCATCCATTGGGAAAGTAAATATTGAGCACTACAACACCATCAAATATTAATTGCGTCACTCTTCCATCTTCGTAAAATTCAGGGACATCCTCAAATACGGAGGTCACTTCCGTGTATTCAGGAAAATCTTTATAGAAGATAGCAGTTCCAGCATAACCAGGCCTTGTCCCACTATGTCGGACATATTGATAATCTTTCATAATATATTTCAACTCAGGTGGCATCTGATGTTCAAATGCCTTCGTCTCTTGTAGACACAAGATATCAGGGTTTTCCTTTTCTAGCCAAGACTGAAATCACTTCTTCATAACAGCTCTAATCCCATTCACATTCCGAGAAGTAATTTTCATAATGTATTCAAACATATAAACAATAAAAAATATATACATTTGCCTACCCAAAAATCCATCCCAAATACAATCTTTTCACTAAACACCTACATAGAAACAAAATAATCTTGCTATAGACATACAATTGCATACAATATCTATCTGCGTTTTTTAATAACGCACTTTTATAACTATTATAACGCAATGACACAACTTAGTAAGGAGCTTTTTCACCTACCACTCGATCTCGAATGATTAGTGTATGCAGGGATAACTCAAGTTTACAAAGAAGGTATTTTAACTACAATGTTTGCACAAGGACAGATTCAAGAAGAAAAAGGATTGTGAAATTCATTCCATGTCTGATTATCAAACGAAAAAAACCTTAATGAATCAACATTCGAACAAATCTTCTATGCATTAGTTGAAAAAAGTCTACAAGAAGTACTCCAAAAGTCACTACCATCTGGCTAGATGCGGTAGTGATCTACAAAGCAAAGGATTGTCCCCAAAAGGGTCATTTTTTTTATAAAAATTTTTTAAATATTGTTTTCTCATTCTATATAGTTACCTTAATACAAGATTCATCATTGATAATTTACCATTCACCATTATGTACATGCAATCCATCATCGATGCAGTTCTTGCCTTTAGAGATGCCAGGGATCGAAAACAATTTCATAATCCCAAAGACCTTGCCACAGCCATCGCTATAGAGGCAGGGGAGCTACAAGAACATTTTCTCCGAAGGTCACAGGAAGAATCTCATGCTCTTGCACAGACACAAGAGGCAAAAGAGGAGTTTGCTGATATCATGATATTTCTGTTGGAATATGCAGATCTCGTAGGCATAGATATTCACAAGGAAGTACTCGCAAAACTAGACAAAGCAGCTATCAAATATCCTATAGAAAAATCAAAAGGCAAAAGCGACAAACATACTACATTATAAAACATAGCAAAACAGTTGATCATAGACAAACAAAATTACCTATCGAAGAGCTTCAGATACTCACTGTATCCAAGCTCTTCCATTTTTTCTAATGGAACAAATTCAAGCGCCGCTGAATTGATGCAATATCTTATTCATCCGTGTTTTGCAGGTCCATCATTAAACACATGGCCAAGAGTTCAACTTGATGAATTGCTTGTTATTTCAGTTCTTTCCATACCAAAGCGATCATCATACGATTCGTCCACAAGTGATGCATCTATAGGTCTAGTAAAACTCGGTCGTCCTGTTCCCGAGTCAAACTTATCCGTAGATGAAAATAGAGGAGTTCCATCGATAACATCCACATAGATACCATCATCTTTAAGATCCCAGTATTTGTTATTAAAAGCAGGTTCAGTTCATCATTCAAAGAGTATTTTATATTGTTCCGGGGTAAGATCTGAAACATCTTTTGGTTTTCTATCTTTTCGTGATGGTACAGGATTTTCTTGTGTCCAAGTATCTTTGATATATCAAGCTCTTCACGATCATTTTTTATAAGCATTATAGTGCGAAGCATTATTTTTGTAATAATCCTGATGATACGCTTCCGCCTTATAAAAAGGCATAGAAGGCAAAATCTGCACAGCAATAGCTTCATCAAATTTGCCAGATTCTTCTAGTTTTTGCTTACTTGCGGTTGCAAGTTGTTCTTCTTCAGGAGATCAGAAGTAAATCACCGTCGTATATTGATATCATTTATCGGCAAACTGTCATGATGCATCAGTAGGATCAATTTGCCTCCAATACAATTCTAACAAATCTTCGTATTGTATCAACGCTGGATCATAACGCACTTGTACTACTTCTCTATGTTTTGTTCTTCAGGAAGAAACTTTTTCATAGTTAGCATCACTCGCATCACCTCACATATACCCACTAATCACTTCTCTTACTCAAACAAGCGCCTCAAAGGGTCATTCCATACACCAGAAACATCATCAAGCAAAATACACAACATTCGTTTCATCCGATCATGTCTTTTGAGATGATGTAGCATCAGGATTTTTCTCTCCAACTTTAGCAATAATATCATCTACTGTTATTCATCATATCCATCTTTTTATCAATGTACCATCCTGTTTGATATGCACAAATGTCGTTTGAGTCAGGACATTATATTGTACTCTCAGTTCCGTTTCAGTATCAAAATCAACCTTTACAATATGCAATCACGCAGGAATACCAGACTCAGTAAAGTTTTTTTCGGCAGCACGACATGTCGGACACCAATCTGCATGAAAAAACAAAACAATATCTCACGATAGAGATTCTATAATTCCATCCGAATATTCTAGGTAACTTCATCACGAATAACTTTGTACTTTTGTCATGTCTTCAATACTAGGAGATAAAAAACTATAATATACTCATACAAATACAGCAACCAGGATGATACATATCCCTCAAACATACATCGTATATTTTCCCATAAGTCACAGAACAGATAAAGTGTAATAATAATACACGAATAAGACCAAAAAGCAACTAAGAACTACATTCTCATAAAGACATAGAGTTGCTAGTTCTCAATATGTGTTTCAATATACCAAAGAACCAATAAAATAACCTCTCCAATGACATTATCCAAACTTCCCCTAGTAATTTTCATTTTTTTCAGTATAATACTAGCAACTGACCAAAACAACCGACACCTTGTTTTCTGCCTATCATCACAACAGTATACCTGATGAGAGCGGCAACCTCCCGCCTCGTTGTAATTCAGTTACATAGCTATACAAACGGCTATATTTTTAGTGAGTAAAATAATTCTATGTTACCAAAATTCCAAGCACTCGGTTTATCTGAGAAGACACTTATCGCATTGGCGAAAAAATGATTTGAAGAACCATCACCTATTCAAGAACAAACTATCCCTTTATTGCTCCAATGAACCAAAGATATCATTGGACAAGCTCAAACAGGAACAGGTAAGACTGCTGCTTTTGGGTTGCCTATTATTGAAACTATCACCAAGCGTGAACCACACGTACAAGCAATCGTTCTTGCTCCAACAAGAGAACTTGCTGTACAAGTAGCAGAAGAAATCCAGTCACTCCAAGGAGATAATGGAATCCTTCGTGTTCTCCCAATTTACGGATGACAATCTATGTCATTGCAATTGAGAGCATTGAGAAACGGTGTTGATGTGATCGTAGGAACTCCAGGAAGAGTAATGGACCATTTACAAAAAAAGACGCTTAAAATTGATAAAATTAGATATTTCGTTCTTGATGAAGCAGATGAAATGCTCAACATGGGATTTATCGACGATATCAAAGAAATATTCACATATGCAAACCCTGAAAGACAGACATTGCTTTTTTCTGCAACCATGCCATCAGAGATATTGCAGGTAGCAAAAAGACATATGAAAGAACATGTCATCGTTTCAGTCAAAAAAAATGAACTAACAACATCCAATATCGAACAAATCTATTTCCAAGTAAGCGCGTCAGACAAATTTGAAGCATTATCGAGAATTATCGATATCGAAGAAGATTTTTATGGTATTATCTTCTGTAAAACAAAGATAGATACTGATAATGTTGCCTCACATTTAAACAAAAGAGGGTATGATGCCTCAGCTATCCATGGAGATATCGAACAACGCCAAAGAGAACGTATACTCAAAAGTTTCAAAGCTAAAACTATCAAGATCTTAGTTGCAACTGATGTCGCAGCAAGAGGTATAGATGTACAAGATTTGACCCATGTAATCAATTATTCATTACCTGGAGATCCAGAAAGTTATGTCCATAGAATAGGACGTACAGGAAGAGCTGGTGCTAAAGGAATAGCTATCACATTTGTGACATCATCAGAATACAGAAAACTCGCATTCTTCGAAAGAATAACCAAATCAAAGATTACCAAATGAGATCTCCCAAAAGCACATGATGTTATTGGCAAGAAAAAAGATAGACTCCAATCACAGATCATCGGAGAACTTGAAAGCCCAAAGCTTGACCAATATAGAGAATTTGCTGCTAGTTTACTAGAAGGAAACACTCCCGAAGATGTTGTAGCTGCGTTACTCAAACATAGTTACAGTGAAGAACTTGATAGTGCAGGATACAAATCTATGGAACAGGTATCTATCGACACAACAGGAGTAAGTAGATTATTTATAGCCTTAGGAAGAATAAAAGGCTATGATGCTCGCAAACTTGTTGATCATGTGATTCAAGTATCTGGAGTAAGTTGAAATGAAATCAACGACGTTCGTGTAATGGATGATTTTTCATTTATTACCGTACCATTTGCTGCTGCTGAGATGATTATCAGATCATTTGATAAGATAAAAGATGGTGGAAGGTCAGTAGTGAGTAAAGCAAAAGACAAAGATGCTGGATGATGAAGATCTGGTGGAGGATATAGAGGTTGATCTGGTGGAGGTTCTGGAGGATACAACAGAGGATGATCAAGATCAAGTGGAGGCTCATCTCGTGGAGGTTCTGGAGGATATTCAAGACAAAGATAACAAGAGATTAAACAATAGAAAACACCAGAGAGTAATCAATGGTGTTTTTTGTACATAGAATAATCACCTTAATCTTGCAAACATACCCTAAAACAATATCGTAAATAGGATATTTATCTTTTTTCTGTATATAAAATTATGAAAAAATCAGCTACTATGAAATTCTTTGTTATTATTGTACTAGTGTTCTTCATCCTTTCGACAGGATTGATATTTGTCTTATACCTCGCTAATCCAAGTACTGTTCTAGAACTTGAAGATCAAGAAGAAGCAACCATCCAAGAACAAGAAACAGATATCGAAGAACAAGCAACAGGATTTGTTATTGATGAAAGTTCGCTTATTCAACCAGAGGAATCAATCATAGAGTAATTTATACAATATTTGTTTCCATGCAACTATCCGTCAATTCAGTCCAAAGATACGCCAAAATGAGAGCACACACAGCAACACACTTGCTTCACGCACAGCTTGCAGCTATTTTTCCACAGACCAAGCAAGCAGGATCATTGGTCGATGAAGATTATCTAAGATTTGATTTTTACGCAGATACTGCCTTGACTGACCAACAAATCACAGATATAGAAAACCACGTCAATACACACATAGCACAAGCACTTCCAGTTACTATAGAGGAAATGTCCTACAATCAAGCAATCGAAGCGGGTGCTAAAGCATTTTTCGAAGATAAATACGGTGATACGGTAAGAGTAGTAATGATTTGACTGTCATCCTGAGGCAAAGCCGAAGAATCTCATACCCAAGATTCTTCGTTACACTCAGAATGACTCGTGAGCATCGAACTTTGCGGATGAACACATACTGCCAATACTGCTCATATATGAGCGTTTGTCATTATTTCACAAGAAGCAGTTGCCTCAGGAGTCAAAAGAATAACCGCTGTCACCTGACCCAAAGTTGCCGAAGAGTCGAGTAAAAAAAATAGAGAGTTAAAGGATATTTCCATCTTGTTATGAGTACAAGAGAAGCAAATTGGTGATAAAATAAAATCTATACAAGAAGAAAATCAAAAACTAGAATCACAAAAAAACACATTAGAACAATCTATAGCCAAAAACGCTATAGCACAGATTACGACACAAAAAGATAATTATATTATTATAGATACGAGTAAATACACTTCTCTTAGCTCCATACCATTCAAATCTCTCGTACAGATAGCTAAAGATATAGGAAATAACTATATTCTCGCAGAATCTACGTGATCATTTGCTATTATTTGATGACAAGCAAAAGCTTTCGCCCAATCACACAACCTCAAAGGAGGAGGTTCAGATACATTTTTTCAAGGAAAAGATCCAAGTATTTTAGACTTACTCTCATAACCCATGATCATATATACATTGCTGTGAATGGTGTATGGACTTATTGGATCTGTTATAGTAGGACAAAGTTTCTTTGTTATGATGCATACTAGCATTAAGCAATGATTCCCGAAAGCATTTGCTTTTTTACTATGATCAAATATCACTGATCCTATTGTCGCTGCGATAGCATACTATGCAGTGGAATATATTCTAGAATGAGTCGTTGGTGTCAACATAACTGTGTGGTGACATATTGCCGCATTGGTATCCATAATTCTTGGTATTTTCATCATTATACAGAAAGTAAGCATTACAAAAATAGCTTCAGATATACATATATCATTTGGATATATATATGCATTTGCAAAAGGCTGTTTGATTAATTTAATTGGACCATTTCAGCGAATTACGTGGTTAGCGATATCTTCATACTTTATTATTCAACAAGATTGAGTATGATTTATTTGGTTTGTTGTATGATCGTTTATTGCCTTTTTAACAACAGATACTATTAAGGCATATTACGCACAAAAAATAAGTACTTACTTAAGTCAAAACCTTCTAAAAAATATCCAGAGAGCATTATGAGTTATTATCATTATAATTGGACTTATAGTTTGGCAAAAAGTGACATTATGTTCTGATGATATAGATCTATGCATACAAAATGCACAATGACAGATAGAAAAGATATTTGATGGGAATAAATAACTAGAAATCTAAATATACCATTTTATACCTATATTTACATGAATATAGTCCTTACTTTCGGCACATTTGATATATTTCATCCAGGGCACCAATACTATCTTCGTGAAGCAAAGAAACACGGAGATTATCTTGTTACTATCGTTGCTCGCGACCAAACCGTTCAAAAAATCAAAGGTAAATCACCAAGAAACAATGAAAATCAAAGAAAAAAAACAGTAGAGGAGTCCACCATTCCCGATAAAGTAGTGTTAGGAGCATTAGAAAACTATTATGCCTGCATCATCGAGCAACAAGCAGACATCATCTGCCTAGGATACGACCAAAGACATCTTACTGACGGACTAGAACAGTTTCTAAAAGAACATGGCTTGCATATAAAAATCATAAGACTCGATCCTTTTCAGGAAGATACCTATAAATCATCAAAATTATAATAGACTTGCAAATAGTTGACATTTTTATATAATTATTGATAATTTTTTGTTGTTTCACAATATATGATATGCCAATAGAAAAAATTCAATCACTTATAGATCAAGTATCTGCCCATAATGGAAGAAATATAAAATCTACTATAGAAAATGATTGTAACAACCAACTCCAACAAATACTATGACAAGATAAACTTATGCAAATCATGGTAGCAAAAAATGGTATCAAGCAGTCACTATTAGAAGAACTAAAAAAAAAATTAGAAAAAGAAATCTGAACGGAAGTTATCAACCCACAACGCGAAACACAACAAACTGCTATCAATAGATGAGAAATACAAAAAGTCGATAGATTACCTCTCAACGCAAAACTCCACTTACTACACCATAACTCGCTCATGAATAACATACAGCTTGCTTTTTGTGACCCAAAAGATTATGTAGAGTTTGATTCGGATACCTTTGTATGAATAAACTCAAAGCAAATCCAAGACGAAATACGCCGAGCCATAAAAAACTATCTTGTTATCAATCCATGACAAGCAAAAGCTTTATACACCAAACTATGATTACCTGTATCATTGGATAATACACAAAATCTTAAGGCAATTATTGCTGATGCAAAAACACACACATACACAACAAGCCTAAAGGTTTGATCCTTCAAAGAAAAAACCACACCAAGAATAACCTATATCCAATGACACCCAATGTTGTTTGGTAAAAATCTCGTTCACGTACCATACGGACACAATGCCACCAGAGCAGAAAAATCCAAATACGATATAGATACATCAGCTAAGATATTTGATGATTTTTATAGTTTGATCAGAGCGCATAGTCACATACAAGATTCTGAGCAAGAAGGCATACAAACACTGAGCGAACTAAATCCACTTTTTGCACAAGCAATGAGTATTGTAAAGGAAAAAAGTAAGCGTAAAGAATTAGAAATGATTATCGAAGAAATAATTAAAAAACTCTCTCCCAAAAAAGATAGTAAACTCAAAAAAGCAGAAAAACAAGACCTTAGCTATATACTTGACAACCACCATACAATCAGAAATGATAACAAATTGACTGCTGCATGGAAAAAAATAAGAGAAAGAATCACCTCGCAACAACAAATCAAAAATACCGTCGCACTCCAGCAAAATGCACTCTACGAAGACTTAGCACAACAAGAAGTCTACGCAAGAGAACTCATTGGAAAACTGCAATGACATATAAATAATTTTAAACTAAAAAATCGATCTGCAAGAAAGATTGTACAATCCTACCAAGACAAACTCTACACAAAACCATTTTTCGATCTTCATGATCACGTCATCCAGCTAGAGGACCAGGCAAAATTAGAAAAATGGATGCCCTATACACTCAAAAATAAAATGAACATCGATCTCCTTATGCAAAAATCCCATATTACTCTATTGTTTTTATATAATCAGTATATGCTATATGACCATTTACCTCAAGAAAAATGGTTCGACAATATACTCAAAGAGCTAAGAAACAATGACATAACCCAAGAAGATAAAGAAAAATATTTATCTCCATTTATTGATATCCTAGAAAAAATAAAATATAAAACAATAAAAAAAGAAGATTTCCCAACTACTATACAACATGCAAAAGTTCATATGCAGCAGAGTCGAAAATCATTATTAGAATCATAAGAAATCTCTACTTAATATAATACAAATACAAATTATCTTTCACTAACTTACTCGCCATAGCTTTCACTTCTTCCTTAGTCACAGCAGTAAATGCTTGCAGTTGGTCTTCTATAGTCTCTATGCTTCCATAAATAAGCTGTTGCATTCAGAAAAAATTGGCCATATCATCAGAAGATTCTATCCCCATCTGAAGTTTTCCAATACTATTACCTATCGCTTGAATAAATTCTTCATCCGTTATATCACCCGTTGCAATAGCGGCAATCTCAGTAAATATTTGTTCTACCCCAAAATCAAATCTTTTTTTATCGATCCCTGCTCTGATAAAAAACACACCGTGATCATAACTCGTATAGTGCTTTGCTCCGATATAGTAACACAATCCTTGCTTTTCTCTAATATTTTGGAACAATCTCGATGACATGTTCCCTCCAAGAATAGTCGACAACACCGTCGCAGCATATCTAGAACTATCAGGCCCCGATATTCATTGCGCAGATATAATCAAATGATTTTGTTCTGTTCCTTTATCATAAAATGCCGTATGTGAAGCTGGCAATGCACGAACAAAATCAGGTTTATCTATTTTTTTACTCAGAGCTAATCATCCAAACACAGCAGCAATTTGTGATTCTAGACCTGCACGATCAGCGATATTTCCTGCTACGGTGATAACAATATTATCTTTGGTATACAATGAGTCTTTATGTACAAAAAGCATATCTTGGGTAAATGCTTTGATGTTTGCCTCAGGTCAAAGAGTCGACCAACCGTAACTATTATCTCCATAAAAATACTCCTGCCACTTATCAAAAACCAATCTCTGAGGATTATCTTCATACATTTTAATCTCTTGTATCACGACACCCTTTTCTCTTTCTAATTCTTCTAGAGGAAATTGTGGATTGATCATCATATCACCAAGAACATCAACTGCCTGAGTAAGAAACTGGGGAGCTGCTTTCACATAATACCCAGCATACTCATCGCCAGTATAAGCATTGAATTCCCCACCAAAAGCATCTACTGCAGCAGCGACTGATTTGGGAGTAGGATATTTTTTTCATCACTTAAAAAACATATGTTCAAGAAAATGACTAATTCCATTCGTCTCTTTAGTTTCATAAATACTTCCTGCCTTTGAAAGTATCTCTATCGTCACAGAATTTGCTTCATCAGTAGGAACAAATATACAATCGATTCCGGCAATTTTGATTATTTCGTATTTCATTTTTTTGTCAAAGAAGTAAATGCAGAAGTCTCTTTACGAGCATTTCCAAAATAATATAACAATACTCACCACTTATTTAAACCCATACTATGAAACCCATCCCATGCTTTTGTAGCTCCAGCATATTCTGTTACTTTTGCCCAAGTCTTTCCATCATCAGCAGATTTCCAAACCGTAGGAATATATCCTGCTTCATCCACTACTGTACCAACATACATCTCTGATCCTGTCTGATACCAACTCCATCGATTTGCCTGTTCTGATCATGATAACGTTATCAATGTTTGAAATCTCTTATCATCACACGTCCTCATAAGCCTAGAAGAAGGGGAATACTGGGCACTATCTTCTCCGACAATCACACATCAATTACTGTCAAACATAATTGGAATATAATTTGCTCTTGGATAATGTTGCAATATTTTCCGTGTCACACCATAATCACTACTAACCAAAAACTTCGATTGACCTTTTGTTTCAGGAAGTCGAGGAACATCATCACCTTGTGCAGCGTACAGTTTTTTTGTTACAGGATTGAACGCAATAGTATGTATATGTCTTGCTTGGTCATAATAAACAATAGACAATTTACCTGCCTCATTGATCTTAAAAATATACGCACAACGCTCTGTCCCATCTCCTTGCGTATACAAACCCATATAAGTATTACCCAAATCATCTGTCGTCGTATGCCAAAAATACGAAGGTGTTTGATACACACACTGGTACAGATTGTTAATCGTAAATCAGGAAAATTGCTGTCCAAAAGAAATCCCTAAAGACAAGCCTGCAACAGCAAAAAACATAAACATCTTAAGCATTGTTGTATAAAATAATAAATATATATCTTCTATACATATACTCACACAATTTACAACTCTTTAATAATAATTTAAAATTATTCAACAAGAAATTAAGATAATCCACAATGAAATAATAAAATATATATAGTATTGTAAAAAATATCAATATCATTATAATCACATAAATCTTTATCTTACTCCTAAATAACAATGCATAAAAAAATATTGACTATTTTCTTATTATTAAGCCTTGTTATTGTAACGTGATGTAGTGGAGTCGGTTCTGAATCAAGCCAAACCTGACCAAAAGATTGGAATGTCAAAGTCTATCGCTGTGATCTACCGATAAATGAATGTACAAGAGACATGTGGAAAACAGCTCTTCGTTGAGAATGAACAGTCTTAGTAGATGAAAATCTTCAATGAAAAAATTCGCTGTTCGGCCTTGCTAGTGGCAATGTTATTACATCTATTCTTTCTCTAGACAAGCTACTGAACTCATCTTCAGAAAATATGTTTGTTGATACAAGAAAGAACATAATTTCTATTACAGAACCAACAAATCAAAGATGTATAAACAAAAATACATACGACATAACACTAGATCTAACTTATCATGATTTTCATTCAAAAAATAAAGGTGCTGTAGAAGACCATTTAAAGGCCCTTAGGATAAAAAAATTAAGGGATTATTTAGAGTGAGCAGATAATCCAAAAACAAAACTTCAAGATTGAGATGTCATTAATCTTAGATTTTTATGAACAATAGAATTTCAAGGTACAAGTAGCCCATTAATGGACAAAATTACTTTGCATTATATGTCAAAATGTGAAGATACAGACACTACTTTCGAGCTATTACATGATACGATAGAACATAACGCCAAACATAGCGAGATTAGATTGTTCTATTGACTAAAGCAACTTGAATCAGACAAGAATGCAGATACAGTAGGATGAGCGTACACAAGCATAGATTCTATCATGAAAAAAGTGGAAGATGAGTTTAACCAAAGATACGGCAAATATAGTGAAGGAACATTCTTGTTAAATCACTTAGTAAATAATTCTATTCTTACACAATATAAAAAAAATCAAAGAACAATATTATTCTTTGATTGATTATTCCAACTCTCACCTTCAGACAAAGAGACTTTTGTCAAGAGATTTGGTAAGTTCCCTGCTTCAACTTATGAGTTCAATGTAAATAATATTAAGAAGTATTACAAAGACTGATTCTTCTTTAAAAACTTCTTTATTGATAATATATTCAAAGAATTACCAGTTCTTAATACTTTATGTCCTGTAGGCAATGAAGGTAAATTAGATCTCTATATCATATGAATGAATGTAGTGAATGATCTAACAGTTCAAAACCTAATGAAGGATTTTTATACTAACCACTTATTTAAAAATTGTAATGTGTTCTATCAATAATCTTTATATTATACTTATTCTTGTATGATTTACGATAATATAAAATCATTAGCAAATGGTTTTTCAATAGAATATCTCAAAAAAAATAAAAATTCATCGTTAGCTAATTTGATTAATGAGGCTACATCAACACTGATAGATAGTGATATAGAAGAACATAACAGCAAAAAAAGAACCGCAGAAACAAAAATTGCAAACTTATATAAAGACATCGAAACAATAAATACAAAGTTCAAAACTGACTTAAAGGAGATACAAAGTGTATATATTGGTGATGCCAAAGAACAAATAGAATTTGTAAGAAAAGAAAAAAACAACTATCAAAATATAGTTTCGTCATCATCAAGTATATTCAAAAACATGGAACACTTTCAAGACATGATGAAAGATTACCTTAAAAAAATTCAGACCTTCTCATCGAACCTAAATCAATTATCTTCTCAAATAAATGTAGAAATAACAGATGCAGTCAGAAATTTTAAAAAAAGCATTAAAGATATTGTAACTCAAGAAAAATCTAAATTAATCGCAGAATTAAGAGATTATTATAATATAAAGAAAAATCATATTGATATATATCTTGATAAGAAAAAAGAGGATGATTGAATCTACAAAAATGAAGATGCGAACCTAGATAAAGAGATGAAAGAAAAAGGATTATATACAAAATTCCATATCTTATTTTTTCTTTGTTTCATTGTAGCATTTATTGATTATGGTATAATATTTATTGATGTAAGGGAGTTTAGTAATATTTCATCATTCACATCAACAGGACTAGAATTAATCATGGCTAACTTTGTATTTCCTCTACTATTTTCATTTTGAATAATACTAGTAGAATTCCTTAATATGAAAATAGTAAAAAAATATTCAAAAATATGATTTTGGTTTCTTCATGCCATGACAATTGTTATAATATTAGCAATCGTAATTATTCCAATGATAGGGGCAGATATCTCTTGAAAAGCTGAATCCGTGAAGTTTGCAGCAAGAGTAATTATATTCTTCATGCTCATTCCACTTTTGGTATTTATGATGAATAAATATATCACTCGAGATTATTTAAAAATGTATGTGCATTATATTTGATGATGAGTAAGGAGATTTGTATTGGCTATATTTTCTCCACTATCTTGGATAATCTTTATAATTAAGAAAATTTTTGCTCCAGTAGAAAGAAGATTAACTGTTAATCTGTCACAAATAGCAATTCAGTATCAGTGACATGCAGCACATGAGTTAGAAGATAAGTTACATATAGCTAAAACTTTATATAAAAACATTGATTCGATTAATAACAGAGTACATGAAATAAAAATTTATTCTCAATCAATCATCAGCCAGTTTGACGGCTGAAATAAAATATTTGATAAAAGAATTTGACTTTTACAAAGATCTATATCAGTTGTTACTCAGCAACTAAATAAAGAAATAGAACAATTAGATTTGCAGGCTCAAAACCAAAAAGAAGCTATAGAAAATTCTATAAATGTAATAGGAGCCGAACTAGGTAAAGATGAAGAGCGTCTAAAAAAAGCACGTATGGACTTAAAAGAATGAGTAATGGAAGCATTTAATAAGCAAGATTAAACTATGGCTAAAATTGATCATAGTATATATTCTTTGAGAACATTTTCACCAAAATGATCATGATTGTTTTCATGAAATAAAAAAACAAAAATAAAAAAAGGTTTAATTAATTTTTCCTTTCTTAGTTGACGACGGCATAATTGGTTAAAATATTTGTTGCTGCTCCTTCTGCTATTATTTTTATTGTATTTTCTTTTTTCTTTATTGTCTCCATTGTTTGCAAAAACAACATACAGAGCTATTGTGGATGAAGCTACATATGAATCTATCAAAGATAGTAGAAATATAGAATTAATACCAATAGTAGATTGATTATATGAAGCGATTGGGACTAATTCTAAAATAGAGGAAGTAGCACAAATAACAGAAAGAATGATTCCAGTAAGACCTCCGATTAACTTATCAAGCTGTGAAAGTAATTTAGAGTTCCGACACTTAGATAATCTGTGATACAATCAATTAGTTTTAGATTACATAAACAATATTTTAAGTGGAACTATTACTATAGGAGTTTTAGATACAGGTATTGATGGAGACCATTCTTTCTTGTGACAGAATATAATGAACCCATTATTGGTCGCAGAATTGACTAACTGAGATTCTCATGGACATGGAACACATATTGCTGGAATAATCAAGCAATTAAATAATAGAGCATCTATTTTACCTATCAAGGTATCTGATTGAGAGTCGGATGAGGTGTCAAACATAAATTTTATTAAATGATTAGCACTTGTATCAACCAGCACATGAATAGATATACTAAATCTTAGCTTATGATGATATGAGTTTTATGAAAAGGAGCTAGAGCTTATCAAGAAGATTGTATGAAACAAAACACTTATTATTGCTTCGGCAGGAAATGACTGATTAGATACTGCCTACACTTTCCCTGCATGACATAAAGAAGTCATTAGTGTATGAAGTAATGATTTTTCTTCGAATCCATCAATATTTTCTAACTATGACCCAAATATACGAGCTCCATGAGAATGTATTTATTCTACTCTTCCAAATAATTGATGGTGATTCGCCGATGGAACATCTATGGCAGCTCCAATGTTGGCATGATATGCAGGACTGCATATTATGAAATGAAAAAGTATAGAAGAAATAGTTAACATCTATAAACAACAGAACAAATTTCTTGACCAAGAAAAAGTATATGATATATTGGGGATTAAAACACAGAATGATTCATTTGCGGCTTCTATAGATACTATCGTTATGACACTAACATCTATTAGTAACCAAACTATAGAATTGAAGAATAAAATTAGTGGATATAATACAAACAGCACAATAAAAAAAGACTACACTACATTCAAAAACTCTGTTAGATCTGAGTTATCCAAAACAATAATTAAAGCAAAAGAGATTGAGTCTATTTATTCTAACCTTTGAATTAAAGGAGGAGCTTGAGAGAATGTTATAGACTATATAACAACACTATCTACAAATGCCAATAACATACTTAATTTCGATGCAATTATTCTGCCGACAAATAAACTATGAGAATTAGTTAGTGGCTTATGAATAGGTAGTTGTGCAGAAAAAACTTTAGTTCCAAATTGGCAATCTTGCTGATTAGAGTGCAAAGAAATAAAAAATCTCATATGTGATATCTTTGATCCAATAATTCCTCGTGGAGTTTCATTGCCTTATGAATCCGGATCATCGTACGTCACAATAAATGACAATCAGAGTGATATGAATATATCAATATATCAATGAGATACAACATTTACAAAAGATACAAAAAAATTATGAGAAATAATAATCAACAACTTACCGATGAAGCAAGCTGGAGAGACTTCTGTTAAAGTATTTTTCTCGATCGACAAGGGTTGAGTGTTGTCGGTTAAGGCTGTGGACGAGGCAAACAAAAATAATTACAAAACAGCAATAATAAAACAGGGGATTGATTATAATATAGAACAAGATGGCAGTGAGAGTAACTTAAATGAGATATTACAAGCTCTTTGAACATTAGAAAGTCAATTATCTTTTTTAACTGACTATCTTCAAAGCCTAAAATCATACCGCCCAACAAACCAAAAATTAACACAACCGCCTATTGAAGTTACACAAGAGAGTGCTGATTATACCAATTGATACGTTGTATCAAGAGTTATAGATTGAGATACTATAGATATTATTAGAAGCGGAGATACTGTAAGAATCAGACTTATAGGTATTGACGCACCTGAATACAATTCAACAAGAAATGTAAATGACTGTTTTTGAAAAGAGGCTACAGAATTTTTAACCAATAAAGTTAAAGATAAGTATATAAATCTTGAATACGACAATTCTCAGTGAACTTATGATAAATATGGAAGAGAATTAGCATACCTTTTCTTGTGATCAGAGAACATCAATAAATCGCTGATAGAATGATGATATGCTCATGAATATACTTATAATAAGCCGTATAAATACACTCTAGATTTTAACAGCATATCAAAGATTGCTAAGGAAAAACAGCTAGGTTTATGGTGAGCATGTAGATAATTTTAACAATCTTCTATAAGAAAACATTTTTCATAGTTTATATTATGGGAAATAAAAATATTTTCATATTTATACTAACAAATAACAATGCAAGCAGCAAAATAAAATTTGTCACTTATAATGCATCATTTATAATTTATAATTCATAATTCTATATAGCTCTCAATATCTCCGACTCGATTTCTTCCATAAAACTCTTGTAGAGCTTATGAGTAATCATCTCCTTTTTGTAGAGATCCTTAATGATTTTTTCTTCAGTCTTCATAAGTCACTTGTTC
>Ga0209702_10000551_pt1 | contig 78856 bp, 72 predicted proteins | sample FRY01_FD_187210 | JGI IMG/M metagenome (GOLD analysis project Ga0209702, IMG submission 187210) | Freshwater microbial communities from Lake Fryxell liftoff mats and glacier meltwater in Antarctica - FRY-01 (SPAdes) (version 2) | ecosystem: Environmental > Aquatic > Freshwater > Ice > Glacier...
TTTTTTGATATGCTTCTGGATATCCGCCAGAAACCAGCATTACGGTCGTTGCTATTTTTTTACTTACAGAAAAAGACTTCTCATTTAAAGTTTGATTTGCCACACCTTCAAACAACTCAAATAAATCGGATTCAATTCTTGGCAACACAACTTCCGTTTCTGGATCACCCATTCTTACGTTGTATTCAACCACAGAAGGATTCCCGTTATCATTCATCAATCCGATAAAAATAAAACCTCTGTAATCAATTCCGTCTTTTTGTAAACCTGCAATTGTAGGTTTTACAACTAATTCTTCCACTTTCTGCAAAAAAGTTTCGTCGGCAAACGGAACGGGAGAAATTGCGCCCATACCGCCCGTATTTAAACCAGCATCGCCTTCACCTATTCTTTTGTAATCTTTTGCTGATGGTAAAATTTTATAGTTTTTCCCATCCGTTAACACAAAAACAGATAATTCAATTCCTTTTAAAAACTCTTCAATAACCACTGTAGATGATGCTTCTCCAAATTTCTGATTAGAAACCATTTCTTTTAATTCGGATTTTGCTTCGGATAAAGAATTCAAAATTAACACACCTTTTCCTGCCGCTAAACCATCTGCTTTTAAGACAAAAGGAGGTTCTAACGTTTCTAAAAAAGCAAAACCATCGGTTAAATTATCTTTTGTAAATGATTGATATCTCGCTGTAGGAATTCCATGTTTTTGCATGAATTGTTTTGAGAAATCTTTTGAGCCTTCTAATAATGCTCCGTCTTTTTTAGGGCCAATTACAGGAATATTTTTCAACTCATCATCCGCTAAAAAGAAATCGTGAACACCTTCTACCAAAGGTACTTCTGGCCCTACAACAACCATTTTAATGTCGTTTTCTAGAACAGCATTTTTAATCGCTTTAAAATCAGAAACACTTATAGATAGATTTGTTGCTATTTTGTGAGTTCCTGCATTTCCCGGAGCTACAAAAATCTGATTGATCTTTTTGCTTTGTAATAACTTTAAAGTAAAAGCGTGTTCTCTACCTCCAGAACCTAATATAAGTACATTCATGTTTGTTGTGTTGTTGTGGTTGCAAATATATTTTAAATTCTTTGGATACTCAATTTATAAGGAATGTCAATTTTAACTTTTAATTAAAAACCCCACTTTAAAAAATATTTGATGGCCGATGAGAGGTGATAAAAAAATAGTTTTAGACTTTTTGAGGAACCTTTTCGATGTTGATGTATAATTTCAATATTCGGGAAATACAGTATTTTTTTATCAGCCTGTTCAATTTTCCTACAAATATCCGCATCTTCCATGTATAGAAAATAGCGTTCATCAAAACCTTTTAAATTTTTAAAATCAGTAGTTTTAAAAAGCATAAAACATCCATGAATAAATTCTGGATAAAAAGGTTTTTCTAGATCTTTATCTCTGTATTCGTTTTTTATAATTTGAGTGTTAGAAATCTTTAATTTTCTGTTGATTAAATCAAAAAAAGTTGGGTGCTTTCTACAAATAAATTGATTTTCTTTATTTGGATAAATGACTTTGGGTGTTATAAAGGAAACTGTAGGTTTATCTTCTAAAGCTTTAATTAAATTAGGAATTACATCAGAATTAAATTCAACATCCGGATTTAATATTAAATGAAAATCGGAATTAATTTTATCCAACACTAAATTATGAGCGTTTCCAAAACCTATATTTTCGCCAACAAAAATGTATTCAATTTCTTGATGTAAAAAATACTTTTCTAAAATATTTTCTGATGAATTATCGATTAAATAAAGCTTCTTCTTTAAAGGAGTTTTCAAAAATGAATCAACCGTTTTTTTAAGTGTTTCCAAGTTTTCATTATACAAAACAATTGAAGCTGTTATCATTTTTAATATGCTTTTTCTTCTCCTTTAAAAACGTTTGAAACTGTTTTTATAATAATTTTAATATCTAATAAAAAAGACCAGTTTTCTATATAAAAAATATCGAAACGCACTCTATTTTTAATATCCGACCTTTTTCTAATTTCTCCCCTACAACCACTTGTTTGGGCTAAACCGGTAATACCTGGCCTAACAATATGTCTTTTTAAATAGTCATCTACATCTTTTTGATATTCTAAAGACAGACTCTCTAAATGTGGTCTTGGTCCAACAACACTCATGTCTCCCAATAAAACATTAAAGAATTGAGGCAATTCGTCCATACTTGTTTTTCTTAAAAAAGCACCCATTTTAGTAACTCTTCCGTCATTTTTAGTAGTATGAACTTGGTCTGCTATTTCGTTTATTTTCATAGATCTAAACTTATAACACACAAATTTTTCGCAATTTATACCTTCCCTTTTTTGCTTAAAAATTAATGGCCCTTTTGATTCTAGTTTTACTAAAACCCATAAAATTGGAATTAACCAGGATAGAATAAATAGGCAAACAAATAAAGAGAAGAAAATATCAAAAACCCTTTTTATATAGAAATTTTCAGAAAATTCAAAAGGCAGTTTATGTATATTTAAGATCATTAAAGTATCATCATAATATTCGATACTTTGATTTTTGCTATATAACTCTGTTGAGTTTGGAATCAATTTTAAAAAAATATTTCTATCTAAGGCAAATTTGCTTATTTTTTTTATTTCCTGTTTGGTTAAAGTAGTTAATGAACAATAAATCTCATCCACTGTATTTTGTTCTGTAAATTCAAAAAAGGCATCCAATTTACCTAAATACTCGTTGTTTTTATGTTCTTTATTCGAAAAAAAGCCTAAATATTTATATCCTAAATTAGATTTACTTTTAAAGAGTTTAATAATATTTTTTGAAGAATCATCGTATCCTAAAACAATAGCTGTTCTATAATTATTACCAAAAGATCTGTATTTTTTTAAAATAATAAACCCTAAAAATTTTACAAATGATATACTTAAAGTAATAGAAGTTAAGATTAAAAACTGATTATTTACAATATAACCTTCTCTAAAAATTCCAAAGTAGGCAAAATATCCTAGTACAAATATTAAGAATTGCTTTGCTAATAAATGGAAAACTCTTAGAAAGCTCGTATACCTATATACCTTATAAAAACCAAAAAAATAGGAAGTAATTAACCAAAAGATAGTAATATATGATATGAATGAAAAGTTTAAATACTCTTTATCATAAATAAAATAAATAATTATATTTATGATTAAAACATCTAAAATAATCTGCAGTGGTCTTATTAAATGGGAGTATCTTTTTTTCATGTTACTTAACATTCAAAGTTTCAATGACTTTATTATGAAATTTGTTTTTAAAACTATCAACTGAAAAATTTAACGAGTGTTCTCTTATAGATGTATGGCAAAAAACTTTACTTTCAAAAACGTTAATTGATTGCATAAGCGAAACAACATTTTGTTCCTTAAAAAAAACACCTGTTTTATTTTCAATAACTGTATCCAAAGCTCCTCCGGCCCCATATGCTATAACAGGTGTACCACAAACTTGCGGTTCTAAAAGCGCTATCCCAAAATCTTCTTTTCCACAAAATACAAAAGCTTTTGCTTTTTTTAAAAACTCTTTAGATTCATCAGGAAATAAATATCCTTTAAACTCAATATTACTTTTAGCCCTATTTTGAAATTCTTTCATTAAAGAACCATCTCCAATAATAACTAATTTTTTTCCATTTTGATTAAATGCATCTATTAAAAGATCATATCTTTTATAAGGTTCTAGCCTTCCTACAGAAACATAGAAATCCTCTTTGTTTTCTTGAAATTCAAAATCATCAATATTTACAGGAGGATTAATCGTTACTACTTCTCTATTGTATTTATTTATTGCCCAATTTGACACAAAATCTGATACAGATAAAATAAGCGTAGGTTTTTTTGACATTCTTACATCGAACTTTCTTAGGATGGGAATTATAAAAGAACCAAGTTTCTTTATCCCCTTAAAATATAGCTCTTTTTCTTCCCAAACATACTTTAAATTTCTAGCTACTAAATAAGAAATGTGTTTACTGCTTTTATGATATGAAACGCCCTTTACAACAGAATGTGTAACACTAATGATAAGAGCATTTTCTTCTTTAACTTTTAATTGTTTTAAAAAAAAAGGAAAAAAAGGTAAGGCTAATCTAAATTTGGTTCCCAAAAACCTTAGAGAAGTTGTTTTAATATTGATATTTTCATTCCCGAATATTTTTTTAATATTTTCAGGCGGCATGACGTTAATAAGCGTATAAACTTTATCAAATTTATATTTTTGATGTAAATACTTTACAACCTGTTCTGAACCAGCGTAAGCATCCAACCAATCCATAACTAAAATTGTTTTTTCTATTTTCATTTTTCTTCTGCAATTATTTTATGAAATAACGGTATAAAAATCCCAAATAAATATGCCCCTAATTGTCTATGAAATAAGTTTTCAAAGATAAAAAATAAGATAAAGGATAAAAGAATAAATGATGCATTAAAATTTTCTCTAAAACTATACACTAAAAATATAAAAAGGGACAGAAATAAACTTAAACCAAGGATACCACCTTCTAAAAAAATATCAAAAAACTGATTATGCGTATTAAACTTTGTATCTATATAATAAGCTCTTTTAGAGACACTATCAATGCGTTCTTCATAACATCCATTTAATTCTTCTTGAATAGATTTACGATTATTGTACCCAAAATAAACATTAAAATTCTTGTTATTAATTTGACTAAAAAAACAATCCCAAATAACAAACCTGGGCTCTTGATTCTTCAATACTTTAATGGTTTCACTATAAGAACCTTCTATATGCAACCGATTCTTTATATTCTTATTAAGAGAAAATGCACCAAACATTAAAATAAGAATGGTAAGAAAGCCTAAAACTGATTTGACCCAAGAAAGTTTTAAATAGTTAATGGACTTAATTATTAAATAAATAATTAACAAGAATAATGACAATCTTGCCACTATAATGTAAATAAAAACAGCAATTATAAAACCTATAATTACGTAAACTATTTTTTCCTTTTTTGATTTAATTTTAGGCAGTAATACATCAATTAGAACAATTGTTATCAGACACATAAAACCAAAATATGGTCTATGAACTAAAAGTAAATCTTGAACCTCTGCAGTATTACCAAATGGTAGTATTTTATGAATAAAATAAAAATTTGAAATTTTAAATAAAGAGACCATAACTCCTAAAAAAACACCAAAAATAGCACCCTTAATTACTGTAGCTATACTTTTAATATTATAAATTAAAAAACTTAAGACTAAAACAACAAGAAGGTGTTTGTAAATACTAAAATTTTCTACCAATGAATTGAAAAAAAGCGCCTTTAAAAAAATATAAAAAACAACTATAAATAACAACTTTGTATACCATTTAACAACTTTAATTTTATCTCTCTTAAATAGAAAGATCAAAAAAAGGACTGCTAACATTAAATTAGGTATTGCCATTGATATTGACAATGAAAACAGTAATATTGAAAAAACAATATCAAATAAGTTATCAATTCTTTTTGCTATCATTTGTTTAAAATACTTTTTAATTTAATTAAAATATTTAAAGGAACGATGTAAAGCAAAATACTTCTTAATAGCCCATAGATAGGATAAAAACCAAAATAAAAATTTTTTAATATTAATTTAATTCTGTTTTTAGCTTGTTTTTTTCTCAGAAGCGTAGAAATACCATTTGGATTTATCTCACACCTTACTAATACTTCATTAATATTTGCAACTTTAAAACTGTTAATAACATTAAAAAAGAAAGCATAATCTTCTGCTGCTTTGTACTCTATAGGATAGTGCCCAATTACTTCTAGTATGCTATTTCTAAACATAATAGTTGGGTGTATATGCATGGCATTAATAAACATTTTCTTTCTAATTTGTTTATCTTTTTCTGGTACAATTAAAGTATATAATAACTTTCCTTTAGTGTCTAGAAAGTCTACATTGGTTCCTACTAAAGCAATATCTTTATTTAAATCTAAGTAAGATTCTTGTATTTTAAATCTGTCTTTTATGCAAATATCTCCACAATCTAATCTAGCAGTGTACTTATATTTATTTTTTATTATAAACTTTAAACCTTCATTTAAAGCTATTTCTATTCCACTATTTTGTTTTAAATATTCAAAAAAAACAGCTCCATTTCCTAAAAAAATTCCTTTTATTTTAGTTTCATCTAAAACCACTTTGCTACCATCATCAACAATAAGTACATCTAAATTTTCATTCTTATCTATAGAAGACAATGAAGCATATAGTCCATCAATATTCTTATAATGTGGAATTAAAAGGATTGTTTTATTCTTGTTCATTTGCTATTTTTTTCTGTTGCACTTGCAATATTAGTAAGGCTAGACAAATCCAAAAACCAAATACTCTAAAACTATCAAATTGTAACCAATTTATTAAAAAACCTATAAAAGACACCAATAATACGATAGGTATAATTTTTTCTATATCCTTTCTGCTTTCAATTAATTTTTTACATTGATGAAAAATTAAAAAAATAAAAGAAAGAAAAATTAAAAAACCTATGATTCCTGTTTCTGCCAGCAATCTAGTAAACATATTAAATCCTGGTGGAAAGGATTTGTCATTATCATTTAAATAATACTCTTTAAACTCATAGTTTTTGTAAGTTGCCCATTTAGGATATTTTTCTTTAGCATGATATGCCTGTTGCCCAAAACCAACCCCATAAATAGGACTCTCTAAAAAAACAAGTAAAGAAGCATATTGTATACCGAATCTTGATTTATTAGAGATACTGCTCAATAGGTTTTTTTGAAAATTTAAGGTACTTACTTTAGTCTCTATTGCCTCTGCAACTTTTTTACCATTAAAAGCAAAAAGCAATATAATTAACGTGCCAAATAAAATAAAAAATCGCTGAATAACTTTTTGAAATTTTTTATTGATAGAAAATGCAACCAAAACGAAAACAACAAATTGAAATAATATTACTATTAATGCAGTTCTTGATCCTGAGAAAAAAGTAAGCAAAAAGACAATTATTGTTGGTAAGAATTTTTTAACACCAACAGCTGTTAAAATATAACTAAACATCCATGCTCCTATTGTAATTAAATAAATAGCTAAGAATGGTGGTTCATAAGAAACTGAAGATATCCTTCTAAATTTATAATCTAACTGGGTTTCTGTAAATGGAAAATAATCAAATAGAGAGAACACACCTTTTAAAAACGAAAAGTTAAAAACTAAAATTAAAATCTCAAATAAAGAATAAACAGCAGCAAAGATTAATGAATATAAAAAGATTTTTCTTAACTGAAAAAATATTGTTTTAAGTTTAAAATCACTAAAAATATTGTACGAAGTAATAAATAAAATTAAAGCAATAAATAGTGATATTATTTGCCTTATAAATCGATTTAAGCCTGATGTTTGTTTTAAATAATTACTATAAAGAGTTGCACTATTTAACAAAGTAGAAATAACCAACCATCCAACAAAAAGAATTAAAAACTGAAAGAAAATATTTTTTTGAGGAATAATAATTTTACCTTTAAACAGTACCTCTAATAATAGTAGAAAAAAAGAAAATAAAAAAAAGACAATTGCACCATCCTTTCTATATTCTCCTAAAAAAGAAATTCCAACATAAGAATTGAAAGGAATAAAGAAAACTCCTAAGAAAAAAAGAAACGTATATGTTTGTTTTAGACTAATTCTCATCTTTATTATTCCTTAAAACTAGAAACGAAATAATTGCCGCTCCAAGATTTATTATTAATTGAGATAAAAAAGTAGAAAAAGCAGCTACTAACATTCCGTATTTTTCAATAAAAAAATAATTAATTATTATATTACATAAAATAGCCAAAACACCTAAAGAGAACAAGTGTTTATATTTTCTATATGCAATTAAAAAAGAAAAAGGAAGCGTTACATAGGTTATAAAAGAACCTAACATTAAAATATTAGTATTCCAAAAGGAACTTTTATACTCCAGATATACATAATTAATTACAAACCAATTAAATACCAGTGTAGCTAAAAAAATTACAGAAGAAAATAGTAGTACTTTTCTAAAACTTTTTTGCACAAATAATAAATAATTGTTTTCTTTTGCTATTTCTATCTGTTTTATATTTAACACTGTAAAAATTGGCACTACCAAAATTAATGAAATATTATATATTTTGAGTGAAAAAGAATAAATACCTAAATCTTTTTTTGTTAAAAAAGCATCTACAAAATAAGAATCTATAAAAGACAACAAAGGAATTAAAGCTGTATAAAAAATTAGAAATTTAGATTGAAACGTTAGTTTCTTTAATATTTGAAAATTTAGATTAAACTCAATTTCTTCTTTTTTAACAAATAAAACAGCGACAATAAACATGGCAACAAGTGAGATAACAAAATTAAACTCTAATAATTCTATATAATTATTTGATTTTATAACATAAAAGAAAAAAACTGTTGAGCAAAAAAGACTTAACTGTCTAACAATATCTACTATTCCGTAGTTGTAATACCTTTCTTTTATATTTAAATAAGACTTTAATATTGCAGAGATAAAATATGTTGCACTAAAACAGATAAATAAATAAAAGTGCAAATTTTTATAAAAAAAACTTACCAATAAAAAGAAAAAAGGAATAAGAATTAAACTCAAAAACAAAACAGCAAAATTGTATTTCTTATAATCAAAAACCTTTGAATCTACAAGATAAGCAGATAAAAAAGGGTCAATAATTATTGCTACTAAATTTAACAATAGATATAAATAACTATATTCCCCAAAATCTTTTACACTAAGAAACAAAAGAACTAGCGCAATATTTGCTAAACCTAAAGACTTTACTATAATATGGGATGTGAAAATTTTAGCAATATTTTTAAACATAAAATAAAACTTTAAAATTCAACAAAGTTGAATTTAATATTACATCACCAATTACAAATTTACTTTTCAATTGATAAATTCTTTAAATGTTTTTAATTTTTCGTCTTTTTTAGATAAAATAATTTCATCGTTTTTAAGTTTCCAATTAATATTTAATTCTAAATCATTATATAAAACGCCATCTTCATATTCATTATTGTAATAGTTATCACATTTATAAGCGAAAATAGTATTATCTTCTAACACAGAAAAGCCATGCAAAAATCCTTTAGGTATAAACAACTGTTTGTTGTTTTCTGCCGATAAAATACATGAAAAAGTTTGTCCAAAAGTTTTTGAATTTGGCCTAACATCAACAACTACATCCAAAACTTTTCCTTGAATTACTCTAACTAACTTCGTTTGTGCAAATTCACCTTTTTGTAAATGTAGACCTCTTAAGACACCCCTATTTGAACTTGACTGATTGTCTTGAACAAAATTAATTTTCAAGCCTATTTTTTCTTCAAATATTTTCTGATTAAAGCTTTCAAAGAAACTGCCTCTTTCGTCACCAAAAACTTTAGGTTCTATAATAAAACACCCTTTTAATGGACTTTCTTTTACAATCATTTAATCTCTAATAAATTTTTACCATAGCCACTTTTTAAAAGTGGTTTTGCAAGGTTACACATCTGCTCTTTCGTAATAAAACCAGCTCTGTAAGCAGACTCTTCTAAAGAACCAATTTTTAATCCTTGCCGCTGTTCTATCGCTTGCACAAATTGTCCAGCTTGCATTAAAGAATCAAAAGTACCCGTATCTAGCCAAGCAATACCCCTGTCAAGAACCGTTACCTCAAGTTTCCCTTTTTCTAAATAAGCCTTATTTATATCGGTTATTTCTAATTCTCCTCTTTTACTTGGTTTTATCTGTTTCGCTATTTCCACTACACTATTATCATAAAAATAAATACCAGGCACTGCGTAATTAGATTTTGGTTTTAAAGGTTTTTCTTCAATAGAAATTGCTTTAAAACCTTCATCAAACTCAACAACTCCGTAGCGCTCTGGATCTGTAACATGGTATGCATAAACAACACCTCCATCTGGCTTATTATTCGCCCTTAATAAACTGGGCAGTCCCGAACCATAAAAAATGTTATCACCTAAAATAAGAGCAACACAGTCATTCCCAATAAAATCTTCCCCTATTAAAAAAGCTTCTGCCAAACCGTTTGGCTTTTCTTGAACTTTATATTCAAAACTACATCCATACTTTTTTCCGTCACCCAATAATCTTTCAAAAAGCGGTAAATCTTGCTCTGTAGAGATAATTAATATTTCTCTTATTCCTGACAATATTAAAACAGAAATAGGATAATAAATCATAGGTTTATCATAAACAGGCATTAATTGCTTACTTACTGCCAAAGTTAATGGATGTAATCTAGTACCTGATCCTCCTGCTAAAACTATTCCTTTCATTATTAATTGTATTTATCTAGATACCATCTAATGGTTTTTCTAATTCCTGATTCAAAATTTTCTTGGGCTTTCCAACCTAATTCACCTTCTATTTTTGTTGCGTCTATGGCATATCTAAAATCGTGTCCTGGCCTATCTTTTACAAAAGTAATTTGTTCTTTATACGATTTTACTTTTGGATGAATCTCATCTAAAATTTTACAAATTGTATGTGCAATATATAAATTGTCTCTTTCGTTTTTACCACCAATATTATAGGTTTCTCCTAATTTTCCTTTTTTAAATACTAGTTCAATTCCTTTACAATGATCTAAAACAAATAACCAATCTCTAATGTTTTTTCCATCACCATAAATAGGAATATTTTTACCAGAAATTGCTTTTCTAATAATTGTAGGTATTAGCTTTTCATCATGTTGTTTTGGTCCGTAATTGTTAGAACAATTTGTAGTAACAGTGTTAAAACCATAGGTGTGAAAATAACTTCTTACCATAAAATCTGACGATGCTTTTGATGCGCTATAAGGGCTATTTGGTGCATAAGGCGTTTGCTCTGTAAACAAACCAGTTTTACCTAAAGTACCATACACCTCATCAGTTGAAATATGTAAAAATCTTGAGTTTTCAAAACCTTTTTTAAACTTAAAAGGAGATTCCATCCAATAATTCTTTGCAACATCTATCAAATTAAATGTCCCAAATACATTTGTTCTTACAAACGCGTCGGGATTTTTAATAGAATTATCTACGTGCGATTCTGCTGCAAAATGAATTACACCTGTAAAATTATGAGTCTTAAAAAGTTGTTCTACTAAAATTCTGTCGCAAATATCTCCTTTTACAAAAGTGTATCTATCCGTATCTTGAATTTCATTTAAATTAGATAAATCACCTGCATAGGTTAATAAATCTAAATTAACAATAGTTAAATCTTTGTTATTTTCAAGAAAATAACGAACAAAATTAGAACCTATAAAACCTGCTCCACCAGTTATTAGAACTGCTTGCATCTGCTTACTTTTTGTAGTTTTCTAAAAATTTATTCAATTTTAATAAAAGTAAAAATCCAATCATAAATCCTGCAAAAATAAGGCCTAATAAGAAACCTTTGTTTTTAGTTACTCCTTTTATCTCATAACCTATAGGTTGAAAATTCGAAATCACATTTATAACTTCATATTTTTGAGATTTTTCTTCGGATATTTTTTTTAAATCAGCATTTATAATTCTATTAGTTGCAAATAACTCTAATTCTTTAGTAGTTCTTTTTTCACCTCCTAAGTCAATATTTGTACCTGCCGTTTGTTTCTTAGCTTCCTCAATCATTACCTGCATATACACCTTTCTTAAAGAGTCTATTTGTGTTAAATTTTCTCGATATAAAGAGTCTGTTCTGTTTAAATTTTCGTTATTTAAAACTTTTAATCTATTAAAGTATTTGTTATTCACCACAGATAAAATGATCACATCATCTAATTTATCAAAAACATTATTTTTTTCTGCAATAACGGTTACTTTATGAACTTTATAATCGTAATCTGTAAATGCGGCTTTAAAATCTTTGTAGTCATAACTTTTAATAGTCGTGGTATCTACTTCTAAAATCAATTCATCGTAGGCATTTATAATATCGCTGTCAATTATTATCGGTTTAATTTCAAACTTTTTTAAAGAAGCTGCGAACTCTTTATCAATATTAAATGTTTTTTGAAGTGTAGCTGTATCTTTTTGTTTTACTAAATCATTGTAATAATTTATATCATTATAAAGTTGTCTTGCACTTTTAAAATTTGGCTCTAAAAGCAAATCAGAACCATATTTTGCAGGTGTTGTTGTTTCTAAAAAGACACCAGCAACTAATCCAAGAACTGCTGCAATACTTATTTTTATACTATTTTCTTTTAAAAAAATTAAACTAAAAATAACTGCATGAAATATCCCTTTAAAGATATTTCCTATAAAATTGAAAAAATTAGAAAATCCTTTTCCTATGATTGCAAATAAAGAACCTAAATCTACTTCTTCTTCGTTATTTTTTTGATTTGTTGACATTATTTTAAGTTGGTTATAAAATCAATAATTATTGTTAAAAAATTTGCTCTAATATTCTTTGTGTAATCGCATATGTTGGCGTAACACCTGTCATTCCTAATCCTCCAGAAGCTAGTGTTCCTCCTGTTTCTAAAGGATTATCAGAAGCATAATATGCATAGCGCACTTTTACGTTTTCGGATATATTCCCTCTAATTCTAGAAGCAGATTGTATTGCTTTTTGATAATGTGCACCTTCCATTTCTAGACCGATTACATTCCAAGTAGAATCATGAAAAAACTTTAAAAGATCTTTATTTTGCAAAGATGTTCCTAAAACAGAAACCATTGATCCATCAAATGCTTTTACCCCAAAACCCTCTAAATCTTGTTTAGAAAGTTCATTTTTAAAAGGATAATTGTCTGCGGTTCCTTCAAAAATATGTGCATCAGGAATCATAATATCTCCTTTTCCACCTTCTAAAATACCTGCTTTACCCATAATAGAAACCGACTTTACATCTAAGAAAATCTTCTCATTATCAGTATTATAGGGCTTTAACAATTCATCCATAGTTTCGTAAGCTTGTTCTCCAAAAGCATAATCCATAACGATAATTACAGCATTTTCTTTTAAAGAATACTCTTGTGTAAACGATGAAACATCAAAATTTATTTTATCTACATCTATTATTTGCACATTAATATTTGTACCTGACGTATCTTCTATATAAATTAAGCCGTTATTAGAAGCGTAATTTTTTACTTTTTTCTGTAAGGGTTTACTATCGGCGTTACTTAATAACTGATATAATTCAAAACCTTTTAGGTTTTTTGCTTCTTTTGGTAAAGCCCCTTTTGCATATATTGAATTTAACACACTGTGCATATTTGCACTAATTATATGTATTGGTCTTTTAATTAGGTCATGTTTTTTTAAGGTGCTTTTTATATCATTTGCCCAAATTTCTCCATAAATATGATGTCCTATTTCTTCAATTAAAACAGAACTAAATGTAATGGTTCTCTTTTTGTCTTCATAAACTTCTTTAATCGCTAATTTACCCAGCCAATAAATTAGATTAAAAAATTTATGCGGGTTTTTTTCTGAACTAAAAGCTTTATAAATTCTAGAAACTTCTTCGTACGTTCTACCTAAAATATTACCTAAATGAACAACTAAAACTTCTTTTTCTTTTTCTGATATTGGTTTTCTATTTAAAACAACATCTTCTAAATGTTTCCATTCTCTTATAAAATCTTCACCTTCATTCAAAGAAACTCTTGCCTGAATTTTATGCGATTCTATAAACAAAAAAGTTAAATGCGTAAGAATATCATAGATTTCAGAGCGTCCTCGAGTAATCTCAATATTCATTTGGTCCTTATCTATTCGATAACAGTTTCTTCTTCTTTTTGGCGGAATAATAGCCTCAAAATGAGAGTTTTTATACCCTTCGTCTGCTGTTAAATTTATAAACTGGCATTCTTCAATTCCTTCTGGAAGCCTTTCTATAACATACACTAACCCATTTAATTCTATTCTATCTTCTGCAATAGAACCATAAATTTCTGGTCTTAACTGTAAAAGTGACTTTCGCAAAGTTTCCCCAGAAACTCCCATGGGTTTGTAAAAGCCTCTGCTAAATAAGTGGCGCATAGAAATATATAATTTTTCTATGGCATTGGTAGATTCTTGTGCTCTTGTTCTTTCTATATTTTTAGTTTCTAACATGTGTAGTTTTGAGGTGTAAATATAAAATTATTTACCTGATAATATTTGTTTGTATTTATCTTGGTTTTGAAGCAATTTAACAGCTTCTCTTATGGTTGCATCGTTTTTTAAATGGTGCTGATAAACACCTTCTTTGTAATAATATTTTTCTAAAATTTCTTCTTCTAAAAGCACTTTTAAAATATCTTCATTTTTAGCTATTTGTACTATTTTCTCTTCAAATAATTTTTCTTTTATTTTCTGATATTCTTTAGAAATTCCATTATTTTCTGCGGACAAAAAAGCAGCTTTAAACAAACGTTCTTGATTGGTAACAAAGGTAGTATCTAAAACTAAATAGCTTGTGAAATTCTTAAAATCGGTGTTTGAAAACTCATAATTTTTTGTTGCTGCGATTTTCGAATTTTTATAAAAGTAATCAATTGCAAAATTAAAAATAGCTTTCGAACTTATTAAAACTTCTGTAGCTTCTGTTTTTTTTGATATTTCAATCTCTACATCTGGTTGTACGCCACCGCCATCAAAAACAGTTCTTCCATTTTCAGTTTTAAAGACATTAATTCCTTTATCAGAAAACTTAGGCACTTTACCTGTTTTATCGTTTCTATTTGTATAATCTAACTCTTGAATACATCTCCCGCTTGGCGTGTAATATTTAGAAATTGTCAATTTTAATTGCGTTCCATAAGTTAAAGTTCTGTAGCGTTGTACTAATCCTTTACCAAAAGAACGTTGCCCCATAATTACCGCTCTGTCATAATCTTGCAAAGAACCGCTTACAATTTCAGAGGCAGATGCAGAAAGCCCATTAACCAGAACAACTAAAGGAATTTCTAAATCTAAAGGATCATTTGTAGTTTTATAGGTGTTGCTCCATTTTTTAATCTTCGCTTTTGTGGTAACAATTACTTTTCCTTTGGGAATAAAAAAGTTTGAAATATTTATCGCTTCTTGAAGTGAACCACCCGGGTTTGTACGTAAATCAAAAACGAGTTTCGTCATCCCTTTCTTCTTTAATTCTCGATACGCTTTTTTTACTTCGGATGAGGCTTTTTCATTAAACTGTGTTAATGTAATATACCCTGTTTCTTCATCAATCATTTCATAAAAAGGAACCGGATTAATTTCTACTTGCTCCCTTGCTATTTCCTTTTTAATAATTTTTCCTTGACGCTCAATTTCTATAGCTATTTTTGTATCCGGAGTTCCTTTTAAAAACATAGAAAGCTGTTCTCTTTCCATATCTTTTAATGATTGCCCCTCAACATTGATAATAACATCACCTGCTTTTAAACCTATTTTATCTGCAGCATATCCTTTGTAAACTTCACTAATTTGAATTCCGTTTTTAGTATAGTAAACGCCCACACCAATACCTGCATACTCTCCTTCTCTTCTAATTTTTGCATCTTCTACATCTTGTTCGTTGTAAAAATTAGTATACGGATCTAACTCTTTTAATGTGTTTTTTATTGCTTTGTTGGTAAACTCTGCAGGATTTATTTCATCTACATAATACATATTTAACTCCTTAAAAAGTGTATTGTAAATTTCTATCTGTTTAGCAACTTCAAACAATTTAGACTGAAATGAAAGTGATAAAAAAATCGCTCCAACTACTAAGGTTAAAAGTATTCCCTTTTTTATTTTAAATTTTTTCATCTAATTTGTTTTTTACTTCTTCAATAAATAAAGTTAATAATTTATTCATTTTAGAAAAGATTTCTCCATGAGGCATTTCTTCTCTCCCAATATAAGAAATCATAAAAATATATGGAATCTCGAGGTTATCGTACACAATACCCTTTTGCAATCGATACGTTTCTCGCATTAACCTTTTTAACCGATTTCTATCAGGCGCTTTTTTAAAATTTCTCTTAGCGACAGAAACTCCCGCTTGCGCAGGATAATTAGACGTATGTACTGTTTGTAAATACATCATTCTTAACGGAAAAGCTTTTACAGAATTGCCTTCTGCATACAATCTTCCTATCAATTTTTTGCTTTTTAATCGCTCTTGCTTTCCTAAGGTAAACTTCATCAATACAAACTTAATTGAAATCAATAACTTTTTAGCCGTTTATAACCATGAACTTCAAAAATTACGTATTTTTAATGAAAAAATAATTCTTCTTTTTTAACTAAAAAATATTATAAAATTAAACCATATTTAATAAATTTGTTAAAAATTACACATTACTATAAAATGTAACTTTTTAAAACCATCATTTTAAACAGACAAACTATATGAAACCTGATTTATTTCAAGCTCCAGATTATTATAATTTAGACGATTTACTAACTGAAGAACACAAATTAGTTCGTGAAGCTGCTCGTAATTGGGTAAAACGCGATGTTTCTCCAATTATTGAAGAATATGCTCAAAGAGCAGAATTTCCAAAACAAATTATTAGTGGCTTGGCAGAAATTGGTGCATTCGGTCCTTATATTCCAGAAGAATATGGCGGTGCTGGTTTAGATCAAATTTCTTATGGATTGATTATGCAAGAAATAGAGCGTGGCGATTCTGGAGTTCGTTCTACAGCTTCTGTACAATCCTCATTAGTAATGTATCCTATTTATGCCTATGGAAATGAAGAACAACGTAAAAAATATTTACCAAAATTAGCTTCGGGCGAATGGATGGGTTGCTTTGGGTTAACAGAACCTAATCATGGCTCAAATCCTTCAGGAATGGAAACGAAGTTTAAAGATATGGGAGACCATTATCTTTTAAACGGCGCAAAAATGTGGATTTCTAACGCACCTTTTGCACAAGTTGCTGTTGTTTGGGCTAAAAATGAAGAAGGTAGAATTCATGGATTAATTGTAGAACGCGGTATGGAAGGTTTTTCTACACCAGAAACTCATAATAAATGGTCTTTACGCGCTTCATCTACTGGTGAACTTATTTTTGATAACGTAAAAGTGCCAAAAGAAAATTTACTGCCAAACAAATCTGGATTAGGTGCGCCATTAGGCTGTTTAGATTCAGCGCGTTATGGAATTGCATGGGGCGCAATTGGTGCTGCAATGGATTGTTATGACACCGTTTTACGATACAGTAAAGAACGTGAGCAGTTTGGAAAACCTATTGGTCAGTTCCAATTACAACAAAAAAAATTAGCAGAAATGATTACCGAAATTACCAAAGCTCAATTACTAGCATGGAGATTAGGTGTTCTTAAAAATGAAGAAAGAGCTACTTCTGCACAAATTTCTATGGCAAAACGTAATAATGTAGATATGGCAATACATATTGCAAGAGAAGCAAGACAAATGTTAGGCGGAATGGGAATTACTGGCGAGTACTCTATTATGCGCCACATGATGAATTTAGAAAGTGTAATTACCTATGAAGGTACTCATGATATACATTTACTTATTACTGGTTTTGATATAACAGGATTAAACGCTTTTAAATAAAGGCATGAAAAACAGCTTCTATTTCATTCTCCTCTTTTTGGTTTTTTCCTGTGGAAACATGTCGGAATTCGGTGAGGAGATTGAGAATGATGTAATTGTTGTTAAAGATAGCATAATTGATACGCCAAATTCTGATGGTATCATTCACGGCAATTTTAAAATCTTGTCTCTTGGTGATAGTTATACTATAGGGCAAAGTGTTTGCGAAAAATGTAGTTTTCCTGCACAATTAGTAGATTCGCTTTTAAAAGAAACTGCCAACAAAAGCACCTTTGATTTAAAAATAATTGCCAGAACAGGTTGGACTACTTCAAGTTTAATCAATGCCATAAACATAGAAAACCTTACAACTGATTATAGTTTAGTTACCTTATTAATAGGAGTTAATAATCAATACCAAAACAAACCTTTTTCTGTTTATGAAGAGGAGTTTCCTTTGTTAGTAAATAATGCCATTTCATTTGTAAATGACGATTTAAAAAGGTTGGTTGTTTTATCAATACCTGATTATGCATTTACTCCTTTTGGTCTCGGAAATACTTCTATTTCTGATGGTGTAAAAAAATACAATGATTTTGCGAAATCCTATTGTAATCAAAAAAATATTACATTTTTAAACATTACAGACATCACCCAACAAGGAATCATAAATCCTGTTTTGGTTGCAAGTGATGGCTTGCATCCATCAAAAGAAGCATATTCTAAATTTGTAGAAAGGCTTTTACCGCTTGCGCTCCAAAAATTAATGCTAAAATAAAAATAATTTAACCGAAAAGAATTACCCGTATTTCTACTTTCGGTTTGCTTTACTATTTTTATCCCTAATGATTACTCTCAAATTAATTTGTTAAGTGAGATCTCTGTCTTTTTTTAAAAAAAATTGATAAAAGTTAATCCTTCCTATTTTAAGTTTAAAACCAAAAAAAAGACAAAGCAACATCGTTAAAAATCTCACAATGTTCTGTTAAAAGGTGGGTAATGTTTCATTATTAGTTAAATATTTGCAGCATAATTTAAAGTTCTGTTGAATTCAACATACTAATAATGAAGAAAATTTTATTTATAACATGCTTATTTATAAGCGCAATTGCTTTTTCACAAATAAAAAAAGTTTCCATAAAAGGGGTTATTAAATCCGAAGAAGACAAAGAACTTCTAGAATCTGCAACTGTTCATTTAGAAAGACTAAAAGACAGTAGCATTGTTTCTTATACAATTTCTGATGAAAAAGGTGCTTTTAACCTTATTGGAGAAACATCCGATTCTAAAATGAAATTAGTAGTTTCTTTTATTGGTTTTACGCCATATACAAAAATAATTGATGTTAAAAATCAAGGTATTGGGACTTTGTTTTTAAAAAACGCGAATGCTTTAGACGGAATTGTTATAAAATCTAGTGCGCCAATAACCATTAAAAAAGATACTTTAGAGTTTAATGTAAAATCTTTTAAAACAAAAGCAGACGCTAATGTTGAAGATTTACTTAAAAAATTACCTGGTGTAGAGGTAGATAGTGAGGGTGCAATTACTGTAAACGGGAAACCTGTAAATAAAATACTAGTAAACGGGAAACCTTTTTTTGGGAATGATCCAACAATTACAACTAGAAATTTAACCAAAGAGATTATCGAAAAAATTCAAATTACAGATACAAAAACAAATGCTCAGGCTTTTTCTGGAGAAGATTCTGATGGTGAAAATAAAACCATAAACCTTACCATAAAAAAAGAGAACAACAAAGGCTATTTTGGTAAAACAGCAGCAGGAATTGGCACAAATGACAGATATGAATACGCAGGCTTAATTACTCGATTTAAAGAAAGTGAACGAATTGGTGTTTTAGCCGGTGGTAATAATATTAATTCACCCGGATTTAGTTTTGGTAATCAGCGCCAACAATTTGGTGGAAATAGCAGAAGTTTTGGTGGCGGACAGGGCATTGTAACTTCCGATAATTATGGCGCAAACTATATAAATTCCTTCGCAAAAATATTTGAAGTTTCTGGAGATTATTTTTACAAACAAAGCTCATCCGATAATAAATCTACTTCTAATAGAGAAACTTTTTTATCAGACGGAACAAGTTTTTTTAGAAGTTCTGAAAACAGTTCTTTAAACGATAGTTATAGTCATGATGCAAGTGTAGATTTTGAAATTGAAATTGATAGTACGTTTAGAATTGATATTGAAACTGATTTTAATAAAAACTTAAACACGAACCGATTTAACAGCAATTCTGAAACTTTAAATAATAATAAAATCTTAACAAATGAATCTAAAATCGCATCCATAGCAGATTCAAACAGAGAAAGATTTGACAACGAAGTTAACATAACTAAAAAATTTGGTAGCAAAGGAGCCTTTATAAGAGTTGAATTAACAGCAAATTTAACAAAGGCTTTAACGGATGATTTTGTAAAGTCCGAAACTACTATTTTTGGTTCTAATCCAAACCAAATTATTAGAGATCAATATTCAGACGGAAGCTCTCATATTAAAGAACTAGTAAGTCAAGTAACGTATCGCTTTCCAATTATCTCTAATAAATTATTTTTAGATGCAGATTACACCACCGGAAACACAAAAACAACAAGTAAAAGAAGTACGTTCGATTTTGACCAAACTACAAGCGATTATACCAGTTTTAGCAACCTTTTAAGTACCGATTTTAAATACTCAGACAAAGTAAGCAGGCCTGGTGTAGAACTAGAATTTAAAAATGAAAAATGGTCTGCATCAACAGCAGTTGCATTTAACAAAAGAACGCTTGAAAATACAGATTATTTAAGACCCGAAACTAATTTAATAAGAGAATTTAATAATTTAGAATATGGTTTTAGTGTTCGATATCGAAAAGAAAAAACTATAGGTTACAGGCTGAGTTATAATTTTAGAAATGCAACTCCAAGTTTAAATCAATTACAACCTTTTAGAGATGAGTCTAACCCTCTAAATATTATTACAGGTAATCCTGCTTTATCACCTTCTAAAATTCAAAATATTGCATTTGGTGTTTCTAAGTTTAATTGGCAAAGCAGAACTGGTTTTTGGTCTTTTGGAAATATTTCTTTTACAGATGATCGAGTTGTTGCAAACACAATTATTAATCCGAATACATTAATTAGAGAAACTAGCTACGCAAACGTAAATGGTTATGTAAGTGTAAGAGGTGGCGGAAGTTATAGTTCTACCAAAAAATGGGAAGATTTTGGAAGCTTAAAAACAGAATTTAGAGTTTTTGGTGACTATAATAAAAATATTAACTTTAATAATGGCATCCAATATTCTAGTAAAATAACTTCTATTTCTCCAAACATAGGTTTCGATTTTTCTTGGGATAAAATAGTAACCATAAGACCATCTTACACGGTTTCATTTAGTAAAAATACCTATGATATTGAAAGTTTTAGCAATAGAAACTTCATAAATCACGACGTTACCGTTGCAACCTCAAACAATTTTTTTAAGAAACTAGAATGGCTAAATGATGTAAATTATAACTATAATCCAAATATTGCAGTTGGTTTTCAAAGAAGTGCTTGGTTTTGGAATACGACCTTACGTTATTCTATCTTAAAGGATAGTGGCGCAATTAGCTTAAGAATTTATGATATTTTAGATCAAAACACAAATGCAAGAAGAGTCGCTACAGAAGATTATATTCAAGATTCTTCGAGTACGGTTTTAAACCAATACGCAATGTTGAGTTTTACATGGAAATTTAATAGCTTAGGAAATGCTGGTTCAAAATTTGAGCCTCAAAACAGAAGTAGGTATAATTAAAAAAATAATTTTACAAATAAAAAAAGGTTAATAAATTAATTTTATCAACCTTTTTAATTTTATCAGGGAACGCTATTTTTTTACTCCTAACTTTACTAAAATTACTTCTAATAAGCACCATTTTGTAAATGCAGACTGAATTAAATTTACACCAATAAATACAGTAAACCACATCCAATTTTCATTTACATACAACGTAAGCACTAAACTTAACAAAACCATTACACCTACTATTACTCTAAAATATTTGTTTAACATTTTTTCTTGTTTTAAATTATATAAATATTTCTACAGGAACAACAATCGCTTTTATAGGATTATTCGCTTCCAAATTACTATTAAATTATCTTATAATACTAGACAGTTTTCAACATTCTTCTCATCTAAAAAGGAAAAAAACATACTAAATTCTATGCCATTTTCTGTCCTTAAAACCAATTAGAAGCCACTAATAACGGAGTTATATTTTTATATCCATCGATATCTGAACTGCTAAAATTTTTAATATTTGCTTTTTTAAAAATATTTAAACCATCTTTTTGAAACTTATCTACTGCTGTAACCAGTATTAATTTCATGTTTTAATTTTTTTATTCCCCTGTGATTTCGCTGATAAAGGCTGATTTTTTAAGCTCTTTTTCTAAGGATATCCTTGAATACTTAGGCACTTCTTTCAATTATTTATAATTCTTTTTTTCTATCATATAATACACTAACGGTACAACTAACAAAGTCAAAACTGTAGAAACAATAGTTCCGCCCATTAATGAAATTGCCAATCCTTGAAAAATTGGATCAAATAAAATTACAAATGCTCCAATTACAACTGTTCCTGCTGTTAATAAAATTGGGGTAGTTCTTACAGCACCTGCTTCAATTACAGCTTGTTTTAACGGGATTCCTTCTGCTAATCTTAAGTTGATGAAATCTATTAACAAAACCGAATTTCTAACCATAATTCCGGCTAAAGCAATCATCCCAATAAATGAAGTTGCTGTAAAAAATGCACCCATAATCCAATGCCCTAAAATAATTCCTATTAATGATAATGGTATTGCAACCATCATTACAATGGGTGCTTTAAAGTTCTGAAACCAACCAACAATTAAAATATAAATCAAGATAATAGCGCCTAAAAATGCGATTCCTAAATCTCTAAAGACCTCTAAAGTAATTTGCCATTCTCCATCCCACTTCACAGTATAATCATCTTCAAAATCTGGCTGACCTAAATACATTTCGTTTAATTTATAGCCTTCAGGTAATTTAATCTCTTTTAATTTTTCTTCCATTCCTAAAATTGCGTATGCAGGACTTTCTAATTCACCCGCCATATCTGCCATTACATAAACAACACGTTTTTGATTTTTACGATAAATGCTTTTTGCTGCGATGGTTTCTTTAATTTCAACCAAATCAGAAATTGGCACTAAATTTCCTTGATTCGATTTTACTTTTAGTTGAGAAATATCAGAAATGGTAGATTTCTCTTTTTCATCCAAAGACAAAACCAAACCAACTTGATTCACCGCATTTTCGTCATACAAATTCGTAATTGGCCTATCTGATAAAGCCATGTTCATGGTATACGCAATTTGCTGTGGCGCAACTCCATACAACATTGCTTTTTCTTTATTGATTTCAAATTGATACTCAACTTGATCTGCTTCAACCATCCAATCGATATCTACAACATCGTTTGTGTTGTGTAAAATATTTTTAACTTCGTTGGCAATTTTAATTTGCTCATTATAATCTGGTCCATAGACCTCAGCAACAATTGTTGATAAAACTGGTGGTCCTGGCGGAACTTCTACCAACTTTACATTCGCATTATATTTCGCTGCTATTTTCTGAATTTCTGGTCTTAATAACTTCGCAATATCATGACTTTGCATTATACGTTTTCCTTTATCAATCAAATTTACTTGAATATCTGCCATATTAGACCCTCCCCGTAAATCATAATGACGAACCAAACCGTTAAAAGTAATTGGCGCAGAAGTACCAATATAATTTTGATAATTTACTACTTCTGGTCTTGTAGCTAAATACTGTGCGATTTCTTGCGTTACAGCACCCGTTCTTTCTAAAGTTGTTCCTTCTGGCATATCAATTACCACCTGAAACTCGTTTTTATTATCAAAAGGCAACATTTTTACGGCAACCGATTTTGTAAAAAACAACACCATTGTAGCTATTAAAACAATAAATGTTCCACCTAAAAAAATCCATCTTTTAGTTTTATTTTCTATCAAAGGACGCTCAAACTTGTCATAAATTTTATAAATAAAAGTTTCTTCTAAAGGTTTTTCAACTTTTTCAACTCCCCCTTTCTTATCTTTTTCTATTAAAAAAATATAACCTAAATACGGTGTAATTGTCAATGCTATAAATAATGATAAAATCATAGCAATCGAAGCTCCAATTGGCATTGGCGCCATGTAAGGCCCCATTAAACCAGAGACAAAAGCCATTGGTAAAACAGAAGCAATTACAGTAAATGTTGCTAAAATTGTTGGATTTCCAACTTCATTTATCGCATATAAAGCGGCTTGTTTAAATGGTAAACGCCTCATTTTAAAATGCCTGTGCATATTTTCTGCAATAATTATGGAATCATCAACTACAATTCCGGTTACAAAAACCAAGGCAAAAAGTGTAATTCTGTTTAGTGTATAATCTAGCATGTAATAACTTAACAGCGTCAATGCAAATGTAATTGGCACGGATAAAAACACAACCAAACCTCCTCGCCAACCCATTGCCAACATTACTACTAATGTAACTGCAAAGATAGAACCAATGAGGTGCCACAATAATTCTGATACTTTGTGAGATGCTGTTTCTCCGTAATTTCTAGTAATTTCTACGTGTACATCATCCGGAATTAAAGTGGTTCTTAAATGGGCTACTTTATCTAAAATTACCTCTGCAATTTTCATTGCATCTGCACCTTTTCGCTTCGCTACAGAAATGGTAACTGCCGAATATTCCGATTTATAATCAGCAGCTTTTTCACTTCCTTTTCCAAATCCTAGAGAAACATAATTTTGCGGAATTTCTGGTCCGTCAACAATTTTAGCAATTTGCTTTAAATAAATTGGCTGATTTTTTTGAACACCAACCACTAAATTTTCTACATCTGTTGCAGATGCTAAAAATTTACCTGTTTGCACTAAAAATTCTGTATCATTTTTAGTAAAACTACCAGAACTTAATTGCGTATTATTAGCCTTAATCATTTCTGAAACAGCCAAGAAATCCAAACCACTTTCTGCTAATTTATCTTTGTCTAAAACCACTCTTAATTGACGACTTCTTCCGCCAATTTTGTGCGTAATCGAAACATCATTTACTTTCTTAATTTCATTTTCTAATTCTTCTGTAATCTGACTTAATTGATAATCGTCATATTTCTCGCTCCACAACGTTAAACCCAACATTGGCACATCATCAATAGCACGTGTTTTTACCAAAGGAAACGTAACTCCTTTTGGCATTTCATCCATGTGTTTGTTAATTTCGTTGTATAATTTTACAAACGAACGCTCAATATCTTCGCCCACATAAAACTGCACAATTACCATGGCTTTTTCGTTCATAGAAGTAGAGTATACAAACTCGACTCCTTTAATGTTAGAAATTAATTTCTCTAATGGTTTTACCACTCTAGACTCCACTTCTATAGAACTTGCTCCTGGATATCCCACAAAAATATCTGCCATTGGCACATCAATTTGTGGCTCTTCTTCTCTCGGAATTAAAAATGAACTGTACACACCAACAACCATAAATACGACCATTAATAATACTGTCAATTTTGAGCCGATAAAGACTTTTGCAATTTTTCCTGCTAAACCTTCTTTCATTTTTTTATATTTTTTGGGCGTTTTAACAGGCTATCTATTTCAATCTTTTTTCGCCATATATGGCAGCAAAAAAAGGATTTCCACTTCTATCCTTAACGCGATAATTCTTGACTATTATTTTATTTTACTGATAACTGAAACTGCCAACTAATAAATGATAACTGATAACTGATTATTGATAACTGAAACTGCCAACCGATCACTGATTACTGATAACTGATCACTGATACCTGACTTTTTCTCCGTTAAACAACTTACCATCCGAAGAAATTATATACGATTCATCAGCATTTAAACCAGACAAAATTTCTACTTGATCGCCATAAGTTCTTCCCAAACGCAACCAACGTAGCATTGCTGTATTATTTCCACTAATTACATAAACGCCAGATAATTGACCTTTTTTAACAATTGCATCCACAGGAATTAAGATACTTTCTGAACTACTTTTTTTATCAACAGGAAACTGAACCGTAGTAAACATGCCAGATAAAATAGTTACATCCGTTTTTTCTAAGCTAATTTTTACTAAATACTGACCTCCAGTATTTTTAGCTGAACTACTAACTTCAATAACTTTTCCTTTTATAGATTTGTTAATCGATTTAACCAAAACTTTAACTTCAATATCATTTTTAATTTGCATGATTTCTGATTCTGGAACCATAGCAATAACTTCAAAATCACTTGGGTTTTCGATACTAATTAAAGATATTCCAGGATTTGCCATGTCGCCAACTTCAATATTTTTACCTGTAATTACACCACTAAAAGGAGCCGTAATATTCGCGTATTCAAACTGCGCATTAATTTCGTTTTTCATATGATTTGCAGATTCTAATCCAGCTTTTGCTATTTGGTAATTTGCTGTCATATCATCCATTTCTTTTAGAGTGATACTATTACTTTCAAATAAATTTTTAAAACGATTGTAGTTTTTTTCTGCATTGTTAAAAGCTGTTTTAGCTTGTGTAATTCCTGCGTTTATTTGTCCTTTCTTCGCCTGTAAATCTTTATTATTGATAGTAATTAACAATTGTCCTTTTGTTACTTTGTCACCCACATTTACGTTTGCTTTGGTAACAAAACCCATCATTCTTGTGCTTAAATCTGCGCTGTTAGAAGCGTTTATTTTTCCGCTTACAGACAAAAACTGACTGTTAGTATTCAATGCCACTTTGTTAATAGTAACTTTTATTGCTGGTGAATTATTAACAACAACTTTTTGTTTATCAGAAGAACAACTTGTTATAAAAATTGTTACTGAAACTATTAAAATGGTGTGTAAATATTTTTTCATTTGTTTTGTTTTTATTTTTATTGACTGTCTAATGCCTATGTTCACTGCCAACTGATTCTAGTTTTTGGTTAAAAATTCTAAATAGGTTTGTGTATAATTATATTCGAAAATGGTTTGATAATATTCTAATTTTTTTTGTGCAAATTGGGTTTCTGCCATCAATAAATCGGATGTTTTTTCTAAGCCTTCTTTAAATCTGTTTTTTCTGATTCTTATAGATTCTTTAGATTGTTTAACAGCTAAACGTGATAATTCTAAACTGTTTTTAGCATCAATTAATTGACGCTTTACTTTGTTTAATTCTAAGTTACTTTTAGAAACATATTGATTGTATTCTAATTTAGATTGCTCAAACTCTGCTTTACTTTTTTGAGCTTTCCCAAAACGTCTAGAGCCTTGAAAAATATCCCAACGTAGTTGAGCGCCAATTAAATACCCATTTGCATCTCCTTGAAATATTTTATTGTCATATATTTCATAACTTCCAAAAGCATTTAAACGTGGTAAAAAAGTCATTTTATCAGCTTTATGCATTTCTTCATAGGCATTTGACGCCAATTGCATTGCCTTAATATCCGCTCTATTTTCAGAAATAATTTTTTCAGCAACATTAAAAGCAGCAATCGATAAATCTTCAACAGGTTTATAGACGACAAACTCTTTATCATCCATTAAAAAAGACAAATAATTGGATGCGTTTTGTAAATTGCTTTTCGAAGTTTGCAATTGGTTTTTTACTTCTGTAATTCTTACATCCACATTTAAAATATCTGCCTGTTGCAAATACCCTTGTTCAAAGTTATTAGTTGCTATTTTTTTATTTGCTTCGGCAGCTTCTAAGGCTAATTCAAAAACTTCAACAGCTTTATATGCTAGCTGTAATTGCATAAATGATTTTTCAACCTCAAATATTAAATAATCCGCAGTTCTAAAAGATTGCAAAGACATTGCTTCCATTTTTGTTTTGGCTGCTTTTCGCTGATAAAAGCCGTCTAAATTGATTAAAGGTTGCTGAATTTCTATCTTAGTTGCAAAATTTCTAGTTGTTGTTGGATCGTTTAATAAAACAGGATTAAAATCATTCTGAGTTAAAATTTCTTGATTTAATTTAGATCCAAAAGCCATTAACGGATTTGTTGCAGAAATACCTGTATAACTTGCAGAAATATTTGGTAGAAAAACCGTATTTGTTTGATTATAATCTGCTTTCGCTTTGTTAAATTCTTGTTGAGAAATTTTAATAGCAATATTATTTTCTGACACTTTTAATAACAATGCTGCCCTTGTAATTGGCACTTCTGTTTGTGCAAAACCCAATTGAGAAAGCGCACTAAATAAAAATATAAATAGTTTCTTGATGATTTTCATTTGATATTATTTTACACTGCAAAGGTAAAACTGCTTCTAATGTTAAATGGTAACATTTGTTACACAACAAAAAACCCCTTCATTAAATGAAGGGGTTTTTTAAAAGAAAAATTTATTTTTTTAAAAGTTTGACAAATAACTCTCTGCCACTTCTATTTTTTTCGGAGTTATAACAGGCTGTAAAGATTTGTAGACTAAAATAAGGTTTAAAATAAGCTAAATACTCTTTTTTAGAACCACCAAAAGGTGGATGATCTACGTTTAATTTAGCATCAAAAAGTAACCCAACTAATTTTCCTTTTTCATTTAATAAATCATTCATTTTTGATGCATATATTGCTCGCAAATTAGGATTGATTGCACAGAAAAAAGTTTGCTCTATAATTAAATCAAACTTCATTTCTAAATTAAAAAAATTGGCTTGTATTAATTGCGCTAATGGAAAGTTAGGAACTCTTGTTTTAATATTTTGGATAGCCGTTTTAGAAATATCTACTACGTACACATTATTAAAACCTTTGTTAAAAAGATATTCTGCCTCGTGAGAATTACCTCCACCAGGAATTAAAATTTTTAGTTCTTTGTTAGATAGTTGATCAAAATAAATTTTTAATGGTGGCGAAACTTCACCTAAGTCCCAACCAATTTTGTTGCCCTTGTACTTATTATCCCAAAAATCTTCGGTTAGTTTTATCATTTTACAATTCTAAAACTTTAATGCTATTTCTAAAAAGCTGAATTTTGCTTTCATTTTCAAGTTTTTTTAAAAGTCTAGAAACAACGACTCTAGAAGTATGCAAATCTTCAGAAATTTGTTTGTGGGTTACTTGTAAAACATCACTATGCGTAACCATTGCTTTGTCTTTTAGATATTTAAAAAGGCGTTCATCCATTTTTAAAAAAGCAATTGTATCTACAGCATCTAAAAGTTCGTCCATTCTGTTATGATAACTTTGTAAGATATAAGATTGCCAAGTTTTATAAATGCTTAACCATTCTGCCATTTTTTCTTTTGGCAACATAATTATTTCTACATCTGTTTCTGCAACTGCTCTAATTTTGCTTTTTGTTTGGCCCATACAACAAGAAAGTGTCATAGCACAAGTGTCTCCTTTTTCTAAATAATACAACACCAATTCATCACCATTTTCATCTTCTCTTAAAACTTTGATTGCTCCGTTAAGTAATAACGGCATTGTTTTTATATAATCTCCAATTTCTATGATGGTTGTATCAGCAAAAAACTCTTTGTAAACACCTACTTGTTTTATTTCTTCGATAAGTGCATCTTCAAATAAATATCCAAAATTTACAGTAAATTGATTCATTAAAAGTGTTTTTGTAATTAGACTAATTTTTTATAAAATTAACAAAAATTACATGTTAACACATTAAAAGGCAATATTTAAAATATCACCGCTTAATTGTAGTAATTGCAATTCAATCAATTTAGCATCAAACGTTGCATTATTTAGAGCTGTTTTTGCATTTATAAAATTAATTTGAGCTTGTCTAAATTCTATGGATGTTACTTGCCCTAATTTATAGCGTTCTTCTGTTCTGTCAAAATTATTTTGTGCTGTTAAGACATTTTTATCTTGAGCACCAATTATAAAAAGTTGGTTATTGTAATTTTCCCAGGTGTTTTTTAACGAATTCTCGATGGTGGTTTTCTGTTGTTCTGCTAAAATTTGCTGATTGTCTAACACAATTTTAGCGTTAGCTACTCTAGTTTTTGTGATTCCGCCATCAAATAAATTCCACGATAAGCTTAAACCCGTGTTTAATCCGTTAGACGTTGCACCTGCTAAAAATGAAGTTACTGGATTCTCACTTTTATTCCAACCATAAGAGGTATTTAAACCTAAAGTTGGTAAATAATTTGAGGCATTTATTTTGATGTTAAACTCACTAATTGCTACATTTTGTTCATTTTGTTTTAAGAGCGAATTATTTGCTAACGTCTTTTGTTGCAGCTCATCAAAATTCATGATTTTATTAAAATCAACATCCGTTTCAACAACAAAATTTACTTCTTTATCAATGCCCAAAATAATATTTAAGCTCCGTTTAACATTGTTTAATTGCTGTTTGGCTGTAATAAATAAAATACTATCATTATTTACATCTACTTCTGCATTTAGCATTTCTAATTTGGTAGCTTGGCCATAATCGTATTGATATTTTGCACGAAGCAAACGTCTTTTAGAAATGCCCAAGGCTTCGGATAAATTATTCGCATTTTCTGATAAACGTGCTATTTGAAAATAAGTCGTAAACAATTGTAAATAGGTGTTTTCTATAGTTTCTCTGGCCTGTAATTCTGATAAATTATAGGTTTCTTTTAACTGCTGATAATTGTATTTTCTGCCTAAGCCATCAAAAATTGTATAATTCACGTTTACAGATGCATTGTAGGATTTTGTAATTGCACCCGCTATACTTCTAGAAGTACCGTCTTGAAAAGTAACATCTTGATTATCTCTTCGATAATTAGCACCAGTTGAAACAGCAGTAGTTGGTAAAAAACCAGAGTTAAAAATACTGGTATTATTTTTAGCTACTTCTAAATTATTATTAGCAATTTTAATTCCGAAGTTATTTTCTAAGGTAATTTTAAGCGCTTCTTTTTTAGTGAGTATCTCTTGCGAAAACCCTTGTAAACTTGAGATAAAAACTAGGATTAAAATATACTTTTTATTAATTTTCATCTTGATCAAATTTAGCTTCAATTATTGCTCTTTCCACCTCTTCTTTACTAACCTTACTACCCGTTTTAAGCCATTTAATTCCAACTTTCATGGTATTAGAAACAGATAATAATAAAGGCAACATTACTAAGGTTAATACAGTAGCAACTGCAATTCCGTATGCAATAGATATTGCCATCGGAATTAAAAATTGTGCTTGTCTGCTTTTTTCTAATAACAATGGACCTAAACCTGCAATTGTAGTTAATGACGTTAAAAAAATCGCTCTAAAACGAGATTGACCTGCAGCGATAAGCGCATCATCAAACATCATTCCTTCTTTTAAATAACTATTAAATTTACCTATTAAAACCAAGCCATCGTTCACCATAATTCCTATTAAAGCAATAATACCTAACCAAGAAAGAATTCCTATAGGAAAATCATGAAAAAAATGACCCCAAACAACACCAATCATACTAAAAGGAATCATTACCATTAATAATATTGGCTGACTGTAAGAACGAAATGTAAACGCAATTACCATATAAATTAATAGTAAAATAATTGGACCAACTATTTTAACAGAATCGGTCGTTTTATTTGCTTCTCTATTTTGACCTTCATATAATGGTGAAACTGTTGGATATTTAGATAAAATTTCTGGTAGTATTCGAACTTTAATATCCTCTAAAATTTCTGTTGCACTTGACTTTAGATCTTTTAAATCTGATGTAATTTGAATTTCTCTTTTTCCTTCTAAATGATTAATTGCAATATCGCCTCTTTCAATGGTGTAATTTGCAATTTCAGAAAAGGCGACTCTGTTCCCAGACGGAGTAACAATACGCATGTCATCTAAATCTTTAATAGAAGATCTGTCTTTTTTATCATAACGTACCCAAACTTTTATTTCATCTTGCCCTCTTTGAAAGCGTTGTGCTTGAAAACCAAAAAAACCATACCGTATTTGCCCCATGATACTTTGTAAATTAAGGCCCAATAAATATGCATTGTCTTTTAAAGTAATTTTTATTTCTTTAATTCCTGCAGGGTCATTGTCTGTAATATCTTTTAAAAGAGGATTGTTTTCAAATTCTTGTTTTAACTCTTGTTTGGCAGCTTTTAGCTCTTCAATATTATTTCCTAGTAAAGAAACCGCAACCGGACTTCCTCCAAAATTACTTCCAGAACCAAAAACTAAACTTTCAATGCCATAAATTTTACCTACTTTATCTGTAATAGAACTGGTTATTTCTGGTGACGAAAAATCTCTAGCTTCACCCGGTAAAAGGTTTACTGTTAAGGTTGCATTTGCACTTCCGGGGCCAATTCTTCTTATAACATTCTCTATAACCGGTATGTTTCCTGTTTGTTTTTTTGAAAATTCTTTATTGGTAATCCATACTTTTTCTTCAATAAAAGAAATAATAGAATCTGTAATTTTCTCGTTTGTGCCTTGTGGCATTTTTAGAGAAATTTGTACGGTATCACTCGCTATATTTGGGAAGAAGGCGGTTTTTACAATACCTCCTTCAATTGCCATAAAACTGAAAATTAAAATGGCAATAGGCACACAAAATGAAAAAACTTTGTGTTTTAAAGAAAATTTTAAAAATGGCACATAATAATTGTCTCTAAATTTTACCAAGCCGTTATCTGCCCCCTTATTTATTTTATTAAAAAAAGCTGTTATTTTATATACCTTTTTTTCTTCGCCTCTTTCTAAACGCTTTCTATCTAGAGCCTTAGAATGTGCAATGTGTGCTGGTAAAACCAGTAATGCTTCTATTAGAGAAACAGACAATGTTAAAATTACAATGATAGAAACTTCCCCAAAAAAACTTCCAATTCTACCATCCACAAAGAAAAAAGTAGAAAAGGCTATAATTGTAGTTAAAATTGCTGAAATAATTGGCGGAATAACTTCCAACGTTCCATCAATAGCAGCATTAATTTTAGATTTTCCTAAATCGTAATAATGATGGTAAATATTTTCTCCAATTACAATTCCATCATCCACCAAAATACCGATAACGATAATCATCCCAAATAGAGAAAGCACATTAATCGTAACGCTAAATTGTGCTGCGAAAATAAACATCCCAAAGAAAGCAACCGGTAGCCCAAAAGCAACCCAAATTGCCAAACGAAAGTTTAGAAATAAAGCTAAAAAAAGTAATACTAAAAGGATGCCAAAAATACCATTTTCTATTAGTAATTTTGTTCTGCCATCTAAAGAAATAGAAGCATCGCTAGAAACATTTAACTGCACGTTTTCATGCTGCTGATTAAATTTATAGATGTATTCTTTAATTTTTTCTGCAGTTGAAACTAGGTCTTCGTTATTGGTATTGCTTATCGTTAAATCGATTGCTAAATTGCCATTATAAAATAATCTGTCTGGGTTTTCTGACCAAACATCACCTACAATTGCAACATCTTTTAAACGGATTATAGTTCCGTTTTGCTGCGTTCTTACAATTAAATTTTGCAATTCTACACCGTAGTAAGAACGATTACTTGCTCTAATTAAATAGTCTTCTTCATTGGTTTTAATATTACCACCTGTAATTAAAATATTTGAATTTCTTACTGCATCTGCAACTTCTGTAAAAGATAAATTATAAGCAATTAAATCATTTTCACGAATAGAAATTTCTATTTCTTCTTCTGGAAAACCAGAGATTGCAACTTGTGAAATGCCATCAATTCCACGAATATCATTTTCAATATTTCGCACATATTGTTTTAGCGATTTTAAAGAAACATTTTCTCCACTTACGGTAAAACTAATAGTGGGTCTTGTACTTTCTACTTTCGCAATAACGGCAGGTTCCATGCCAGAAGGAAAGGAAGGAACTCTATCTACAGCATTTTTTACATCCGATAAAACAACATCAATATTTTTTCCTTTTTCGACCTCTATATTTACAGAAGCTGCATTTTCTTTAGAAACTGAGGTTACTCTTTCTACACCAACAATTCCTTTTAAGTTATCTTCTATTTTTAACACAACACCTTCTTCCATTTCTGCGGGAGAAGCACCAGGGTAGGATAAACTAATTCTAATTAATTGGGAATCTACCAGCGGAAAAAAGGACGATTTCATGCTCAAAGCACCTATTGAGCCAAAAATAATAAATGCAAAAATCATCACATTTACAGCCACAGGATATTTAATAAAATAAGTAATGATTTTTCTCATAGCTTATTTTTCTTTATTGATTTTTACAATCATACCGTCAAAAGCTCCTGGTAATGTTTGTGTTAAAATTTTATCATTGTTTTCTAGCCCATTAATAATAACCGTTTCTGCTCCAAAATAAAGAGGGTTTATAGCAACAAGAGATAAAATACTATCGTTTTTAACGGTGTAAACTGCTGAATTATTCACTAACAATTTTCTTGAAATTTCTATCGCATTCGGTTCTGATTTCACAATTAAATTGGCTTCTAAAAACATTCCTTCTTTTAAATCTTGATGATTTACGTCTATAAATGCTTTTATAGTTTGAGAGACTAGATCAACTTTACCATTTACACGCACTACGATACCTGTGTAATTTTTAGATTTATTCAATGTTGAAAGCGTTACTGAATTACCAACTTTTAGCAAGTCTGCAAATTCAGAATTGATAGAAACTTCCATTTCGTACATATCTGTATTTATAAATTCGCCTAATTTTTGTCCAGATCTCACTAAAGTCCCCGAAGTAACTAGCGCCTCCGTTAATATGCCAGTAAATGGCGCTTTAATATTATGTTTTAATAACCTAACTTCTATATTTTTAACATTATAATATGCCGTTAAAATACCACGCCCAGAAATAAAGTATTTTTCTTTTTCTGATGAAAATGTTGGTAGTTTTGGTGCAACTTTATTAATATCAAAACTTTGCAAATAACTTTCCCATTTTTTAAATTCTGATGAAAAATCTAAACGGATATCTGGCAAAACTGAAGTAACTAAATTAAATAAATTGCTTTTTTGAGCTTGTAAACTAGCAGTAAACTCATCACTGTTTATGCTCAATAAAATTTCGCCTTTAGTATAAGTTGTGCCAGGTTTAAATAACTTATTTGAAGATTGTAAGACACCTTGAACCTCAGAAAAAATTTCAATTTTATTTTTGGCAAGTAAAGTTCCGTTTGCAGATAAAATAATAGGAATATCTTTATTTACAATATTTTCGATAAAAACAGTTTTAATAATTTTCTTAAACTTTGGTTTTGGTCTTTGGTTATTGTCAATAAAGTAATTTCCCAAAAATATAGCACCTCCAACTAGTGCTACTCCAAGAATAGATAATATAATATTTCTCATAATTAGTTAGTTACACTTTCTTAAAAAGAGAAAAGAAAGTTTATCGCCTTGCAAATATACTTTTTTAGTGAGCCGAGCTAACAGCGTTCTAAAACAACTTTGTTAAAGAAACGTTATAATTGCCAATTTTTTAACTAAAATTTGTCTACTCATTTTTTTTTAGCATCTTTATAACATTAAAAAAATAAATGTTTAATAATTTTGGTACACCCAAAATCTGTTAAAAAATTATGGCTCAAAAAACAACAATTTTAGAAAATTTAACTTATATTATACATTAATTTTGAATTTCTGCTCAAATACAAATAACGCCTTATTTTACTCTTCTGTTGATGAAATCTCTGATGAAACTTGGCACAATCTTGCTTGTGAACCTAACGTTTATTTTCAAAGAAATTTTTTAAAGTCTATCGAAAAAAATCACCCAAAAATTACTTTTTCGTATATAATTTTAGTTGATACAGATAAAAACCCAATTGCTTTTGCATCTGTTCAAATTGTTGATTTTTATATAGATACTATTAAAAATGATTTAGAAATTTTAATACGTAAACTAAAAAATATAGGAAGAAAGTTTCATATTATTCCTGATAAAAAACCGCTGAAATTATTAATTTGTGGCAACACTTTTGTTAGTGGAGAACACGGTATATTCATTAACCAAAATCAAGATAAAAAATTAATTATTAAAGAATTAGCAAAAGCAATATTACATTATGTAAATGCTGATAAAAAACTAAAAATTGACGCTTTTCTTTTAAAAGATTTTGTAAACGAATCACTTTTTATTACTGATGGATTAAAGGATTTTAACTACCATCCTTTTTCTGTAGAGCCAAATATGGTTTTATCTTTAGATGAAAATTGGCAAAATATTGATGATTACCTGGCATCAATGAAAACCAAGTTTAGAGTAAAAGCTCGCAAAGCTTATAAGCAAAGTGAAACTATTATAATTAAAGATGTTACCCAAGAAAAGGTAGCAAATCAATTGTCAGAAATGACTGCTTTATATAAAAAAGTGGCTTCTAATGCAGATTTTAATTTGGGCGATTTTAATTTAGAAACCTATATAGACCTCAAAGAAAAGTTTGGTGAAAATTATATTTTAAAAACCTATTGGATGAACCATAAAATTGTTGGTTTTATATCAGGGATTATCAACCAAAATTCTTTAGATGCGCATTTTGTTGGTATTGATTATCAACTAAATAGAGAGTATGCAATTTATCAAAGAATGTTGTACGATTATATAGAAATTGCCATTAATAAAAATTTAAAAACCATCAATTTTGGGAGAACTGCCAGCGAAATTAAAAGTTCTGTTGGTGCAGAACCAAGAGATTTAACGATGTATTTTCGTCACAAAAAAAGCATCACAAACAGAATTTTAAAGCTATTTTTACAGCGTGTACAACCTACACCTTTTCAACAAAAATTTCCGTTTAAAAACGCAAACAATCCCAATGAAAAATAGCAAAGAACTTATAGATCTTTTAGATTTAAAACAAATTAACAACAATACTTTTTCTGGTGAAAGTATTACAATTGGTAGTCCTAATGTTTTTGGTGGTCAGGTTTTAGCACAAGCGGTAAATGCTGCTTATAGAACTATCTCAGAAAATCGTTTTTTACATTCTTTGCATTCATACTTTTTAGAAGCTGGAGATTTAACGATTCCAATAAACTACCATGTAGAGGAAATTAGAGATGGTGGTAGTTTTTCTACTAGAAGGGTTACTGCAAAACAAAATGACAAAACCATTTTTATTTTATCCGCTTCTTTTCATAGAAAAGAAAATGGTTTTGAGCACCAAACAGCAATGAATAACAACATAAAGCAACCAGAAGAATTATTAAGTTGGGAAGATATGGTTGCTAAATTTGGCGATTTCTTACCAAAACGTATCAAACATTTTTTAAGTATTGAGCGTCCGATTGATTTTAAACCTGTTCGAATTCCTAATCCTTTAGAACCCGAAAATTTACCAGCAAACGAAGAAATCTGGTTTAAATTAAAAGGCGATATTCCAAAAATGGATTTGCGTTTAAAACATCAAATATTAACCTATATTTCTGATTATAATATACTAAACGCTGCATTTAACCCAAATGCAAAAGAATATAATTTTGGCAACACACAAACGGCAAGTTTAGATCATTCTATGTGGTTTTTTAGAGATTTTGAGTTTGATGATTGGATGTTGTTTTCTGCAGAATCACCAAATACTTTTGGAGCAAGAGGTTTAAGTAGAGGAAATATTTATACCAGAAAAGGTGAATTAATAGCTTCTTTTGCACAAGAAGGTTTAATGAGACCGAAAAAGTAGTAAGCAGTAAGCAGTAAGCAGTAAGCAGTAAGCAAATTTTAAAAAATTTAAATACATGAATCCAGTTTCATATGTTTTAACCACAAATGGTTTATTATTTTTATTGAGTATTATTTTTTGGAAATTCCCACCAAAAAAAATTAATAGAATATATGGTTACAGAACTTTTAAAGCAATGCTAAATGAAGATATTTGGGGTTTTGCAAACACCATATTTAATAAGAATTTTATTATTTATGCAGGAATTTCATTTTTAGCAGCCTTAATTTTAGCTACTATTTCTGTAAAGGAATTAACTTGGGAGCCAATGGTTTTGGTTGTATTATCGCTTCTAGTAAGTGTTATAAAAACAGAAAGATCTCTATCCGATAATTTTACAGAAGAAGGCAAAAGGAAATAATTTAAAAATTAGCCACAAAAGAAAAGGATAAATTCCTGCCTGGAGAAGAAGCTCCCGATGCAAATTCGATGTAGTGTTCATCTAAAATATTATCTAATCTTGCTTGTACAGAAAAGGTATCAGTTACAGAATAACGGCTATTTATACCTAAAGTAATCCAACTTGGCGTACCAAAATAAATATCTTTATCATTCGTAGCATTTGCATCAACAACCGGAGTTAAATCATGGTTATCAATACCTTCTCTAAAATTAAAATCTGAAATATCTTTTTTACTATTAAATCTTAAAGCAGCACCAACTTCTATTTTATCCTTGTTATAATTAATTTCAAACTGCCCAAATAAAGGCGGAATAGAGGACATCGGCTCTCCTGTATCATAGGTTCTTCCTTTTGTATAGGTTATAAAACCTGATGTATTAAACGTATTAGAAAGTTTACCTAAATAGCTAACTGTATATCCTGTAATATATGCATTTCCTCTGTTCTGATTAGCAACTGCATTGCCATATTCGCCATCAAATAAAACTTGATTACTTCCATTAATGGTAAAGTAATCTCTAATAATGTAATTATCTAATAAGGTGTAGAATATATTTGCTCCTAATCTAAATCTTCGTTGATTAAAGTATTTCTGAATTCCGACTTCAGCATTATACGCGAACTCTGGTTTTACGTGAATATTTGGCACTGTAACATCTCCACTTTTTTCACGAACTCTACCAACATCATCGATATTTGGCGAACGAAACCCAGAAGACAAAACGCTATTTAATTGCCAATTTTTAGTTGGCTTGTAAACGTATCCTAACGTTGCCGTAACTGCAGAATTATTCGAACTAATTTCTGTTGCTGGAAGCTGTATAAATGTTTGATCTATCCAAATAGCGTGTAAATTTGTGTTGGTAAATCTAATTCCTGAGTTTAAAGTGGATTTAGAGTTGATATCTTGTCTATAATCTAAATAAAATGCAGAGCTCAGATATTCATTTCCCCCGTCTGGATAACGAGATTGAACTTTAAAGTCTTTCGAGAAACCATCAATTTCTCTGTTTGATATGTTTAAGGTTTTACCATAAGAATTAGAAGAAACATCATTGTAAGCAAACTCAAAACCATAAGACAAAGTTCTTCTTTTATCCTCTGTTAAAGGCAAAGAGAAATCGCCGTTTATACTAAAAACATCTACCTTTTCATGTCTATAAGACCGATCTAAACTACCGAATTTTCTTTGAATTCTGCTCTCTTGTATGTTTTGATAAGCCACAATTATCGTACCCGCTTCTAACCAGTTTTTAGAAGGATTGATATCTAATTGAGATGAAATTAACAATCTTTTTTGGGGCCCATAATACCATTCTGCAAACTTTAAAGACGACATATCTTTTAGATCTTCTAACTCTGTTAATCGGTCAAATCTTTGAATGTCTGATGATGTAGAATATTGTAGATTGATTTTTAAATCGGTATTTTTTGATAAGGGAACAAAGAATTTTTGCAACACATCCGTTTGATTATAGCCTGTATTTCTTAAAAAATTTGGGTTTGCGTTTATAGTCGGGTTTTCATTATAATTACCATTTATATTTTCTGAATAATAAAAAACTTTTCCCCAATCAGAAAAACGGTGATTTCTATTTTCACCAGCTTTTAAATCGCCAAAATCTGAATACGAAATACTTGTAAAAGATGCCCAATTACTAAAACTAAGTTCTGCCGAAACATTGGTTGTTATTTCTTGATTTACAGATGAAAATCTAGAAAAAAACTGACTAGAGACTTTATCTTCTTCAGATAATTTAGGTGTTTTTGTATAATAATGAATCACGCCCCCTAAAGCATCAGATCCATAAATAACAGATGACGGCCCAAAAACAACTTCGGTTTTATCTAATAAATTTGGTGCAATAGTAATTGAACTCTGCAAGTGCCCTTTTCTATAGATCGCGTTATTCATTCTAACGCCATCAACAACCAACAAAACTCTGTTCGATTCCATACCGCGTATTACAGGGCTTCCTCCTCCAAATTGGGATTTTTGAACTTTAATTCCTGGAATTGTTGCTAATAAATCAGCAGAAGTCTGAGCAGAAATTTTTTGAATATCTTTAGATGAAAGCACAGCTATTTGTTCTGCAATTCTTTTCGTTTTTTCTTCTCTCTTAAAAACAAAAATTACAACCTCATCCAATTGTTCTGATTGTTTGGTTAAATAGATTGTAAAATTTTGCTTTTCTAAATCTGATTTTTTTATACTAAGAAACGAATAAGACAAGTGAGAAATTAAAATTAACTCATGGTATTTAAATGAGGAAACATCAGCCAAACCATCATTATTTGAGGTTAAACTAATTGTTTTATCCTCATTGTAAATAGTAACATTATTTACTTTTTTACCTGTTTTTTTATCTAAAACTTTTATTTCTTGACAAAAAGTTAAACTACTAAAAAAAACTACAAATACTAAAACAATATGCTTCATCATCAACTAAAAACGGTTTCTAAAACTTGTAACGATTTAGGGTTTCTAAAACTGTCCAAGTGTAATTTAAAATACTGTATGATTACTTGTAAAACCAACTGCCTTTCTTCTTTACTGTAAGTAACATTTTCTAGTGTATCAAAAATTATGCCTAAAAGCTTTTTAAATTGATAAAAATCATTTTTTGAAATTACATTTTTTTCATGAATTTGATCAGAAAAAATGCCTTCTAACAAATCAAATCCCTTTTTATTTTTTTCTGATGTATCAGGATAAAAACCTAAAAAGCCGGTTAAATTTAGCAAGAATAGTAAGTGAAAATTCGCAACTCTATCGTGCAAATCCAGCCAGATAAATGCAGTTTCTAAGTACTCATAAAGTGCTAAGTTTTGTTCTTCTTCTTGTATCGAATTAGATAAAACTTCTGATAAAAAAAGTACAACAGATTGTTTTACAATATCTGTGTGAAAGGTTTTATAAGGGTGAATAATCTGTAATTCCTTTATAGAATTTAAAGTATTTTTTGAGTTATGGTTAGCAACAATTCTTAATTGTGTTAATGGCTGAAAATAAGCTGCTTTTAATCCCGATTTTTTTGGTTTTAAAACACCTCTTATTAAATAAGTTTTAACCCCTTCTTCTTGCGTGTAGCATTTTACAATTAAGCTTGTATCACCATATTTTAAAGAACTTAAAACAATGGCATTTGTAGTTATAACTGCCATTAATTTACAATTGCAATTTTAGTTGTAGTCGTTTCAGAAGCATCATCATTTACTAAAAGAACAATATAAATACCTGATGCTACTTTTTTACCCGCTAGGTTCTTTTTGTTCCAAACCACTTTACCTCCTTGTAATTCTTGGCCTTCTACAACATTGGTTTCATAGACTAAATTACCTGCAACATCTAGTATTTTTACATTGGTTCCTTTTGGTAAATGCGTTCCGTTTCTGCCGTCAATAGTTATAGTCTCATGGTTTTTTAACGCCGGGTTTGGGTAAGCATACACATCACCTAATACCTCACCAAAAGCTGCAACTTTACTATTATAAGCCACAATCCCTTTTTCTGTAGCAAAATATACCTTACCATTTGAAGTATCTGTTCTAATTTTTAAAATTCTATTAGAAGGTAATGGCGAGTTTACTTTACTAAAATTAGCTACTGTTTTTTGTCCGGAAGGATTTGTGTACAAAGCGCCTCCACTATCTGTACCAAACCATTTATTATCTGCACCGTCTATGGTTATAGAATTTACTCTTTGATCTCCTAACAAGCGCTCACCTACTCCGTTTTCTTCAATAATTACAGGTTCGGCATTTAAAACGTCTACCTCAAAGATTCCTGCAGCATTTCTAAACACGACCATGCCAGATCTTGTACCTAACCAAACCCTATTACTCTTATCAACAGCTACGGTTAATACATCTGTATCAGGTAAATTACCAAGATTAGGTGTTGCAACCAGCGCTTTTTTTCGATTGCCATTTTCATTAAAAACGTAAACTCCATTTCTTCTTGTTCCCATCCAAACATTATTACTTCTATCAATCGCTATTTCACTTAAACCAAAATCCGTATTCGTTTTTAAAGAACTGGTGTTAAATTTGGTCCATTGACCAGATGTAGATAGTTTCTTAAGTTCACTATTTCTATGAATATTAGATACCCATAAATTACCTTGACTATCAAAAGCAGACCCACTTATTCTTAAAGTAACTCTATTTGGTTGTGTGGGTTCTAAATCTTCTAATCCACTATTTAAATGATTGTAAAAAGTTTTAATTTCATCATTTTCCACAACCAATAAACCGCCTGTAGAAACACTATTAATAGCGCCTGTATCTCCAAAAGAACTTATATATACTTTGTTTTCCTCATTAGGGTCAATTGAAATATAATTTAAATCAATTACGGGAAAATTAGGATTAAACTTTGTATTTATCCAGTTCTCACCATTAAAATGGCTAAAACCTTGTCTTTTTAAAATAGATGTATAGGTGGCATCATAACCGCCATAAACTACCCAAAGATTGTTGTCTTTTACAGCTATTGAAAAAATATCGTTAGACAAAGGTCCTTCTGGATGAATTTCTTGATAAGCATTTACTTGTGCCAAACTAGTTTTTAAAATTCCGAATTCTTTGGTTGCTAAATAGATTGTATTATTCTCAAAAAAAGCATTCAATAAAGTAAAATCGAATTCTAAATTTGAGCCAAATTCAGCGACTTTATCTTCTGATAAATTTAAAACAATCGCTTTTTTATTGAAAGCTATTGTTAAATTAGCCCTTGAAGATTTTAACCCGATAATCGTTTCGAAAAAATCTCTAACCAGCGTTAAAACACCATTATTAAGCTTGTATAATTTAGCACCTTCTGTAACATAAATTTGATTGTTAAAAACAGAAATACCACCAAAATTACGACTATTAAATTGTTGCTGCCAATTCTTGAAATCTATTAAAAGCTTGTTAGTAACAACTGCATTAAAAATTCCGTCTTCAGTAACTGCATAAATTCTTCCATCAGAAATCATTGTTTTATTGATCACTAAAGATGTTGAACCACCTCCTATAAAAAAAGTATCTCCAAATTCTAATTTTTCAATATCATATTCTACAATTGCAAAAGGTGTAGACAAGTATAGAGTATTGCCAAATTCAGAAATATGATTGATGCTTTTTTCGCCTGTTTGATTAAAGCTCACAATATCTGATGAAATGGTAACCCTTTCATTCTCATCGATTACTTCGATTAATCCGTTTTGATACCCAATTACCAATCGTTTAAAAGTAGCATTGTAATGAATTGAAGACGAAGTTTCGCCAGATAAACCCTTTATTGACGAAAGCTTTTTAGTTTCTAAAGTATTTTCATTAAAAGTAAAAATAGCATTATCTACTAAAGCGTAAATAGTTGCATCAACTTTTACAAAATCCTTTACATTGTTATATGAGTAGAAATCTTCCCAAGAATCGCTGTAATCTACTTGAGAAAAAATAGAAAACGAGCTTGCTAAAAGAAGCAGAAAGAATAACTTTTTCATGTTTTTGTGTATAAAAATCAAAGATATTTAATTATAGTTCAATAACGATAAAAACAGGTATATTAGTACAAAAAATGAATCCATTTATATGAGTTTAGAAATTGAAAGAAAGTTTTTAGTGAAAAATGAAGATTTTAAAAATGAATGTTATCAGAAAAAATTAGTAAAACAAGGCTATTTAAATTCTGACAAAAGTAGAACTGTAAGAGTAAGAATTGCAGATGACAAAGGTTTTATAACTATTAAAGGAAAATCCAATACCGCAGGAACCACACGTTTTGAATGGGAAAAAGAAATTGATGTTTTAGAAGCGGAACAATTACTTTTATTATGCGAACCTTCAATTATTGATAAAACACGGTTTTATGTAAAAAATGAAAATCATATTTTTGAAGTTGATGAATTTTACAGTGATAATAAAGGATTAATTGTTGCAGAAGTCGAGTTGAATTCTGAAAACGAACTCTTTAAAAAACCATCTTGGTTAGGCAAAGAAGTTACAGGAACCATAAAATATTACAATTCTAGTTTAAGCAAAAATCCCTTTAAAAATTGGTAACTTTTAGAGATTATAAATCGCTATAAAATGACTCAGACTTCCTAGTAAAACAAAAATGTGAAAGATAACATGATTATACGGCATCTTTTTAACGGAATACAAAACTGCACCTATAGAATAAAAAATGCCTCCTGCAATTAAAAATTGAAAACCCTCTGTTGTTATATTTTTCATTAAAGGTTTTATAAAAAATAATACTTGCCAGCCCATTAACAAATACATTGCTGTAGAAACCTTGTCAAATCTACCCGTAAAAAAAAGTTTTAAAATTACACCTGTTAGCGCAAAAAACCAAACAAATAAAAACATGTACCAGCCTAAATTAGAATCTAAACCAGCTAAACAAAAAGGAGAATAAGTGCCCGCAATTAGCACATAAATTGCCGAATGATCAAAAATATTTAGTCTTCTTCTTTTCTTTGGATTTTTAGCTGCGTGATAAAAAGTAGAAGCTGCATATAAAATAATTAAACTTAAACCATAAATAATAAAACTTGTTGGTTTCCAGAAACCAGCAAAATCAAATGATTTGAGTACTAGAAAAGGAAAAGCAATCACGCTTAAAACCAATCCAAAACCATGAGAAATAACATTCCATTTCTCTTCGTTATTACTATAAAGGTGATTTAAATTCTCGCTCATTATTGGGTCTGTTTGTATCATTCATAAATTTTTTATCATTCAATAAATCATTTTCAATAATCTTAAAAACTTGTTGTTTCAAGTCTTCTAAATCTTCGATTTTTAAGCCTTTTGTTTCTATAAATGTATGCTGATGGATTCTAAAAACACCCGGACTTCCTTTAAAAAAATCCCAAGAAAATAAACGTTTACAGTCATAATAAACTTGTGGTACAATTGGGATTTCAAATTCAATAGCCAAACTAAAAGCACCATTTTTAAAAGGAGCTAAAACAATATTTTCAGTTGGCACTAATCCTTCAGGAAAAATAGCCATACTTGTTCCGTTTTTCAATCTTTTTTTAGCAATTTCATACACTCTTTTTCTACTTTCAGGATTACTTCTATCTACTAGGATAACAACTCTTTTATAAAAAAAGCCAAAAATAGGAATTTTAACTAACTCGTGTTTTCCAACAAAAACTATCGGATTTTTACTCAAAGCAATCAACACAAAAGCATCCATTAATGATGAATGATTAGCACAAAACATATAACTTTTGTGAATATCTGTAACTTGATCATTTTGTACTTGCAATCTAAAACCCATTCCGAGCACTAATACTTTTGCCCAAACTCTAATCATTTTCCAAAAAGTAGGATAATAAGAAACTTTGGCTGTTAAAATGAACAACAACGGAGAAATTAAAAGGATGGTTCCTAGTATTAAAACGTAAAACCAAATTCGCCAAATTAAAAGGAATGGTATTTTTAGATACTTCACAAAATTAATTAAAGGTTAAACTCTATTTTGAAACGATTGTGCAAAAATAGGAATATTCTTTTGTTTATTGATTTTATTAAACAAAACCTTATTTTTACGCTCGCAGGGCATTTCGATTTTTAACTCTTGCACAAATAGATTTCAAAATATACAATTTAATGTCTAGAATTTTAACTGGAGTACAAAGTACAGGAACACCACATTTAGGAAACTTATTAGGTGCAATTTTACCTGCTATAGATATGGCAAACGACCCTAAAAACGAAGCTTTTTTATTTATTGCTGATATGCATTCTTTAACTCAAATTAAAGACGGAAAGCAATTACGAGAAAATACGTATAGTACAGCAGCTACTTGGTTAGCTTGTGGTTTGGATATCAATAAAACTGTTTTTTACAGACAAAGTGATATCCCTCAAGTAACCGAATTATCTTGGTATTTGAGTTGCTTTTTTCCCTATCAACGGTTAACATTAGCGCATAGTTTTAAAGATAAAGCAGATCGATTAGAAGATGTAAATTCTGGTTTATTTTCGTATCCAATGTTAATGGCTGCAGATATTTTATTGTATGATGCAGAAATTGTACCTGTTGGTAAAGACCAATTACAACATTTAGAAATGGCGCGTGATGTGGCTAACCGGTTTAATCATGTTGTTGGTGAAACGTTAATTGCTCCTGTTGCAAAAATACAAGAACACACAGAATTAGTTCCTGGAACTGATGGTGGAAAAATGAGTAAATCAAGAGATAATATTATTAATATTTTCTTGGCGGATAAAAAATTAAGAAAACAAATAATGGGGATTAAAACCGATAGCACTCCTTTGGAAGAACCTAAAAACCCAGATACAGATAATGTTTTTGCACTTTATAAATTATTAGCTTCGGATGCGCAAATTGCAACGATGAGATTAAATTATGAAGGAGGAAATTACGGATACGGACATGCAAAACAAGCACTCTATGAATTAATTGTAGAAAAATTTGCAACAATTAGAGAGCGTTATACTCATTTTATGGAAAACAAAAATGAAATAGATGACGCCCTTAAAATTGGAGCAGAAAAAGCAACACTAGTTGCGAATAGTGTTCTAAAAAAAGTAAGAGCTAAGATTGGGTATTAGCACAAATTATAAGACCATAAAAAAGGCCGCTAAAAGCGGGCTTTTTTATTTTTAAATTATAACTAAAGTCCAAATTGACACACTAAACCGCCCATAATAGCTAACGTTACAATCCAATATCCGGCATTGATCGCTATATATTTTACGCTCTTTCTCTCAAACATTGCTATGATTGCAATTACTGGTAACGCTAAAAATAACCCAGATAAGATTCCATGAAGTGCTCCATGTTTAAAAGTTCTAAAACGATCACCATAATTTAACAAGAAATCTTGAAAATAAGTAAATGCTTCTCCTGTACTTTCTGCAAAACCAGGTTCTCCTGCTAAACTAGAATACACACCCATTTGATGAATCGTTGCTGGCAATAAAAACATTGCTATAAACAAACTAAATACATAACTTAAAGTTAAAGTTAACACCCTATTTAAATCTGCTAAAGATTCTTTAGTAAAACCTAATTCTTTCATCCAAACATTCCCAAATAAAGGACCGTACCAGACAAAACCGATTACTAACGGCACTATAGCCGCTAAAAAAAAGATGTAAAAATTCATTTCCATGATATAGTTGTTTTTGGTTGATTCTCAAATATATGAAATACGTTTTAGACGGTAAGTTTGTTACAAAAAAAAAGCCTAAAACTTAGCGTTTTAGACTTTATCTATTTTTAGTTTAAATTAAACTATTGAATCTTCATCGATTTTGCAATGGCTTCTAATTCAAAAAGAAAAGCTCTTTTATTTACGGATGGTGCATAAGTGAAACCTTCAAAAATAATTAATCTATTATTTTTTTTATCAATAATAGTATAGTTTAAAAAAGGACCCGCCATAAAATCATTTTTTACTTCCCATTTACCGCGAGTTTCATAGGCTTTTTTACCATCAATAGTGGCATCAAAAGTAAAAGGCGTATAGGCTTCTTCTGTTATCATATGCTGTGTTTCTGCATCTGTACCAGGAATGTGTTTTTCGCCAATACTATCTCTAACTGCCACAATATTCTCTGCAACTTTGCTTTCATCTCCTAGAGGAATTGAATATACTAAAATATTATTGCTTCCTGTTTTTGCAATTCCGCTTGTTAAGTGATTTCTTAACCAAAGAAAATCACCCGTATCATCTACAGTATTAAACTTGTTTGGGATTGTTAAAGAAATTCTTAAGTTTTGAAGTGTTTTATAATGGGTATTATCTTGTTTGTCTTTTTCGAAAATGCCCTGTGTAAATTTTATGTCTGCTTCTAAAAAGGTGCTTCTAATTTCTTTTTTATGCTTTTGTAAAAGTTTTATAATACCGGCATCATCTTTTGCTTGTATATAAACAATCGTTTGTGGTTGCGCATATATATTATTTTTTACAGAAAAACCTTCGTTGGTACTTTCTGAAATAATTAAAATATTTCTGCTCGCTTTCATCATCGTACTAAATCCTGATGGTGCAACTTGGGAAGCATCTAGAATAGGTTCTGGCTGTGGTAAACCGACCATTAATTCTCCGAAAGAATTACGTACTTCTTTACCCACATCACCGGTCCAGTCACTAATTTTAGCAACCACCATTACTTTATTTAATTTGCCGATAGACTCTTTTAATATAAATTTATCATTACCAACACAAGCTGATAATAAAATAGTGATCACTAGAATAGAAAGTATTTTTTTCATGAGTTTAGCTTTTATAGATTTTAAGTTTAGTTCCGGGTTTTAGAATTTTAGCACTCCAAATATTGTTCCACTTTTTAATTTCGTCTATAGAAACATTTTTAAATTTTTTAGAAATCGTCCATAGTGAGTCTCCTTTTTTAACAGTGTACACTTTATAGTCCCCTTTTTTTGTTGCTGATGAACCGTTTTTACTGGATGTTTCTCCGTGCGACGAAGTTCCCTTTTTTGAAAAGATAGTAAGTCTTTGTCCTATTTTTAAATAGCTAGTTTTTAAAGAATTCCATCGTTTAATATCGCTTACTCGCACCCCAAATTTATCTGCAATTTTTCCTAAAAAATCCCCGTTTTTTACTCTATAACGAATACTACTATCCATTTCAAAATACTTAGGCATCGGTTTTTCTCTTGAAGCTTCATCTGCCTCTGCTAGTGCGTAAATTTCTTTTTCTTTTTCTAAAAATTCGATAATTTTATCTTTTGGCAACCTTACTGCATAGTTATGATCTTTTACAAAAGGAATGATTTTTAATTTATAAACAGGGTTTAGAAAAGAAATTACATTTTCTTCTACCTTTAGTATTTCTGTAATGTGGTCAAAGCCAATGGTTCTTTTTACCCTAACTGTATCCGTCTCAAAGTTAAAAAACTGCGGAAGTTCTGAATAAATATTATGTTCTTCTGCATATTCAAAAATGTACATAGTTGCATAAAAAGCAGGCACATAACTTGCAGTTTCCCTTGGCAAATAAGGTCTGATATTCCAATAATTTTTATTCCCTCCAGACCGTTTTATGGCTTTTGAAACGTTTCCTGGCCCAGAGTTATAAGCCGCCAAAGCCAAATCCCAATCACCAAAAACTTTGTACAACTGGCTTAAATATTTACAAGCCGCAATGGTAGATTTCACGGGATCTTGACGCTCATCTACATAAGAACTTACGTTTAAATCGAACTGTTTTCCTGTACCATACATAAATTGCCATAGACCTGTAGCGCCAGCTCTAGACTTTATCTGAGGATGCAATGCAGATTCTACAATTGCTAAGTACTTCATTTCTATGGGTATATCATACTCGTCTAAATATCGCTCAAAAATTGGAAAGTAATATTTTGCTCTTGCCAACAACTGAGGAAAATATTTTCTTCGAGATGATAAATAACTATTAATTACCTTTTCTAACCCTGGATTGTATGCTAAATTAAAAGGAGTTTTCTGATTTAAAATTAATAAGCGTTCTTTTAATAAGGCTGTTGTTAAAATTGATACAGGACTGCCTATAATATCTTTGTCATCAATAACATATTCTAAACTATCTACTAGTGCAGAATTAAATTTTTCATCAACCAACAAACTATCCATAGTTATTAAGTCTTCGCTAGAAAATAAATCTGGTTTGATGATTTTTTTGGCTGTCGTTTTAACGGGTACTAAAGTGTCCATTTTAACCTTTAAAGAAGTCTTTTTATCTTTTTGTGAAAATATAGAAAAACTAAAAAAAAGTAGGAATATAAATTTATTCATAAATTATAGATCTAATTCTAATGCTATGGGGCAATGGTCTGAATGTTTGGCTTCTGATAAAATATAAGCTCTAGAAATTTTATCTTTCAAAGAATTAGAAACCATTGCATAATCTAAGCGCCAACCTTTGTTATTAGCTCTAGAATTTGCCCTGTAACTCCACCAAGAATATTCTTGTGCATTCGGATTTACAAAACGAAAACTATCTATAAACCCGTTATTAATAAAAGTACCCATCCAAGTTCTTTCTTCGGGTAAAAACCCAGAAACTCCTTTCATTTTTGGATTGTGAATATCTATTTCTTCGTGACAAATATTGTAGTCTCCACAGATTACTAAATTCGGAATTTCTTCCTTTAAATTTTGGATATATTCTTGAAATTCATCCATATAATTGAATTTAAAATTGAGTCTTTCAGAATTTGTTCCCGAAGGTAAATACAAACTCATCACAGAAATAGCTTCTCGGTCTGCAGTAGCAGAAAAATCTACACGTAAATTTCTACCTTCAAAATCCATCGATTCTATTCCTGTTCCGAATTCAATATGATTTGGTTTTTCTTTACAAAAAACAGCTACTGAAGAGTAGCCTTTTTTTTGTGCAGAAAACCAGTAATGATAGGGATAACCTGCATTTTCAAACTCAGAAAGGTCTAATTGTTCTTTGTGAGCTTTGGTTTCTTGTATGCAAATTACATCAGGATTTGCGGCTTGTAACCAGTCTAAGAAACCTTTTTTTAAGGCTGCTCTAATTCCGTTTACATTATAGGATATTATCTTCATTTAGTCTAAAAAAATTGGTTCTTTCAAAAAAAACCAAGTAATTTGAGTTTTCTTTCCAGATTGTGTTTGAATTTTCTTTTTTCTTGGTGCTAAAATTATAGCTAAACCACTTGCAATTCCCGATCTTAAAAAGCTGCTTTCATGACCAATAATATGATTTAAAAAGAATATAAATATGACTGTTAAAATAAAAATAACTAAAAAAGGTTTCTTTGCTAAATATTGCATTTTAAATATTCATTTCCGGAATTTCTCCGATAACAACTAAAGTTCCTTCTGTTGCATTTTTAATTTCTTCAACAGAAACCCCTGGAGCTCTTTCTAATAAATAAAAAGCATTATTTTTTACTTCTAAAACTGCTAAATTAGTAACCACTTTAGTTACACAACCAACACCTGTTAATGGCAATGAACATCGTTTTAAAATTTTAGATTCACCCGCTTTATTGGTGTGCATCATAGCAACAATAATATTTTCTGCAGACGCTACTAAATCCATAGCACCACCCATTCCTTTTACCATTTTTCCTGGAATTTTCCAGTTGGCAATATCGCCATTTTCTGAAACTTCCATTGCCCCAAGGATAGTTAAATGAACATGTTTACCACGAATCATAGCAAAACTCATTGAAGAATCAAAAAAACTTGCACCAGGCATTGTTGTAATCGTTTGCTTACCTGCATTGATAATATCGGCATCTTCTTCTCCTTCAAAAGGAAAAGGCCCCATTCCAAGAACTCCATTTTCTGATTGAAATTCTACTTCAATATCATTTAGAACATAATTAGCCACTAGAGTCGGAATTCCGATTCCTAAGTTTACGTAAAAGCCATCTTGAACTTCTTGTGCAATTCGTTTTGCAATGCCGTTTTTGTCTAAAGCCATAACTATTGTTTTTGTCTTACAGTTCGTTGTTCAATTCTTTTTTCATAGTTTTTTCCTTGAAAAATACGCTGTACAAATATTCCTGGAACATGAACATTGTTAGGGTCTAACTCGCCAACAGAAACTAATTCTTCAACTTCTGCAACTGTAATTGTAGCAGCACCACACATATTTGGATTAAAATTTCTAGAGGTGCCTTTAAAAACTAAGTTTCCTGCAGCATCACCTTTCCATGCTTTTACAAAAGCGAAATCTGCTTTAAACGCTGGTTCTAATACATACATTTTACCATCAAAGTCTCTGGTTTCTTTGCCTTCGGCAACTTCTGTTCCGTAGCCTGCGGGTGTATAAAACGCAGGAAATCCGGCTTGTGCTGCTCTACACTTTTCTGCTAAAGTTCCTTGTGGTGTTAACTCTACTTCTAATTCTCCTGATAACATTTGGCGCTCAAACTCTTCATTTTCACCAACATAAGAAGAGATCATTTTTTTTATTTGCTTATTTTGTAATAATAAACCCAAACCAAAATCGTCTACGCCGGCATTGTTAGAGATGCAAGTAACCTCTCTAATATCTAATTTTACCAATTCAGAAATTGCATTTTCTGGAATACCACACAAGCCAAAACCACCTAACATAAAAGTCATTCCGTTTTTTACACCTTTTAAAGCTTCTTGAACATTGTTTACTTTTTTGTTTATCATGTTTTTACTATTTTATAATTAATTGATGGGGTACTAAAATGCTGAAACAAGTTCAGCACAATCAAGCTTAGCATAGATTAAAAATCTGTATCTCCTCCAATATTCGTATTCTTTTCCCCTTCCGATTTTCCTTTACAATCTAAATTAATAGTTAATTCATCAGGTTTTATAAAATCTTCTTTACTAATTTTCAATGTTTTATCGGCATAACATTTTTTCATAAATAAAGCCCACGTAGGTAGTGCCATAGTTGCTCCTTGACCCTTTGAGATCCCTGCAAAATGCACTGCTCTATCTTCACCGCCAGTCCAAACACCCGTTGTTAAATTTGGTACAATACCCATAAACCAACCATCCGATTGATTTTGAGTTGTTCCAGTTTTACCAGCAATCGGATTTGTAAATAAATAAGGAAAACCTGTTGCTACAGATCCTGCAGAAGTATACGTTGACCTTAATCTTATACCAGAGCCAGATTCTGTAACTCCTTTTAATAAATTTAAAATTACAAATGCAGATTCTTCACTTAAAACCTCTTGCGTTTCTGGTACAAAATCTTTTAAAACCGTACCGTTTTTATCTTCTATTCTTGTAATAATCATTGGACTAACGCGTAGACCTTTATTTGCAAATGTACTGTAAGCACTTATCATTTCTAATAATGACAACTCAACTGCACCCAAAGCTATTGCCGGAGTTGGAGGAATATCTGATTCTATTCCTGCAGCTTTTGCTAAACGCACTACATTTTCTGGTGTTACTTTATCTATTAAATTTGCAGTTACAACATTCACAGAACCTGCTAAAGCATCTTTTAACGTCATCATTCCACCATATTTACCATCAGAATTACTTGGCATCCAATCCTGTAAAAGACCGTATTTACCTTTAGGAATTGTGTAAGGCGTGTTTGGCAATTCATCACAAGGAGACATTCCTAATTGATTAATTGCTGTAGCGTACACAAAAGGTTTAAATGTAGAACCTACTTGTCTTTTTTGTTGTGCAACTGCATCATATTTAAAATGTTTATTATCGATACCACCAACCCATGCTTTTATATGACCACTTTGTGGTTCTATAGATAATAATCCAGTACGTAAAAAGAATTTATAATATTTAATGGAATCCATAGGAGACATAATCGTGTCTTTATCACCTTTCCAAGAAAACACACTCATTTCTGTTTTTGTCTTAAAAATTTTATCAATTTCTTTGGCTGAAATCCCTGCTGCTCTTAAACGTCTGTATCTTTCAGAACTCTTTTTAGCTCGTTCATAACTTCTTTCAATTTCATCAGTATCTAAATCATAAAAAGGTGCTGTCTTATTTCTTTTTTGTTCAATAAAAAAATACTTTTGTAAATTAGCCATGTGTTCACTTACAGCCTCTTCGGCATATTTTTGCATTCTAGAATCTATAGTTACATAGATTTTTAATCCATCGCTAAAAATATCATATTGCTCACCATTTGGCTTCGGATTTTCTTGCACCCAAGTACGCATCATTTTTTGCAAATGCGCTCTAAAATAAGTTGCTAAACCAACATCGTGTCTTTCTGGCGTATATTTAAGATTTAATGGTAATTTTTGTAGTTTAATTTTTTCATCCTCTGTAATGAAGTCATTTTTAGACATTTGCAATAAAACGACATTTCTTCGCTGTGTAACTAAAGCCTCTCTTCGTAAAGGATTAAAATAGGATGAATTTTTTAGCATCCCAACCAACATAGCCGATTCGTTTAATTGTAAAGCTATCGGTTCTTTACCAAAGTAAATTCTGGCTGCAGAACGAATTCCCACTGCTTGATTTAAAAAATCGTATTTATTTAAATACATGGCAATAATTTCTTGCTTAGTATATTGTTTTTCTAGCTTTGTTGCAACGACCCATTCTTTTACTTTTTGCAATACTCTTTCAATTTTATTTTTAGCCCTTTCTCCTGTAAACAACATTTTTGCTAACTGCTGCGTTATGGTACTTGCACCGCCACTTCCAGGTTTTAATACTGCTCTAGTAGTTCCTCTAAAATCGATTCCAGAATGCTCATAAAAACGTTCGTCTTCTGTAGCAATTAATGCATTTACTAAATTATCTGGCAACTCGTTAAACTTTATAGGAGTTCTGTTTTCTTTTGCATATTTACCAATGGTAACGCCATCCGAAGAAATTACTTCTGTTGCAAGGTTTGATTCCGGATTTTCTAAGTCTTTAAACGTTGGTAACGTTCCTAAAAAGCCCCAAGATGCAAACAAAAAAGTAAATATAATAATTATGAATCCGCTAAGGGTGATACCCCAAAACCATAGTACATACTTTTTAAAGCTTATTTTTTCCTTTTTACTCATCTCATTTTATTTTTGGATACTTAAACCTACATCTTGCACACCCTCTAAAAACGGAATAACTTTTACCTCTCCGTTTTTACGCATTGCATGACGTATGTTTAGCATATACTTTCCTGATTTAGGAAAAACTTTCTGCTCTTTGTAATATAATTTATTCTCTTTAATTTCTGCAAACCCTTTTCCTAAAAATAGACCCTTTTCGTTGGTCATTTCGTATTGTAAAGTATCTACAATTTTATTGCCATTAGGAAAATTTAGCTCTGTAATTAAATACAAATTACTAAAAGGATAGTCATTTGTATTTCTAATATTAATAAACAAATCTTTAGGTAAAATTGTATCTATAATAACAAACTCAAAAAAAATATTTTTGTTGGCTTGCCAAGAGGAATTTGGCACTGATTTGTATTGCGTAAATTCAATTTCATCGTCACAAGAAACAAGGAAAAGAAGTAAAATTAAAAAACCTAAACTTCTATTTTTCTTGAGAATTCTCTCCATTTTTGGGTTTATTATTTTTTCTATTTCTATTGTTTTTTCTTGGTTTATTTAAACTAACACCTTCTGCTTTTGTTTGATTTGGATGATCTGAAGCCTTTGTATTTTCTTCAGGTTTTAGTTTTGCTGCTGGTGCTAAGTTTCTATTCTGAGGGTTCTTTTTAACAACGCTCTTCGCAGTGTTAGTATCACTTACAGCTGGTCTTGGTTTTCTTTTCTGTGGTTTATTTCTAACAATATCTTGTGTTGAATTTGCATCAATAGAGGTAGAACTAGACCTTCTATTTGGATTTGGTCTTCTATTTTGTTGCGATGTAATTGTTTTTTCTTGTGATGAATTTACTACTGCACTTACAGGGCTTTTCTTTTTATTGTTTTTTCTGCGTTTACTTGTTTTTGGCACATCAAAACGTGTTAAACTATCTTGACCAACAGCATCCTCAAAACTTACTGTTTTAGGAATTTCAATTTCAGATTCGTATTCTTCCAAAGAAATAGATTTCTCGTTCTTTTTATTTAATTCAATGATTTCTTGAACCTGATCTAAAGTTAAACGAAACCATTTAAAACGCTCTTCTTTATAGGTATACCAAAGGTGTTTTTTAAAGATATCCATCTTAATGAAAACTGCTTCACCTTTTTCGGTTTTTAAAACCAATTCTTGTTTTGGAAACGATTTTAAAGCATCTAAATAACTATCTAACTCAAAGTTTAAACAGCATTTAAGTTTACCACATTGCCCTGCTAATTTTAAAGGATTTAAAGATAATTGCTGATATCGTGCTGCAGAAGTTGATACTTTTCTAAAGTCTGTTAACCAAGTAGAACAACATAATTCTCTACCGCAAGAGCCAATACCGCCCAATCTTGCTGCTTCTTGGCGTGCGCCAACTTGTTTCATTTCTACGCGAATAGAAAATGCACTTGCCAAATCTCTAATTAATTGTCTAAAATCTACTCTTGTTTCTGCCGTATAATAAAAAGTAGCTTTATTACCATCTCCTTGGTATTCTACATCAGAAAGTTTCATTTGCAAACCTAATCTTCCAAGAATTTCTCTTCCTCTTTTTTGGGTTTCATCTTCTTTATCTCTGGATGCTTGCCAAATATCTATGTCTTTTTGTGATGCTTTTCTGTAAATTTTCTTTACATCTTCATGATCTTCAGTAATATTGCGTTTTTTCATTTGAACTTTTACAAGCTCTCCGCCTAAAGAAACTGTACCAACATCATGACCAGGAGAACTTTCTACGGCAACAACATCGCCCATAGAAATAGTTAAATTCTCTGTATTTTTAAAGAAATGTTTTCTACCGTTTTTAAAACGGACTTCATAAATATTAAAACGCTCTTCGCCACTAGGCAACGTCATATTAGAAAGCCAGTCAAAAACAGCTAGTTTTTCACTACCACTTCCACAAGTTCCACTACCACAATTTCCATTACTCTTGCAACCTTTTGGTACTCCATTTTCTGTTGTACCACAACTTCCACATGCCATGTACTTATATATTATTAGTTGTTGGTTATTGCTTGATAGTGTTTAGTAACCTACTACTATAAACTATCAACAAAAAACAAACTACTATTTGGATTCATAATTGATTATCAGATTGATAGAAAAAGACAATCTCATAAAGTCTAATCAGTAAATATATGAAATCTTATTGAGAGGCAAAATTTAATTTTTTCACAAAAAAAAGACCTCAATTCTGAAGTCTTTATAATTTGTTTTTTTTAATTATTATTTCCCATAATGATACTTACAGGCTGCAATTAATAGATGCTCATTTTCGTATTTGTAAACCAATCTATGTTCTGAAGTTATTCGCCTAGACCAATACCCTTGCAAATCGCCTTTTAAAGCTTCAGGCTTTCCAATACCTTCAAAAGGTGTTCGTAAGCAACTTTTAATTAAGTCGTTTATTCGTTTTACTATTTTTTTATCAACTTTCTGCCAATATAAATAGTCTTCCCAAGAAATAGATGACCACGTTAATTTCATTTATTCAATTAACTCTTTTTGAAATCCTTTACCTGATTCTAGTTCTTTGATAGAGTTTAATAAAATATCTCTGTTTTTCCCTGTCAACAAATACGATGTTTCTTTTAATGAATTGTATTCATCCAACGAAATTAAAACGAGGTCTTTACCACCTTTACGTTTTATAACAATATCGCTTACATCATTAAATACTTTATCGAACCAATGTTTTAAGTTTGAACGAAAGTCTGTATAATTTACTGTTTCCATATCGCAAAGATAGTAAAAAGAACTTATTTAAGTACTTTTTAGTTTTACTTCATAAATTTTAAAACTTCACTTCGTTCTTTTTATGAAAATCTTATTGACGTTAAAAAGAAAACTAAACCTGTGTCTTTACGCAGTTATAGTAAAGTAACAAGCTTTTCTTAATTTGTATCGTAATTTTTTTAGTTAGATTTAAACCAAATTATCATTATTTGATAAAAAACTAAAAATTCTTTTTTAAAACTGAGTGCTTCTTAAATTGTAAAAAGGAAAAAAGATCTAAATCAAATTAAACATAAAAAATGAAAAATGAAAAAACTAAAAATTCTTTTCTTATTACTTCTAGTCAGTCAGCATTTTTTTAGCCAAAAAAATAAAATATTTGTTGAATATGAAATAACAAACGTATCTACAGGCAAGCCCATTTATGTAAAGGCTAAATTATATGTAGATAAAACTAAATCAGTTTATACGATAGATCCAAAGGATACAAAATACAACAAAGAAGAAAAAGCAAATTATAATGAAAATGATAATAGTATAACTAAAATAATTTATAAATCAAACAGTACTATTTTTTATTTAGTTACAGATATATTAAAAGATTCTCTTGAATACAATTCAAATTCTAGTGGAACTAAATTTATTGTACAAGAAAAAAAATATCCTTTTAAATGGACTTTCAATAAGGAAACAAAAAAAATCGGAAATTTTAATTGTTCGAAAGCTACAACCTACTTTAGAGGTCGCAATTACATTGCTTGGTATAGCACTGAAATACCATTAAACAGTGGACCTTGGAAATTTTCTGGCTTACCTGGATTAATTATTGAGATAAAAGATTTAGAAAATATTTTTTCTTGGAAAATGAAAACTCTAATCTATCCCTATAAAGAAAACATGCCTAATGTAATTCCAAATAAAGAAGTTTATACCAAAATAAAATTAAAAGATTATATAGGTGTTCAAGGAAAAAATTCCACAAATTTCGCAAGTCTTATTCAAACTAAAATGCCAAAAGGTTCAGAATTTAGAGATATGAAAATTAAAAGGCAAGGAATAGAACTTATTTATGAATGGGAAGAAGAAACAAAAGAAAATTAGGTTTTTTGTATATTTTACCTGTGTCTTTACGTAGTTTTAGAAAAATAACAAGCTTTTCTTTGTTAGTTTCATTTTTTTTTTTTTTTTTGTTTTACTTTTTTTTTTTTTTTTATGTTTGACTGTTTTTATTGAAGATTTGATCTCCTTTACTAAAAACTTGCTAGCAAAAAAAAGAATGTTTATAAAAAAATTGCGCACATTCTTTTTTAAATTTTATTTGACCTTAACAAGAAGATATTCTTGGATGTAATTTAGAACGTAAAAGTTGCGTTCTGTAAAATAATATAAAAATATACTCAATATAATCTTTTAAACGTTAAATTAAAGTCAATAGAACGTTTGAATGGGAGTATTTTAAAAAGTGTAACTAAATTAAAAACATATCGTAGTCTGAAATTAAAAATCGATTTTAATTAAGTAATAACCTCGAGTTAAATAGCGATACTAATTTGCAAAAGAATAAAATAATGAAAAAAATTAAATTAACATATTTATCAGTTTTAACCTTACTATTTATTAACTTATTTTTGTTTTCTTGTAGTGATCGAGAAAATATAGAAATGAGTCAAAAAAAAGAACCCGAATTATTTGAGGATTTCAATTTAATTGACGGAAATAATTCTGATAATGCTAAAGAAGGGCCAGGAGTAAAAGTTACCCTTACAATTGGTAGAAAATCTAAAAACTGCAGGAAAATAGGTATATGTAAAGTTAAAGAAGTAACTATTATAATAAAAAAGTCTAAAGATTTAGAGAATCTGACTTTTAATGCTAAAGAAATAAATGGTCAAAATTATTTAATTTTAGCATTAACATCTAAACTTAATTCTTTAGAATTTGACACTAACTTTTATGTGGATACAGATATTATAGATGAAGAATCAGGAATAGTAGTACCAAAAGGTATTTATAATCTCGATGATACAATAGGTAATTATGGAGGTTATAAAGTGCTATTTAATAATTAATCTTTAAAAAAAAACTCTCTATTAAATAGAGAGTTTTAACTTTATTTTATGAAAAAAATATTAATAACCTTAATGCTAGTAATCAATTTAGTCGCTTACGGACAAAATTGTGAAATAAATAAAGATAATTATGGTCTTCTAAAAGTTGATGTTAGTGATATTAAATGTATTGCTAAAAGTGACAAAAAATTTACGCTAGTCTATACTTTTGGTTTATGGTGTGAACCCTGTATTGTTCATTTAAAAGACGTTTTGGATTTAGCTGAAAATTATAATCTTAAATTATTAGTACTTGTTATTGACAGAAACGAAACTAATTACGCTTACAGTAAAAAATATTTAGAAAGTAAAAAAGAAGGAATTAAAGTAATGTCTTTAAAAAATATTTATGGAAAAAGAGAAAAAAAAAGATATAAAAACTTCCTTTCAGAAATTACACCTAAAAAATTTAATAACATAGATGATATGTCAAAATACATTTTACTAGATAAAAATGGTAAAGTTTTAATGGTAACGAGTTATAAAGATAATTTAAAAGGTGAAGACTGGAAAAATAATAAACCTATGCTAAAGAGAAAAATAATTCCTTTTTTAACGAAAGGTTAAACCATTACAAACTAAGAAATTATGTTTATAATTATCCCATAAATAAAATCTTTTATTATTTTAAAAATCAAATAACATTTCTAATTTTGAAAATGAAAATAAAAATTAAGCAATTAATCTTAAATATGATTTTTGGTCAGATTTCATTTTAAAAGTGGCTATACTTAAGAGAAGTTCACAAATAAATCTCAAAAGTCTAGTAATGAAAATGATTTTTTAAATACTTCATTCTTCTATCAAATAGATTTTTTATTTGATGATTTTTCACAAAATTTTACACATGAAAATAACAATAAAAATAATACTTTTATTTAACATATTTTTTTTAGAAGCACAGGAAAATCTTCAATATTCATTGATAATAAACTATGATATTTATTATAATACTGAAATACCAAATACAAAAAAAGGGTCATTATTTATTAGTGATAAATTAAATAAATCCTTATTTATTTATGGAAAAAATAAGGATAAAACGATTAATGAAGATGTTGAAAACAATAATTTAAAAACAATAGCTAGTGAAAGTGTAAGGTTTAATTATTTCAATTCTATTAATGACAGCCTATTTTCTATAGATAAAATATTTAACAATGAGTATATAATAGTTGAAAACGCTAAAAATTTAAATTGGATATTAACTTCTGACACTAAAAAATTAAATAATCTTTTAGTAAAAAAAGAGCTTCTAAAATTTAGAGGTAGAAACTACATAGCTTGGTATAGTGAAGATTATCCTTTAAAGTTTGGCCCATGGAAATTTAATAATTTACCTGGTCTAATTTTAGAAATATATGACGAAATAAATAGATATAGGTGGGTTGTTAATTCAATTCAAAAAAATAAAGAAAAAAGCAGCATCAACATAAAGGAAGTGTTTTTAAATACAAAAAAAATTAACATTAGAGATTATGTTAATCTAAGATATAATAATAAAACTAATTTAGTTAACGAATCAAAATTACCAAGAGGTACGACTGTAAACAGAAGAAAAATTAAAAGAAATGGTATTGAACTAATTTTTGAATGGGAAGAAGAAATAAAAGAAAATTAGGTTTTTTGTATATTTTAACTTTGTCTTCACACAGTTTTAGAATAATAACAAGCTTTTCTTTGTTAGTTTCATTTTTTTTGTTTTTCTTGTTGTTATGAAACCTAGCTAATTTCCTAGCAACATTTTACGTAAAATCCTCCTAAAAAGATTCTTATATAAAAATTGCGCAGCTTCTTTTTAGTTTATTGACGGTTAACAAGATGATTTCCTTGTAGGTTTTTTTGAACGCAATAGTTGTGTTCTGTCTTAAAATAATTTAATAAATTTTAAAAAAAATAATCATTAAAAAAATAGTTTTTATATTAGCTTTTGGACTAATGAGTAGTTTAAGTATTAGTAATAATAAAGAAATAAGTAGCATAGTTGAAAATGAAACAACATCAATTGTAATTGATAATTTAACCGTTGTTGGAGTTTGTAATTATTCAATTACTAAAACCTCATATTATCCTGATGGAAGTATAGTTCAGGAAACTAGATATTATACTAGTTATGCTGTGAGTTTAGAAGATTGTCAAAATCAAGCTAAAGCAAAACTTACTATGTTACAAGATGGTGCGCCATTTTAATAATTAAATTCCCAAACATCTCTTAATAACGAGAGATGTTTGTTTAAAACAATAAAATGAAAAAATATAAACTTCTTTTTATACTATTTTTAGTAAGCCAAACTATTTTTTGTCAAAAAAATAATATACTTGTTGAATACACATTTGACAACGGTCATTTTAAAAATTTAGAAACTTTAATTGCAAATAATAAAGATGCAATAAAAATTACAGGATCCTTAACTTTTGAAAATGATAGTATTATAGAAGGCAAAAGTGATAACAACTATATCATAAACCAAAAATTAATTAAAATAGGGAAAAAATCAATATTTTCTAGTTTAGAAAATAAGTATGTTCACATAATAATGCCTTACAGTGATAATAAAACCTATTTTGTAAAAGATGAATTAATTAATTTAGATTGGAAACTAGTGACTAATGAAAATTTAACAATAAGTGGTTACAAATGTAGTAAGGCAATTCTAAATTTTAGAGGTAGAGATTATGTTGCATATTATACAACAGAAATACCTATTTCTTTTGGCCCTTGGAAATTTAAAAATCTTCCTGGTTTAATTTTATATATTTATAGCGAAACTGGCTCAATAAATTTTAGTTGGAAAGCTCAAAAAATTATATATCCTTACGTTGATTTTAAAAAATCAATAAAATGGAATGATAAAGAAAAAACAATAACATTGAAGGATTATGTTGCTATTAGAGAAGCTGAAAATGAAAAAAGAAGTAAAATTATTGATTCCAGAACATCTCAAGGTTCCAAATTAGTAAAAACTGAAATAAAAAGACTTGGGTTAGAGTTCATATACGAATGGGAAGAAGAAACAAAAGAAAATTAGGTTTTTTGTATATTTTACCTGTGTCTTCACGCAGTTTTAGAATAATAACAAGCTTTTCTATGATTGTTTCATTTCTTTTTTTTTATGTTTGACTGTTTTTATTGAAGATTTGATCTCCTTTACTAAAAACTTGCTAGCAAAAAGAAGAATGTTTATAAAAATTGCGCCCATTCTTTTTTAAATTTTTTAGACCTTAATCAAGAAGATATTCTTGGATGTTTGTTGGAACGTAATAGTTGCGTTCTTTATAATAATTTAATAAATTTTTAAAAAAAATATCATGAAAAAAATATATTTCATATTTGTATTATTTATGTTTGTTTCTATTACAAATGCAAATAATAAAGAATCCATCAACAATAATTCTTTTGAAAATAAAGAAAATTTAGTTGAATTTACCGAAATTATAAAAACAGTAATCAATGAGGATTTCACTTGCAGCGAATATCATGCTGTGTATTATGATGGTGTATTAGTTGCAGAATTTACTGCACAATTAACTGATGGTGATCCAGGTTGTAATGGTATTGTTCATCATTACTTAAAAAAAGTAGAATAATAATTTTTACACCTTAAAAACTTTGTTTTTAAGGTGTTTTTCTTAAATTAAAATTTATGCAAAAGTTTATAATTTTTATGCTGTTATCTATTGTTTACAATCTTTCATCGCAAAATAAAACAATAACAAAAGTTACTTACACAACCACTCTTGATTTAGATATTAATGTTTCAAACAAATCAGAACTTATCTTTAATAACATTAAATCTTATTATATTGAAGGAGAATATAATAGAAAATCAAATGAAACTTTATTAAATTTAGATAGTAATAATAACATATTTCACAAAATTTATTATTACAACTTATTAAATGACAGCATTTACACAAAAGACAAATTAGAAAATAAAATTGTATTAGTAAGTGAGAAAGCAATAAAAATCCCTTGGATAATTGATTATTCGCAGGAAATTGAAATTTTAGGATTTAAATGTAATAAAGCTGAAGGCACTTTTAGAGGAAGGGTTTATACTGTTTGGTTTACAAATGACATTCCTGTTAAATTTGGTCCATGGAAACTTCAAGGTTTACCTGGTTTAATTTTAGAAGTGAAAGATAACATGAAACAAGTTGAATTTAAAGCTGAAAAGATTGAATACAAAATTGAAAAATTAAATTTAATCCCTAAAAATAATAACTATCAAAAATTGAATTTAAAGGAATATGTTACTAAAATTCAAGACGATATAAAAAGTGAAGTTCAAAGAATAATTTCAAAATTACCTAGAAATAGCAAAGTAAAAAATTTAAATTATAAAAAATACAAAGGATTGGAACTTGAATATGAATGGGATAAAATTTAATAAATATTATTTAATTATTATTTTCGTTTTTTTTGGCTTTAAAACATACTCACAAAACAAAATAAAAGGTTTTATTGTTGATGAAAATAAAAATAGTATTCCTTTTGCTCATATAATTATTAAAAAAGATAGTGTCAATATTTTTAATTATATTTTTAGTAATGAAGAGGGGTTTTTTGAATTTGATATAAAAAAAGAGCATATCAAAAATATAATTTTATCAATTTCTTCTTTAGGTTATAAAACAAAAACTATTTCTTTTGAGATTACTAATCAGACAGCAATAAAAATAGATGCTATTTTAGAAGAACAACCTTTTGAGCTTAATGAAATTATAATTCAATCAGAAAAAGACATCAGAGTTAAAAAAGACACCATCACTTTTAAAACCAAGTTTTTTACCAATGGCACAGAACAAACTGTAGAAGATTTATTAAAAAAAATACCTGGTTTACAAATAGACAGCCAAGGCACTATAAAAGTGGGCAATCAAGAAATAGAAAAACTAATGATTGATGGCGATGATTTGTTTGAAAAAGGCTATAAAATACTCTCTAAAAACATGCCTGCGTATCCTATTGAAGAAGTAGAGGTCTTAAAAAGATATTCTAACAACCGTTTATTAAAAGGTGTTGAAGAAAGTAATAAAGTAGCACTAAATTTAAAAATGAGTGAAGAAACCAAACGCATTTGGTTTGGTAATACTACTATTGGTTTTGGTAACGATAATTTCTATGAAATAAAAGGAAACTTAATGAATTTTGGTAAAAAAAATAAATACTATTTTTTAACCAATCTAAATACTATTGGTATTGATGCAACTGGCGATATTGAAAACCTAATTAGACCTTACAGAGGAAATGAACCTGGTAATATTGGCGATGATATGCAAGATGGTTCTTTACTAAATCTTTCTGCAGAAAACTTAAATTTTAAAAGAAGTAGAACTAATTTTAACAATGCAGAATTATTGTCTTTAAATGCCATTTTTAATCCTACAGAAAAAATAAAAATTAAAACACTTGGTTTTTTTAATTGGGATGAAACCAATTTCTTTAGAAATAGTACAGAAATTTTTAACACTAACAATACCAATTTTACAAATACAGAAGATTTTACACTGAGAAATAAAAAAATAATTGGTTTTGGTAAATTAGATGTTACCTACAACATTTCTAAAACAGCCATGTTAGAAACTGTTACAAAATATAATGAAGGCAACTACAATGCCAATTCAAATTTAATTTTTAATGCTACTTCTACTTTAGAAAGCTTAAAAAGTAACAACACACTTTTTGATCAAAAAATAAATTACACCAATAAGTTTAAAGACACCAAAGTATTTTTGTTGACTGGTCGTTTTATTGAGGAAGAAACACCTCAAACATATGCCAACAATCAATTTTTATATGCAGAATTGTTTCCAAATGCTACTAATGCAAACAATGTTGCCCAACAAAGCACTAATAAAATGACATTTGGTGGTGTAAATGCGCATTTGTTAGATAGAAAAGAAAACGGAAATTTGTTAGAAATTCAATTAGGTAATGAATTTAGAAAAGATAATTTAACTACTGTTTTTAGTTTATTAGAAGATGAAAACACCTTAAAAAAGCCTGCTAATTATCAAAATGAAACTACTTATTTTACCAATAATAGCTATCTAAAAACAAAGTACAGATATAAGCTGAATGATTTTGCAATTGTTGGTAAAATGGATTTTCATCAATACTACAATCGTTTAGAAACTGGTCTTGAAATTAAAGATGAAACTCCCTTTTTTATAAACCCAAGTATTGGTTTTGATTGGAAAATAAATGGTTCAAATAAAATTATGTCTTCCTATTCTAATAATTTTAGAAATGCAGGTATTTTAGATATATATGACAATTTTGTACTAACTGGTTTTAGGTCTTTTAACAAAGGTACAGGAAATTTTAATCAACTAAATTCGTCTAATCTTGTGTTTAATTATCAATTAGGCAATTGGAGCGATCGTTTTTTTGCAAATACTTTCTTAATATATAATAAAAATCACGATTTCCTTTCAAGCAATTCAATCATCACGCAAAACTACGTCCAAAACCAAAAAATACTGTTAAAAGATAGTGAGTTTTTAAGCATCAATACCAAAATAGATTACTACTTTAATTTTATAGCATCAAACCTGAAATTAGATTTGAGTTATTCTAAAAATAATTTTAAAAATAGTATTAACAATTCTGATTTAAGAGAAATTACATCAGAAAGTTACATTTATGGTGTAGAAATGCGTTCTGGTTTTAATGGTTTGTTTAATTACCACTTTGGTACAAAATGGAATACAAATCAAATAAAAACAACTATAAAAAACTCATTTACAGACAACACTTCTTTTTTAGATTTGTCTTTTATGTTTACTGATACGTTTGATGTTTCTATGCAATCTGAACGTTACTTTTTTGGAAATTTAGAAAATGAAAACACCTATTATTTTTTAGATATAGACGCCACTTATAAATTTTTAAAGGACAAACTAACTTTAAGTATTTCTGGTAAAAATTTATTCAATACGCAAAAATTTAGAAATTATTCTATTAGCGATTTTAGCTCTTCTACAACAGAATTTAGATTATTACCAAGATATGTTTTGCTTAAAATGGAATATCGTTTTTAAACAATAAAAGACCTCAAAAACTGAAGTCTTTAAATGCTTAATAAATGAAAATTACTTCTTAAACTTCAAAACTTCACTTCTCCCTTTTTTAAAGATTTGATTGCTGTTTCCTTTACCTTTTCTTAATTCTTTTTGTTCTTCAAAAGACAATTGAATTACTTCTTGGCAATCTGTAGAACAAGTGTTTTCCATTGTTTCTGAACATGCATCACACTGAATAAACAATAAATGACAGCCTTCGTTTGCACAATTGGTATGTGTATCGCAGGCTTTGCCACATTGATGACAATTAGAAAGCACATCGTCTGTAATTTTTTCTGCTCTTCTGTGATCAAAAACAAAGTTTTTTCCGATGAATTTATTTTCGATACCTTCTTCGTTTACTTGACGCGTGTATTCTATAATTCCGCCTTCTAATTGAAAAACATTTTTAAAACCTTTGTGTTTGTAATATGCAGATGCTTTTTCGCAACGAATGCCACCAGTACAATACATCAGTAAATTTTTATCCTCTTTATTATCTTTCAAATCTTCTTCAATAGTATCTAAAGAATCTCTAAAGGTATCTACATCTGGTGTAACTGCACCCTCAAAATGACCAATTTCACTTTCATAATGGTTGCGCATATCCACACAAACTGTATCAGGATTTGCTAACATTTCATTAAATTCTTTGGCGTTTAAATGAACGCCTTTGTTAGTAACATCAAACGTTTCGTCATGCAAACCATCGGCAACAATTTTGTCTCTAACTTTTACTTTGAGTTTTAAAAACGACTTATTATTATGTTCTCTAGCCACATTTAACCGAATATCTTTTAGAAAAGAAATAGTATCTAATTGATTTTTTAAGGCATAAAAATTTTCGGAAGGAACAGAAAGCTGCGCATTGATGCCCTCATAAGAAACGTAAATTCTTCCTAAAACATCCAATGGATTCCATTCTAAGAACAACTTATTTCTAAATAATTTTGGATTTTCTATCTTGTAATATTGATAAAAAGAAATGGTGAGGCGGTCTTTGCCAGCTTCATCAATTAATGCAGCGCGTTCTATGGCGCTTAACTTATTGTACAGTTGCATGCTATACTTTTTTAGTTATACGTTAAACTGAACTTTTCAGTTTTTAAACAGACTGCAAAATTACAATTTTAGCTACAAATTTTAATACTTTTTCTACATTAAGCATGTTCTGCAAATAATTTTAAAAATAATTTTGTTGATTTAAAATTTAAAAAACCTCTATATAATTCAAACCAAAAACAGAACTAAAAGATATAAAAATATCAGGACCTGTTAATTAAGTATAACATTCCACATTCTATCCATTTTAAATGACTACTTTTAAAAAAAAACCAAATTAACTTTAGCTAACTTAAACCTATTATTATGAAGTATTTATTATTTACAATCGCCTTACTCTTATGCATAAACATAACTGCACAAGAATTACCAAAAAAATCTAAAATATTTGTAAGAGTTTACAATAATGAGGGTCAAAAAATTGCCAAAGGAAAAATTCTAAAGATTACTGATGATGCACTTATTTTAAAAAAAGGAAGTAGTTATATAACAGTTCCTACTACAGATATTATGTATATTAAAACCAAAAAAACCAATGGTCACAATGTGTTAATCGGTGTTTTAGCTGCTGCTGGAGTAGGGAAATTAGCTGGGGGTGGAGTTCAAGGAGCACCAGCTGGACTACTATTAACACCTGTATTTGCAGCAATTGGCTATATTACGACACTCTTTAAAAATTCGCAGCATTATTCTATTCAAGGTGACCCTGTAAAATGGAAAAGTTTTAAAGAAAATATGTACAGTCCTCAAAATTAAACTAACCCCTTCATCGCAATAATTATATCAATTTGTTTAATTTTAAACATCAGAAAAAAAATACTGAAATTTTAAACTTTAATTGATTTATAACGTTTTAACTGATTTAATTCATTCCTTTTTTTAGCATCTTTGCAGCATCAAAAAACATCTATAATGAAAATAGCTTTAGTTGGTGCAACCGGAATGGTCGGAACAGTAATGTTAAAGGTCTTAGAAGAACGTAATTTGCCAATAACGGAGTTAATCCCTGTAGCATCTGCAAGGTCTGCGGGAAAAAAAATATCCTATAAAGGAAATGATTACACAGTCGTTACACTGGAAGATGCTGTAAATATGAAACCAGATATTGCTTTATTTTCTGCTGGCGGAGATACTTCTTTAGAATGGGCACCAAAATTTGCAGCAATTGGTACAACTGTTATCGATAACTCTTCTGCTTGGAGAATGGATCCGACCAAAAAACTGGTTGTTCCAGAAATTAATGGTGATGTATTAACTGTTGATGATAAAATTATTGCGAATCCAAATTGTTCAACAATTCAGCTAGTAATGGCATTAGCTCCTTTACACGAAAAATATAAAATGAAACGTGTGGTAATTTCTACCTACCAATCTGTTTCAGGAACAGGTATAAAAGCGGTTCAACAATTAGATAATGAAGAAGCTGGTATAGAGGGTGAAATGGTGTATCCGTATAAAATTGGAAGAAACGCATTACCACATTGTGATGTTTTTTTAGAAAATGGCTATACCAAAGAAGAAATGAAGTTGGTAAAAGAACCTAAGAAGATTTTACGTGATGATTCTTTTTCTGTAACGGCAACTGCGGTTAGAATTCCTACTGCTGGCGGACATTCTGAAGCTGTAAATGTGCAGTTTTTAACTGATTTTATTGTTGATGATGTTCGTGAAATTTTAAGAAATACAGCCGGAATCATTGTACAAGATGATTTGGCTAACAACATCTATCCAATGCCTATTACTGCACATAATAAAGATGAAGTTTTTGTAGGAAGAATCCGTAGAGATGAATCTCAAGAAAACACCTTAAATTTATGGATTGTTGCAGACAACTTAAGAAAAGGAGCCGCTACAAACACAGTTCAAATTGCAGAATATTTAGTAGCTAATAATTTGGTGAAAGCGTAACGTCATTGCTTGTTTTTGTCTTTCTCACGAAAGCGGTAATCTAAGCTTACCATATTACAATTCTTTAACTTTCTAAAAATATGCTTGTTTAGTCTAAATTCCATTTTTCAAAGGAAAAATAACAATAAACCCCTCATTGCTAGTGTATTGAAGTAATCTCTTTGTCTGTTCAAGCGCAGTCGAGAACTCATAAACGATTGTCTTATAATTGCCTTTCGTGTTTAGTTTATCTTGAGCGCTATCGAAAGGCTCGATGTGACATTTTCGGGCTTTAACACTTCGTTATTTCGTTACCTTTAAAACATCTTCAATAATTTTTTCTAATTGCGGTTTTGGCAATGCTCCGTTAGCCATTTGTGGTTCCCCTTCTTTTGGGCAAAATAGCATAGAAGGAATACTTCGAATTGCAAAAGCCGCAGACAGTTCTTTTTCTGCTTCTGTATCAACTTTATAAATATTGATTTTTTCTCCATATTCTTCACTTAATTGCTCTAATATTGGAGCAATCATTTTACAAGGTCCACACCAATCTGCATAAAAGTCTATAATTGCCGGAACGTTTCCTTTAAACTTCCATTCTTTGTTTTCTTCGAAGTTAAAAACCTTTTCTAAAAAAGCTGTTTTTGTTAAGTTTTCTGTCATTTGTTAAATTTTATTTCTGCAAAGTTAGACCATATTTATAAACAAAATTTACAACTTATAAACCCTTTTTAAATTAATTCGCTGTTTTTTAGTATCTTAACCATTCAAATTAATAATTAATTTTTTTATTATGAGCAAAGTAAACACAGTAGCTAGGTACATTTTAGGACTAGCAATATTGGTTTTTGGAGCCAATAAGTTTTTTCATTTTCTGCCCAACCCAGAATTGCCAGAAGCCGCTAGTACATTTATGGGTGCGTTGATTGGAAGCGGCTATATTTTTCCAATATTAGGGATTGCATACATTATTGCTGGTCTTTGTTTGGTTTTAAATAAAGCAGTGCCATTTGCCTTACTAGTTTTAGTACCGGCATCTATAAACATTGTCGCTTTTCACTTAACATTTGCGCCTGCGGGAATATTATTTGCGGCAATCGTAGCGGTATTAAACGTATTATTAATTTACGCGAATTGGAATCGATTTAAATCTCTTTTTGAGTAACTAAAATGTTAAAATTTATCAAAACCTCTTTTTTTTGTAACAAAAGAGGGGTTTTTTGTACTAACTTGTGTAAGATTACTTATTAATAATATCAACCTAAAATTATGAGAAAAACAACCAAAAAGATTATGTTTTTTTCTTCTTTGGCTATACTTACAGCCGGTATTTCATGTAAAAGTGATAAAGTAGAAGAAAAAACACCTGGAATTGCTATTGAAAATATGGATACATCTGTAAAACCAACAGATGATTTCTTTAAACATGTAAACGGAGCTTGGTTAGATAAAACCGAAATCCCAGACGATCAAACTTCTTGGGGAGGCTTTAATCAACTTCGTAAAAAAACAGATGCAGATGTTTTAGCTATTTTAAACAAAGCAATCGATGAAAGAGATTTTCCTAAAGTAAAAGATGCTCAAGGAAGTGAAATTGATTCAGATCAAGAAAAAGCAGTAAATTATTACGAAAGTATTATGGACACTGTTACTCGTAATAAGCAAGGCGTTGATCCTATTAAGCCTTTCTTAACTAAAGTAGATGAAATAAAAACTAAAAAAGATGTTGAAAACTACATAACTAACATGGCTCCTTATGGTGGTGGTGGTTTTTATGGTTTTGGTGTTTTTAACGACCTAAAAAATAGTAGTGTAAATGCAGGTTATTTAGGAAGTGGTCGTTTAGGGTTGTCTAGAGATTACTATGTCGATGAAAAAGTAAAAGAAAAGCTAAATAAGTACCAAGAATTTGTCGCTAAAATGCTACAAGAATTTGGAGATAACGAAGCAACTGCTAAAAAGAACGCAGCTACTGTGGTTGCTTTTGAAGCTAGTTTAGCAAAACCAATGATAAGTAAAGAAGAAAGTAGAGACATGCGTAAAATGTACAATCCAATGTCGGTCGCAGAATTACAAAAATTAGCTCCTGCAATTGATTGGAAAGCACATTTAAAAGGTATTGGTGTTAAAGATATTGACAAGGTAATTGTTACAGATCCTCCTTATTTTAAAGCAATGAGTGAAATTTTCAAAACCCGCTCTGTTGCTGATATTAAATTGTTATTACGTTGGAATACTATTAACGCATCTTTAAGCTCTTTAACTACAGGTTTAGAAAAAGCTAATTGGGAGTTTTACAGCAAAGAAATGCGTGGAGCTAAAAAACAACGACCAAGAGATGAGCGTGCTTTAGGAGACTTAAACGGTGCTGTTGGAGAGGCTTTAGGTAAATTATATGTAGACGCTAAATTTCCACCAGAGGCTAAAAAGAAAGCCAAAGAAATGATAGATAATGTACTACTTGGGTTTGAAGCTAGAATTGCTCAATTACCATGGATGACTGAAGAAACTAAATCAAAAGCATTAGAAAAACTACATAAATTAACAATTAAAATTGCGTATCCAGATACGTGGAAAGACTATTCTGAATTACAAATTAAAGGGTTAAAAAATGGCGGAACTTACTTTGAAAACTCAATTAACGTTGCCAAATGGAACTATGATAAAAACATGGCTAAATTAGGAAAAGATGTTGATAGAACCGAATGGGGAATGTCTCCACAAACAGTAAACGCATACTTTAATCCTGTAAATAATGAAATCGTTTTTCCTGCAGCAATTTTACAACCTCCTTTCTATAATTATAAAGCTGACGAGGCTGTAAATTATGGAGGAATTGGAGCGGTAATTGGTCATGAAATTTCTCATAGTTTTGATGATTCTGGAGCTCGTTTTGATGGTGATGGAAACTTAAAAAATTGGTGGACAGATGAAGACTCTAAAAAGTTTGCGGTTGTTGGTAAAAAGCTAATAGATCAATACAGTAATATTATTGCTATTGATAGTATGCATTTAAACGGAGAATTTACTTTAGGTGAAAATATTGGAGATTTAGGTGGTGTACAAGCTGCTTATGAAGGTTTACAAATTTTCTTAACCAAAAATGGAAGACCAACAGATATTGATGGATATACGCCTGAACAACGTTTCTTTCTTTCTTGGGGAACAATCTGGAGAACAAAAATACGTGATGAAGCTTTGAAAAACCAAATCATGACCGATCCACACGCTCCAGGAATGTACAGAGCTTATATTCCGTTAAAACATGTAGATGCTTTCTATAAAGCGTTTAACGTAAAAGAAGGAGATAAGATGTATTTAAAACCCGAAGAACGAGTTCGTATTTGGTAAGGTCACAGATCTTTTTTATAAGACTCTCTTTACAAGAAGTCTTCAAATAAAAATCTAAAACCGACACAAAAGTGTCGGTTTTTTTTAGTGTAAAATGTGTGTTCAAGAATCGTTAAGAACTATTTAAAATTATACTTTTGTATTAATGTTAAACGTCAACAATATATCTTTTTCTTATACTGCTGATAAACCAGTGCTACAAGACATCTATTTCACTTTAAAAAAAGGAGAACATTTGTGTGTAATGGGAGAAAGTGGTTGCGGAAAATCTACCTTGCTAAAAACCATTTATGGTTTATTAGATGTAAATAACGGATCTATTTTTTGGAACGATATTGAAATTTTAGGCCCAAAACACCATTTGGTTCCCGGAATGGATTTCATAAAACATGTTGCTCAAGATTTCGATTTGATGCCTTATACTTCTGTCGTAGAAAATATTGAAAAATTTTTATCTCGCTTTTATCCTGAAGAAAAAGAAAAGAGAACGAAAGAGTTATTAGAGGTAATTGAAATGACTGCTTTTGCAAATGTAAAAGTAAAAACATTAAGTGGCGGACAACAACAGCGTGTTGCTATTGCTAGAGCTTTGGCAAAAGAACCTGAACTCCTTTTGTTAGACGAACCTTTTAGTCAAATTGATAATTTTAAGAAAAACTCGCTTCGAAGAAATCTTTTTACCTATTTAAAAGAGAAAAATATTGCGTGTATTATTGCTACACACGATGGAAATGACGCACTTTCTTTTGCAGATAAAATGATTGTAATTCAGAATAATCAAATAATTGAAAAAGGAACTCCCAATGAAATTTACGTTCCGCCTAAAAACAAATACATTGCTTCTTTATTTGATGATGTAAACGAAATTACAATCAATAATAAAAGACATTTATTGTATCCTCATCAAATCAAAATTGTCCAGGAATCCGCTTTAAAAGCAATCGTTGTAAATTCTTATTTTAAAGGTTCTTTTTGGTTGATTGAAGCTGAGTTTGATGAACAAAAAGTGTTTGTAAATCATTTTTCTGATATAAAAAAAGGATCAGAAATTAGCTTTTATTTTAATAAAAATTAGAGTATTTTCTTTGTTGAAATAATAAAACGGACTGTCATTCCTGCGAAAGAAAGAATCTAAACCCACTTTTTATGGATTCCCTATTTCTCGGGAAGGACCTTTTCATTTTTAAGAAATGTTGATAATTTCAACTTGTTTTCCATTAAAAGTTACAGCTTCTTTTTCTTGCTTTCCTAACAAGAGTTTTCCAATAGGAGAAGAAACCGAAACCGAAAAATACTGCGTATTATTTACTGTAAGCTGCCCTGCGCTTATGCTTAAGAAATAAGTTTCATTCTTGGTTTTCACCAAGCTTCCTAAATGTGCAATTGTTGAGGTTTTTTCTAACTTTATTTTTGAAAGTGTTTCTTTCATTTGTGAAATAAAGTGTAATTGTTGCCCTGCTTTTTCTATTTCTAATTGTAACATTGCGCGTCCTGTTTCATGCTTATCACCAGCAGAACTTTTTGTTTCTGATTGCAACGCACTTTGATTGGAAGAAATAATATCTTGAATTGTTTGCAAACGGTTGTTTACAAATGTTTCGCACTTTTTATAGAGTTCTTTTTTGATATTCATATTTGTTTAAAATTGCAAACCCATAATAATTTCCATGATACGATTTAGAAATTGAAATAGGAAGTTTTTTTTCTTTCTGGCACAAATTTGGGATACCAAAACTATCTTTTAAGATGTAGGTGTTATCAGAAAAAAGAGATGTGATTTTTTGATTTAAAAAAATAAATTTAGATAAATGAATTGCACTGCATAAGCCTGCTAAACCCCCACCAATAACTACAACGTCAAAACCGCTTCTTTTTGCGTTCATCTAATCTAATAATTCTGCTAATTCTTTACCTATTAAACTTCCAATTGCAATACCCATTCCGCCTAAACGAACTCCGCAAAAAACATGCTTAGAAATTAGTTTTACAATTGCTTTTTTCTGATTTCCAACGCCCATTATTCCGCTCCAAGAATACTCAATTTCAACCTTTTTATTTGGTAAAATGGTTTCCTGTAAAATTGTTTTTAGTGAATTTATAATCAACTCTGTTTGACCAAATTGGGTTGTTTCTTCTGTTTTAAAATCTAGATTTCTTCCGCCGCCAAATAAAATTCTATTGTCAATATTTCTAAAATAATAATAGCCTTTATCTAAATGAAAAGTTCCTTTAATCTGTAAGTTTTCTATTGGTTTAGTAATGATCACTTGCGCTCTTGCTGGCTGAACATTTTCTTCCAATAATTGTTTTGCAAATCCATTAGTGGCTATAAAAAGTTTGTTGGTGTTAAACTCAATTTGGTTGGTTTTTACGAAAACCGAATTCGTGTTTTCTATAAATTTTTCAACAACAATATTGTTCAAGATTTTTATTCCGGCTGTTTGTGTTTTAAGCAGTAATTCTGAAACCATTTTTCCTGTATCAATCTGACCTTCAAACTGATTTACAATATAATTTGGTTCAATCTTTTTAAATCCAAATCTGTTTTCCGATTCAGAAAAAACAGCTGAATTAAATATGGGAAAAATAAGTTTATTCAGCTCGTTTTTCTTGGAAATACACTCATCAAATAACTCTTTATTTTGAAATAATTCAAAACCTTTGTTTTGTTGAAAACCAATCTTTTTATCTCCTAGATTTTGCCTTAACAACTGTAATCCGTCCCAACGTTTTTTCACCAAATCAAAAACTTCTTCTTCAGTGTGTGTTTTTAAATCATCTATCAATTCTGATAAACTCCCAAAACAAGCAAAACCTGCATTTTTAGTACTTGCTCCTTGAGGTAACATTCCTTTTTCTAGCACTAAAACCTTTGCTTTTGGGTGCTTTTTTTTGAGCTCAAGCGCACAGTTTAAACCCACAATTCCGCTACCAACAATTGTAAAATCTACATTGCTAAACCATTCTTTTATCTCCCAGTAACTATAGTTCATTTACTAAATATTTTTCTCAAAACACAAACTATTCACAACGCCTTCATATTGTCCATAATTTATATGCATTCGTTTGTACTTGTTTTTTTGATATAATTTAACTGCTTCTACTTGCCGTTCTCCTGTTTCTAAAATACACTTTTTATAGTTTAATTCTTTTGCCCAAGTTTCTAGTTCTATCAAAATTTTAGACGCAATTCCAAAACTTCTTTGCTCATTATCTACAAACATTCTTTTTACTTCAACTTGATTATAATCAAAATGTTTGATGGCTCCACAACCAACAGGTTTTTCATCAAGATAAGCAATAACAACATGTTTTATTGCGTCAATACCATTAAATTGATTATAAAAATCATGATCCTCTCCATCAGTAATTTTTAAATAGGCATCTAAGTCTTTTACCAATTTGATAAAGTCCCCGTTTTCTGAATTTGTTCTTTTTATCTCCATTTTTAATAGGTTTTGACTGCGCTCAACCAAATATTTAGTTTTCAATACTAAAAAACGCTTCGCGTTAAAAGTCAAACGTTAGTTGTACCAATACAGGTTCTTTTTTTTCAGTGTTTAAGTTTCCGAAAGATAATCCTAATAATCGAACCGAATTTTTTAACTTTTCTTGGTATAGTAATTCTTTTACTGTTGGAAAAAACTCACCTTTTGTTTGCATAAAAAAAGCAACTGTTTTACTTCTTGTTTGCTGTGTAAAATCGCTATATTTTATTTTAAGCGTAATTGTTTTTCCTTTCGTGTTCGACTTCATCATTCTTTTTTCAAGCTCAATGGCAATATTGTCTAAGCGCTCTAGCATAAAGACTTCTGATGATATATTTTTATTAAACGTGCGCTCAGCAGCAATTGATTTTCGAATGCGATTTGCCTTCACTTCGCTATTGTGAATTCCTCTTATAATATGGTAATAGTGTCCGCCAGATTTACCAAACAACCTTATTAATTCTTCTTGTGATTTTTGCTTTAAGTCAATTCCTTTAAAAATTCCGTGATTGTGCATTTTTGCAGCAGTAACTTTTCCTACACCATAAAATTTATTGATAGATAATTCTTCTAAAAACGTAATAACATCTTCTGGGTTTACCGTTTTCTGTCCGTTTGGTTTGTTGATATCAGAAGCAACTTTTGCGATGAATTTATTGATAGAAATTCCTGCCGAAGCACGTAATTCTAATTCGTCCCAAATGCGTTGTCTAATTTCTTGAGCTATTAAACTTGCAGACGGATTTCCTTTTTTGTTTTCGGTAACATCTAAATAAGCTTCATCTAAAGAAAGAGGTTCTACCAAATCTGTATATTCATAAAATATAGCTCTAATTTTTGCTGATATTTCTTTATATCTAGAAAATCTTGGTGGAACAAATACTAAATGCGGACATTTTTGTTTCGCTAAAACTCCACTCATTGCAGAACGAACACCAAATTTACGAGCTTCGTAACTTGCTGCAGAAACCACACCACGAATTTCATTTCCGCCAACAGCTACTGGTTTTCCTCTTAAATCTGGATTATCCAATTGTTCTACAGAAGCATAAAATGCATCCATATCTATATGAATAATTTTCCGAAAAGGTGGCTGTAGTTCCATCTTTCGAAAATACGTAAAAGTTGTTGTTTGTCATTTTGAAATGAGCTTTTTTAAGCGATTGAGAAATCTATTAATTAGCTAGTAAAAATATAATTTACGTGTTTTAGACTTCTTGATAAACTCGAAATGACATCATTACGATTTAATAAAACTACTATCTAAATGAAAAGCGATTAAAATAAGCTAGTTTGGATTCCTGCTTTCGCAGGAATGACAGCGTGTTTAAGAATTTGTGTTTATACTCCTCTTTTATGTAAAAATTCAATACAAAGCTGTGTTACTTTTTCTAACTCTTCGGATAAAATCTCTTTTTCCCAAGGATGAGAAGTATTAAAAACGTGGTTGGCGTTTTCAATGATTTCTAATTGACTTTTTGAACTCCAAGAATGCAATTGATTTGCTTCATAAATAAAAACAATCGTGTCATTATCTCCATGAATAATTAAATACGGAATTGATAATTTAGAAACTGCTCGCTGAATATTTAATCGGTTTTCGTTTTGTTTAAAGTCTTCAAAAAACTGATAAAAATGTGGCATTTGTTGTTTTGTTCTTCCGTTTAACACATATTTTACGCCGTCTTTTTTCCATTGCTCTAAATCTCCAGAAGTTGCGCTTCTTTTTGTAAAATCACAAACTCCAGCTAAACTAATTACTTTTTTTATACGATTGTCTTCTGCTGCTTTTATGGTTACAATTCCGCCAGCTCTACTGTGGCCAATTAAAGCTGTTTTATCTAACTGTATTTCACTTTTATAATCAAAGTTTGAAGAAATCCAATCAATTACAGTTTCTAAATCATCTAATTCTTTGGTGTAATTATTATTTCCGAATGCTTCTAAATCTGGAAAATCTATGGGTTGATTAATGGTTCCTCCATTATGAGAAAAATTGAATTTTACGAAGAAAAATCCTGCGTCAGCAAATGCGTTTGCCATCAAATTCCAAGCCCCCCAATCTTTAAATCCTTTGTAGCCATGACAAAAAATAACGACAGGTTTAGGTTGATTGGTTTCATTAAAAAAAACATCAATCAAAATTGGTTTATTGTGTTTTCCTTCAATAATAGTGTTTTTAATTATCTTCATCTTTTATCAATTTAAAAAAACATTTTTATCAACATAAACATAGCTACAAGTCCTGTTATAATACTTAATGCCAGACTAATATCTTTTGTTAGTTTTCCTGTTTTCTTCTGAATTGTATTTGCATATTTTCCGTATAAAAAAAGAATACAAAAAGTGCCAATTGTAGAACCTATAATAAAAAACACAATAGGAAACGTGTCAAAACTCATTAGATTAAACATTTCTAACGTTGCCGCTGTTCCACAAAAAAAAGGAATTGAAAACATATTTAATAAAGACAACAAAACTCCTGATAAAAAAGAATTTCCTTTTCTTTCTTTGCTTGCTTTTACTTTTTGTTTGTTGCTTTTTGATTGTTTAAAAAAATAAATAGATAACAAAAAGAAAATTACGATTCCTGCTTTTTCTAAGCTCTCTATAATATTTGGGTTTTTATAAACATATTTAGTTAAAAGAATTGCTATATAAGCTTGAATAAAAACCACCAAAGAAACCCCTAGTGAATAATAATTCGCTTCCTTTTCGTTCTTTTCTAAACTAATTTTTAAAGCAGTCATGTTTAACATGCTTGGCGTAATAGAGCCAATAAATGAAAAAACAAATCCAAAAATAAAATGTAATAGAATACTCATAATTTATAAAAACGGCTTGGTCGTTTTATATTTCCAAAGATTGCGTTTATTTTTGTGTCCCGTCCTGAATAAACGATACAGATTATTAGACAATAATACTTAATTAAACACTTGTAAGAACATTCTTGCAAGTGTTTTTTCTTTTATAGGTTCGCATTATTACTTTATTCTGTTGATGCATT
>Ga0209702_10000554_pt1 | contig 78720 bp, 70 predicted proteins | sample FRY01_FD_187210 | JGI IMG/M metagenome (GOLD analysis project Ga0209702, IMG submission 187210) | Freshwater microbial communities from Lake Fryxell liftoff mats and glacier meltwater in Antarctica - FRY-01 (SPAdes) (version 2) | ecosystem: Environmental > Aquatic > Freshwater > Ice > Glacier...
AATTTTGTTTTAGGATCAACCGATCTCAATTCAAACAGAGTATCTTTCATAAGACTATAGAAAGAATGGTAATAGCAAAACCTATATATCATAAAAATATAAAACGGATGCTAAGTGTGTAACTCAATAAATTAAATCTTTAGAAATTAAACTTTTTTGATGAGCTTCATTTCTCGGGTATAGCTCTTCCACACATTTTTTAAATATATCTTTATCTTTAAATTCTATATGATATTTTGCTTGTTGATTAAGAATTTTTAGAATTTCGTTTTTATAAAACTTACGTTCAATTGTTTTAATAAGCTTACCCCTTATTTTTTGATTTGGTTTTTGTAATAATGTTTCATAAATAAATTGACCAACTGTTTTATTGGATTCTTCAATATCTTGTTCTGTTTTCTTCTTTATAGCTAACCAATCTTTTTCAGAATCTACAGCCCGAAAACTTCTTTTGACATTTCCATCTTTATCTTTTTTAAGGCTTCCGTCCTTTTCATTATTTGTAGTTATAATAAATTCCTTTTCTTTTCCAATCCAATCAAATAATGGTATTTTGCTGGATCGCTTATATATCCAATCATTTTCTAAAATTACATTATACCAAATAAAACCATCTTTCTTTTTATCCTCTGTTTCTAAAACATCTATTACTTTAAGTTTATAATAATTTTCGTTTTTATCTAAATTTTCTTCTTCCTCTCCTCGCAATTGATAATATCCTCTTTTTTGATTGAAATTTAAAATTATCCAGGCTAATTCTTCTCTAGAAATTTTTTGAGTCAATGCTTTTTTTCTCAAATAATATATCGTCCAATCTAATGGTATATTTAAATTTTGATTACTTGATGCAAAATCCACAGCCATTTCTTCAAAAGAATCCATAAAAATAAACTCGTGCCTTCCATTTTCATCATTTCTATAATTAAGTTTTACTTCAATATTTTCCTTGAATTGACCAAGTTTTAAATCAAAGTCTATTGCATCAGCGTAATGTTTCGGTAAAAAATTTAGAATATTCAAAACACGATGCAAGCGTTCTCTTCTTAATAAATTTCTTTGCTTTAGTCTTCTCACTCCCCGGTAATCGGTTCTTTCAGCTGTTTGTGATATTGAAACCCCTGAATCAAACTTACCTAAGACATCAAGACTCATAGGTATAATTCTACTACCAAGACCATTAATTTTACCTGCTTTTTTATCAAAATCCAATTCTGTTAATGCCCAGCCTATGGAATTTGTTCCTAAATCCAGTCCTAATATTCTTTTCATTATATTCAATTTATTAGTTAAAAATTAAATATACAATTATTAAATTTTACCGAATTACGGTTTTCCTCATTGTGTATAAAATTTATTATATATATATTGCAGTACAATTATGAAAGCAATTCACAATAAGGATTATTCCGTTGTGAAAACATTTAAAGTGGCCTGTTTATACAGGTCGCTTTTTTTTATAAAAAATCCCACAGAGAGCTGCGGGATTTATAATAATAGAAAAAAAATTAATTCACAATTTTATATCCTTTCGCTTTGGCAAATTCCTGAATGGAAGATGTAATAGCATTTCCAAGATCATCACATTGGTTGGTTCCTCAGAAAATGGTCCTGATGAAGGCAGAATAATGGCTAATTCCGTTAAAACTTATCTTACAGATATATTTGCTATTGCACCTACAAGAATTACTTTAGAGGGAAGAAATAAGCCAAAATTACCATCAGAAAAAGTAGGTGGAGTTCTGGAATTGGAATTGCTTGGACAAGATGACCGCAGGGTTTCCATTGAAAGTAGTTCTCCTGAATTACTTATGGAATTCAGCAGCGGTCCGAATACACCTTTAAAACCCGTAGAATATGTTATTGAGCAGGAAGCTCCTTTAAGCAGTTATTTAAATCTGGAAGTAGATGGTGCCAACGAAGCTTTTTCTACTTGGTCATTGGAAGTAAGAGATGAAAATGATAGAATACAAAATTTTGGTCCATATACGCAAGAACAAGTAAGTATCCCCGGAGCAACAATTTTAAAAAACAGGGATGAAGGTGATTACACAATTGCATTAATGGGAACTTCTCCGGACGGAAGTATTGTTAGAGAAGAACAAAAGGTACATATGGTACTTTGGAAACCTTCTGCAATACAGGAGAGCAAACGATTTAGTATTTTATATGGATTTGATGATTCAACTGCCATACAGATGTATGACAAATACCTTACGGAAGTAATAGCTCCCAAAATTCCTTTAAACGGTCATGTGATTATCAATGGATATACTGATGTAATCGGGGAAGCCGAAAATAACACAAGGTTATCGCTTGCAAGAGCTAATGATACAAAAAATATCTTACAAAAAAGCTTAACATCTATGAACAGAAATGATGTCACTTTTGAAGTAATTGGTAATGGACAAAATAATTCTTTATTTGGAAATAAACTTCCGGAAGAACGGTTTTATAACAGAACAGTAGAGATTGTTATTACACCTAAAAAATAGATTTAAATTTGTAATACTTAATTAAGGAAAAGACTGTCTGAAGAGGCAGTCTTTTTTTATATTGTATCTTAAAAGTTAATGCATTGCATATGCACATAACTGCTTCCTGCTACTTTCTTTTCGCCAACTGCAACAAAATCTAAATCAGAATAGAGTTGTTTGGCTTTTAGATTATTCTTATCCACCAGAAGTCCTATTTTATCAAGACCTTTTTTAACAGCAATATCTTTCATTGCCACTATCAATTTTGATCCTATTCCGTGACCTTGATGGGATGGAGAAACACTTAACGTATCTATATAATATTCCCCTTTTTGCGTTTCCTTTTCAAGAGAAATATTTTTAGTAGTGTAATATTTGGAAATATAATTTAAAAATGGTTCTCGATAACTGTCCAATAATGCGCCATCATACCCTGTGATGGAACCCACTATTTGTCCATTATTTTTATAAACAAGTGTATTTTCATAACTATATTGATTTGCAGGCAACTGAAAGAAATGCTCAAATAAGGGAATTGCCATTTCAGGTTCTTTGGTATTGGCAAAGAAACAAGCTAAGTCTTCCATCGCTTGTACAATTAATGGTGCTACCTGCTTATAATCTCCTTTCTTAGCTTGACTTATCATAAGAAACAAATACCATTAACTTTCTTAAAGTTAAACAAAAAGTTAGGAAAAAAACATTTAATCTGCTTAAATTTATGCTTAAAACCTATTATAATATGCCCGACCATATTGATGGAGACCAGGATTTTCCAAATGAATTGTCTATAGACAGTAAAGTATTACGTTTAAATCTAAATAGAAACATCTACGGCACCTTTGCTGAAATCGGGGCTGGTCAGGAAACTGTTAGAAATTTTTTCAGAAAAGGAGAAGCAGATGGCACTGTTGCAAAGACACTTAGTGCATATGATAAAGACTTTAGTGATGCCATTTATGGTTTAGAACCCCAAGGAAGGTATGTAACTGAAGCCCGTTTAAACGCCATGCTAGATCATGAAACTGAACTTATTGAAGAGCGAATTTCCAGAGAAAAGCATCCCAATAAATTGTTTTTCAGTTATGCAAATACCGTGGCAACTATTGATTTTGCAAAAAAATACAAGGGTCATGGGTGGCTGGGCATACGTTTTCAGTCAAAACCCAAAGAAGAATATAGTGAAATCCTCATTCACATCCAGTTTCTTGAGTCTAATGCAGCCCTACAACAAATTTCACTAGGAATAATGGGGGTGAATTTAATATATGGTGCATTTTATCAGCACGATACTCCCAACGAATTCCTCAAGCATCTCTACGACCATATTTCTATGGATAAGATAGAAATAGATACCATTAATTTTACAGGGCCACTATTTGAAAATGTCGACAACCGTTTAATGAGTTTACAACTGGTTAAAAATAACATGACCCAAGCCGTTATGTTCTCGCCTGATGGAAATATGATACTTCCGGCGAGTGTTCTTTATAAAAAAAATATTCTTACACTTCGCGGCAGCTTTAGACCGGTAACTAAAGTGAATAGGAGCATGTATGAAAAATCACTCGAACTTTTTCTAAAAGAACCTAAAGTTAAAGAAGAAAATACCGTGGTAATTTTTGAAATGACCTTATCCAATTTAAAAGCGGAAGGAAAAATTGATGAGAAGGATTTTTTAGAACGTGCTGATCTTTTGTGTGCTTTGGGGCATACGGTTATGATTTCAAACCTACAGGAGTATTACAAAGTGGTGGAGTATTTTTCTTTACACACAAAAGAACGTATGGGACTAACCATGGGGATAAACACTTTTATTGATATTTTTGATGAAAAGTACTATCGTCATTTGAGTGGTGGTATTTTAGAAGCCTTCGGAAAATTATTTTTCAGGGATCTTAAAATTTATTTATACCCACTTAAAGACAAAGAAACCGGAAAAATTACAACAAGTCAGAATCTAAAAGTACACCCTAGAATGAAAGAACTGTACAAATTCTTTAAAGACAACGGTAGGGTTGTCGACATTACAGATTATGAACCTTCCGTTCTTGATATAAATTCTAGGGAAGCATTTGAAATGATTTCTAGCGGAGAAACCGGTTGGGAAAACATGCTGCCTGACGAAACCACGACCTTAATTAAAGAGAAAAAAATGTTTATTAGATAAAATTTATTTAGAGTTAGAAAGCTGTAAATAAAAGAAAAAACTTTGCTCTTTAACAAAAACTTGTAAAATTTATATATATTTAATCGTAATTTTGATATATAAACAAAAAACATTAACCATGAAAAACTTATTTTTAATTTTAACAGTACTTGCAATTGGTTTCACCAGTTGTGAAAACCAAAACAAAGATTTATCAGACCAGTTTGATAAACTACAAAGTGAAAATGACAGCATCTATCAAATGCATAGCGAGCTTAACCAAAACCACGCAATGCTTATGGAAGAATACAAAATGACATCTCAACAAATGCAGGGCGTTGTTTTAGAAGATTCTACTTGGCTTGAAAACGTTGCAGAGCATCAAGTTGTTCTTAAAAGACACGAAGCTCAAATGGCACAACATGAGCAGTTGTTGAAAGGGCATCAAGATTTAAAAGGAGGTTTTAGTAACCTTACTGAAGAGGAAATGAAAGCACAAATTTCCGAAATGAGGGAGGATCTGGATGAAATCAGAAATGATCATAACTCTATGGAGAATGAGCATGATGAAATCAAAAAAGATTTAGAGAAAATCAAGGAAAATCTTGGAAATCAAATGAGAGAGAATAACTCAGAAGAGACTTCTAGTTAATTTCTCCAAATTATCAATTTATTTTATTAAATGGATTTAACTGACATCAGTTAAATCCATTTTCTATTTCAGTTCCTGTCAAAGTAAAATATCACTAATTTTAATAACTATAGTTTGTATTTAATTTAAGATAATATTTAAACCTGATGGCAAAGTAATATTTAGATTTGTGGAAACAACATTTTATCAATAACTAAAATTTACAATTATGAATAAATTTTTCAAAGTGTTACTTGCAGGGTGGGGTGCAAAAAAGTTTGGTGGCGGATGTATAGGCACAATCCTTGTATTTGTTTTGATTTACTTTTTATTGGGTCAATGTAGTTAATTTTTCAACTATATATCTCAAAAGATTTTATTGTTCATTCTTTTTATAAATTTGTAAAACAATTTGAATAAAAAACATGTACTTTTGCATCCCTACGTGTCTTAAAAGAAACAATCTAAATGAGAAGAAATAAAAACACTTTGCAAATGCCCATTTTATCTTGGGATATACATTCTGTGTTTTTAAGGGAACACGCCTCAAAGCATAAGTTACAATTCGACTCAAAAGCATTAGATGCTTTCCATAAGAAATATAACTGGGCGGTCAATGTTTCTGAACTACTAGCAAAACATCCTTATGAAGCACTTGTTCTCACAGATTCTAAGCAGGAGATTCAATGGGTCAATGATGGTTTTAATAAAATGACAGGATATCCCACAAATTATGCAATTGGAAGAAGACCAAACTTTTTACAGGGTAAAGAAACCTCGCTTAAAAATATAAATTCTTTCCGGGAAAATTTAAACAAAGGAATTCCTTTCGAAGAAACCCTTACCAATTATAGGAAAAATGGGGAAATCTACATTTGTAAAATTACAATTCATCCTCTTAAAGACACTAATAATATCATTACCCATTATTTAGCTCTGGAGAACGAACTAAAAATGACAGGTTAAATACTTTTTATTGTAAGATACTTCGGCAGTAAAAATATGGCAGGATTTTACCTCACCAGTTTACGGTACTTAATTCTTTTTGGCATCAAGTCACCGCCTAAACGTTTCTTCTTATTCTCTTCATAGTCACTAAAACTACCCTCAAAGAAATACACTTCGCTATTGCCTTCAAAAGCAAGTATGTGTGTGCAAATTCTATCTAAAAACCAACGGTCGTGAGAAATTACTACCGCACAACCTGCAAAGTTCTCTAAACCTTCCTCCAGCGCTCGCAGTGTGTTTACATCTAAGTCGTTAGTGGGCTCATCCAGCAAAAGAACATTTCCTTCTTCTTTAAGGGTCATTGCTAAATGTAAACGGTTGCGCTCCCCACCTGAGAGCGTGGAAACTTTTTTATTTTGCTCGCTTCCGCCAAAATTAAACCTACTTAAATAAGCCCTTGAATTTACCTGTCTTCCTCCCATCATAATGAGTTCCTGACTGTCACAAAAATTTTCCCAAATGGTTTTGTTGAGATCAATATTAGAGTGGCTCTGGTCTACATAAGCAATCTTTACAGTCTCCCCTACCTTAAACGCGCCATTATCGGGCTTTTCTTCACCCATAATCATCCTGAAAATAGTAGTTTTACCAGCACCATTGGGACCAATAACACCTACAATACCTGCTTGCGGAAGACTAAAGTTAAGGTTGTCATATAATAATTTATCCTCATAACCCTTGCTTACCCCTTCAGCATCAATAACATTTGTACCCAATCGGGGTCCGTTAGGAATGTATATTTCCAAATTTTCATCCAGTTGCTTCTGATCCTGACTTAAAAGTTTATCATAATTCTGTAAACGGGCTTTTTGTTTAGACTGTCTTCCTTTAGGCGCCATTCGCACCCACTCCAATTCCCGTTCTAAAGTCTTCTGACGCTTTGATGCAGTTTTACTTTCCTGTGCCAGTCGTTTTGCTTTTTGATCCAGCCAAGACGAGTAATTTCCTTTCCAGGGAATACCTTCTCCCCTGTCCAGTTCTAGAATCCATCCGGCTACGTTATCTAGGAAATATCTATCGTGGGTTACTGCGATAACTGTTCCTTTATACACTGATAAATGGTGTTCCAGCCAGTGTACACTTTCCGCATCTAAATGGTTAGTAGGCTCATCGAGAAGCAATACATCGGGTTCTTGCAAAAGCAATCTGCAAAGTGCAACACGACGTCTTTCCCCACCAGATAATACTCCTATTTTTTTATCACTCTCCGGCGTGCGTAATGCGTCCATTGCGATTTCAAGTTTGGTATCTAACTCCCAAGCATTACTTGCATCAATTTTATCTTGCAATTCTGCCTGACGGTTCATCAGCTTGTCCATCTTATCTGCATCTGAATAGACTTCTTCTAACCCAAACATATCATTAATTTTGTTGTATTCATCCAGAATAGCTACAGTTTCGGCAACACCTTCTTTTACGATTTCCAATACGGTTTTTTCAGGGTCCAGTTGTGGGTCCTGTTCCAGATATCCCACAGAATAGCCCGGTGCGAAAACAACATCCCCTTGGTAGTTTTTATCTACCCCTGCAATAATTTTTAATAAGGAAGATTTCCCCGATCCATTAAGACCAAGAATGCCAATCTTTGCCCCATAGAAAAAACTCAGGTAAATTTTTTTGAGAATTGGAGATTGTAATCCGGGATAGGTTTTGGAAACCCCGGACATAGAAAATATTACTTTTTTATCGTCAGACATCTTTTAAATTATTTTTATATTTAAAAAAATTCAGTTTAATATATATTGAATTTGATTTTGAAATAGCAGAAAATTTAAACCCTTCCCTTTAAAGCATTAAAGACCCAGGCAATAGCAAAAAAGCCAATTCCAACAGAGGCAAAGCCCCATCCTGCTACATCGTCATAACGAAATGCACCAAGTGCTATCAAAGAAAATCCCACTATAATCATTACAAAAGTGGCCCATGCAAGAATAGTATTTTTATTCATTCCCATAATTAGAATTTTTTTTCCTGTAAATAAACTCCATTTGTCTCTCTATGCGTACTTATCTACAAAATTTTGGAATACAAATATCGGGAATTTATACGGATTTTTCATTTCATTACATACTTGTTTTAGCACAATCCCATTTGATTTTAGCGTTTTTGAATTTTGAAGAAACGGTAAAGGTATTCAAAGGATTTTATTCCTTAAAAAAATAAATAGCTTTACTTGTTAGGTTGTAATTTGTATTTTAGCCAAAAGAAAATCAGACTATGGACCTTACCTTCAATAAAAACGAAGACCACAATAAATTACTAACCTCTGACTTACGTCAAAGACTTACAAAAGTAAAACAAGGAGGTGGCATAAAAAGTGTTGATAAGCACCACGAAAAAGGAAAGTTAACTGCCCGTGAGCGTATAAAATATTTACTGGACGAAAAAAAGCCTAATATTGAAATAGGTGCTTTTGCAGGGGAGGGAATGTATGAAGAACATGGCGGTTGCCCCAGTGGTGGTGTGGTTGTAAAAATAGGGTATGTAAAAGGCAAACAATGTATTGTTGTTGCTAATGATGCCACAGTAAAAGCAGGCGCATGGTTCCCCATTACTGCAAAGAAAAATTTAAGAGCGCAGGAAATTGCCATTGAAAATAAACTTCCTATTATATACCTTGTGGACAGTGCAGGTGTATATTTACCCATGCAGGAAGAAATATTCCCGGATAAAGAACATTTTGGTCGCATTTTCAGAAACAATGCGGTAATGAGCAGTATGGGCATCACACAGATTGCTGCCGTTATGGGTAGTTGTGTTGCGGGAGGTGCTTATTTACCAATAATGAGTGACGAAGCTTTAATCGTGGATAAAACTGGAAGTATTTTCCTTGCCGGAAGTTATCTTGTAAAAGCTGCTATAGGCGAAACAATTGACAACGAAACCTTGGGAGGTGCCACTACACATTGCGAAATAAGTGGCGTAACAGATTACAAAGCAAAAGACGACAAAGATGCTTTAGACAAGATAAAAAAGATTATAGATAAAATAGGTGACTTTGATAAAGCCGGCTATAATAGAATAAAAGGTATAAAACCTAAAGAAAATCCGCAGGATATTTTTGGTATTCTACCTCGTTCTAGAGCAGATCAATATGATATGCTGGAAATTATAAATCGTTTGGTAGACGATTCTGAATTTGAACAATATAAAGAAGGGTATGGCAAAACCATACTCACCGGTTATGCCCGAATAGATGGATGGGCAGTGGGAATCGTTGCTAACCAGCGTAAACTTGTAAAGACTACTAAAGGTGAAATGCAGTTTGGCGGTGTGATTTACAGCGATAGTGCAGACAAAGCCACACGATTTATTGCAAATTGCAACCAAAAGAAAATTCCTTTGGTATTCCTGCAAGATGTAACCGGGTTTATGGTAGGAAGCAAAAGTGAGCACGGCGGTATCATAAAAGATGGCGCAAAAATGGTAAGTGCAGTAAGTAATTCTGTAGTTCCTAAATTTACAGTTATTATAGGAAATTCTTACGGTGCCGGCAACTATGCCATGTGTGGAAAAGCTTATGACCCTAGACTTATCATAGCCTGGCCCAGCGCTGAACTTGCCGTGATGAGCGGAAATAGTGCTGCTAAAGTATTATTGCAAATTGAAACCGCTTCTTTAAAGAAAAAAGGGGAAGTTATAACCCCTGAAATGGAGAAAGAACTATATGACCGCATCAAAGCTCGCTATGACGAGCAAATATCTCCTTATTATGCAGCAGCAAGAATATGGACAGACGCAGTAATAGATCCTCTGGACACCAGAACATGGATAAGCATGGGTATAGAAGCTGCTAATCACGCGCCGATAGAGAAACCTTTTAATTTAGGGGTAATTCAAACCTAATATTCTTTTATAAATTAATTTATACGTTTAGAATATACAATTACTTAATCATTAAAATTTCGGTTTGTCTTCCATTAACATAACGGAAACCGTTTTCACCATAAAATCCGGCTTCTTCAAGCATAATGCGTATGTCTTTATCCCATTTTTCTAAAAACACGGTGGTATTAAGCTCTATGGCATAAACCGTGTTTTTGAATAATGGATAATCGCCTGCAAAAGGAACGCCCCCTTGGGAATCCCACATTCCTATAGTAGGGCCTGCAGAATGCCCATAGGTTCCTAAAGGATGGGTGTAGATGGAGGGTCGTAAACCTGCTTTTTTTGCATCTGAAAGTGATTTTAATAATATTTCATTTCCGGTTTTTCCCTCCTCAAAATTGGAAGTTAAAAAATCCTGTACCTGATTTCCTTTCGCAAAAGCGTTGTTTAAAAAATTAGGGATTTCTGTTTCTTCCGGAAGCAACACATAAGCATGTTGTTGACAATCTGTATGTAAGCCAATGTAAACTATCCCAAAATCACAGTGCAATAAATCCCCCGGTCGGATTACCTGATCCCCATATCCAGCGGAAAATGCTTCTATATGGTCTTTTAATTTTTCTTCTTTTCGCTGAATATCCACAGTGGGGTGAAACCAGGTTTCCAGCCCAAGGTCTGTTACTTTTTGGCGCATCCACCATACCACATCTTCTGTGGTGGTTATTCCCGGTGTAATTACCTTAGTGGAAAATGCTTCCTGAATGATATTATGGGTTATTTGAACCAAAGTAGTATATAGTTCCATTTCTTTTGCTGTGCGCGTTTCTATCCAGGCAATTGCTAGGTTTTCAGCAGAAACCACACGTTTTTTTAACCCGTCAGGTAATGCTTGAATAAATTCGTCATATTCTGTTTTTACAATACCATCAGCAATGCCCTCGTGCTTGGAAATATTAATTCCTATTTTCTGTGGATTGCGCTCTTGAATAATTTCGATTAATCGTCGCCATTGGTCCGGTTGTTTTTCGGGATTCCAGGTTGATTTTATGTTTTCTCCTACATCATATCTTGCTACTGCTAATTTTTCGATGGAGTTTTCCGCTTTATTTCTGTAAAAAACAAGAATTGTCCTACGTCTTGCATTTAACCATGTTGCGGGCAACATCGTCCGCATTACAGGGTCTTCATTATATTCCCTGGAAATAATAACCCACATGTCCAAATCTGTTTTGTCCATCAAACCGGGCAATAGATTGTCAAAACGGTCTGCTAAAATTTCATCTTTTAAAGCAGCCCTTTCTCTTTCAGAAAGGATTTGGGAATTAGAAATTTGCGACAAAAAAAGGACTAAGAGAAAAAAAATGTATTTCATTTTACAGACTTTATAAGGATGTTAGATTTTGGTAAATATTTTATGCATTTATTTTATTGCTGGTAAGAAATGAATTATTCCTTAGAAAATAATTTATTTTTTGTCTCCTCCCTGTTAATTTTCCCTGTAGTGGTATAGATTAGTTCTTTTACAAAATAAATTTCTTTCGGTTTTTCATAGGGGTGTAATCCTACATAATCAATTTCGGGGAAAGTATCTTCATTTCCTTCAATGACAAGAATTACTTTTTCCCCCAGCGAAGGATCTGGCAAAGATGAAATAAAAAAAGGCGCATCAATTACTAAAGCCAAAACCTGTTCCACCTGTTCAGGGTGCACTTTGTGGCCTGCACTATTAATAACAAAATCTGCACGACCCAGCCATTGGAAACTGGTTTTAGAAAAAAGTTGAACCACATCGTTGGTTACTACTTTATTTTTGGAAATAGCAGTTGCCGAGATTATTAAACAATTTCTGTCATCCAAAGCAAAACTTACCCCTGGAAGTGCTTTATATACATCCTGATTATTTTCCGTTTCGTCTTTGTGATTAAGCTTTTTAATTGCTATATGCGTAATGGTTTCTGTCATGCCATAGGTAGCAAAAAGTGCTGTTGGGATATCCTGCAACTGCTTTTCCAATACTGCGGAAACCGGTGCTCCACCCACAATTATTTTTTTTACGCGATGCAATTCCTTTAAGGAATGCTTTACCTGCAAAGGGACCATGGCAGTAAAATCATATTCTTTCTTGGTTTGAAGAAGGGGTTGTTTATTTGGGGTAACCACATCCAGATGCCAACCTAAAGTCATCGCACGAACAACCATTAATTTTCCTGCTATATAGTTAGTAGAAAGACATAGTAAAGCTTTCGTGCCAGGCAGAAGGGTAAAATATTCCCCTGTTGCTTTGGCACTTGCAATCATTTTGGCTTTGTCTAAAGACAAGGTTTTTGGACTACCGGTAGTGCCTGAAGTACTTACTAATAAGGATTCCTTAGGATATAGCCATTCCAGTATAAATTCAGCTATGAGTTTTTCTTCAGCATCACCTTCCATCCTGATTGCTTCTGCTAGATTGATGAGCTTGGGCAAAGAATACCCCTTGTCATTTAATTTAAATTCAGGATGAATATATAGCCACGGCTCTTCCATTATAACATTTTATCTATGGCGTTTTCATGGATTTCTTCGGAAACTGTAATGGGCTTTTCCACTTTCCCGAAAAGCTTTTCACCCCAGTTTGTCCATTTGTATTTTTTTGCCATAATAAATAGAAAGATAGGGTAAATTACTAACACCGGAAAAAGAACATCCACTCCTGCAGAAGGTTCTGAAATATCTTTTAAAACCGAATTCGTTTGAAATACCGTCCAGTCTGCCGTGACAAGCATTGCTGCAATAAGATTATTACCTGCGTGAAAACCTAAGGCAAGTTCCAGACCTTCATCCATAAGGGTCATAATGCCTAAAAGAAAACCGGTACCTATGTAATAAACCATAATCATTGGTCCAAGCTTATCCACTTCTGGATTTGCTATATGTAAAAGACCAAAGGTGACAGAGGTCAAAATTAATGGAAGCCATCTGTTTCTTGCTAAAACGCCAATTCCCTGCATTAAATATCCCCTAAAAAGATATTCTTCCATACTGGTTTGTAGCGGTATGAGAATAATGGCAATGACTGCTAAAATTAAAAAGGGGATTACCTGAAACTGCACCACATAATCTTGCGGATTAGAATAATAATCTATTCCGGTTACGATAATGGTAAAAATTGCAATTAAACCAAACCCAAACCAAAAGCGTCCCCAGTCTATTCTTTTCCTACTGGTTGTAGCTTCCACTAGGGGTTGCTTATGCAAAAACTTATAAACAAGAAGCAATGCCAGTAATCCCACCGCAAAAGAAAGCAGCATTAAAAATAGGGTAAGGTTTGAATCCAGGATGGTCATTAATTTTGTAGTATCTGCTAGATCTTCAAAACTACCTCCTTCCTGAATTACCTTAAATGTAGCAGCCCCTAAAAAAGGTATGGATCCTATTTGTGTTGCAATAAAAATAATCACGACTCCTACTGCATATCGCCACCACTCGTGACGTGACTTAAAAGCTTGTTTTATAAACATAGTTGATGGTATAATAGTGTATTAGTTAATGGTTAATGGTTCCCTTCGACTCCGCTCAGTGACCGGTTAATAGTTCCCTTCGACTCCGCTCAGGGACCGGTTAATGGTTCCCTTCGACTCCGCTCAGGGACCGGTTAATAGTTAATAGTAATTTTTTTTCTCGTTTCTCTTTTCTATATTCTCTTTTCAGACATTCTAATAACCCCACTTAAAATCCGGATTATATTTTAGAGCTCCTTTTTTTACTTCTAAGGGTGAATCGATATTATTAGTATACAAACTTCCCGTTCCCAAGCCCTGTGGCAAGATACTGTTTTTTGTAAATGTAAATTGTGCAATGGCATTTAACCCTATATTACTTTCTAATGCTGATGTCATCCACCAGCCACAACCCTGTTTTTCAGCAACTTTTATCCAATCATCGCTTCCGCGAAAGCCACCTATCAAACTTGGTTTTAAAATGATATATTGTGGTTGTATGGTTTGTATTAGTTCTTGCTTTTTTGTTACATCAAAAACACCGATTAATTCTTCATCCAGCGCAATAGGGAGCGGTGACTGCTCACATAAACGCGCCATTTCCTGCCACTGCCCTGCCATAATGGGTTGTTCAATGGAATGAAGCTGAAATTCAGAGAGTAATTTAAGTTTTTCCAAAGCTTCGTCTAATGCAAAAGCGCCGTTAGCATCTACCCGCAACTCTATATCCTGCGGTGAAAATGTTTTTCGGATGAATTGTAAAAGTTCTATTTCTGAGGCAAAATCAATTGCTCCGATTTTCATTTTTATACATGTAAAACCTTGGTCTATTTTTTCAGCTATTTGGGTTTTCATGAAACTCTTTTCACCCATCCATACAAGTCCGTTAATGGGAATGCTTTTTTGACCATGAGTAAATTCCGAAGGAAATAAAAGGAAAGGATTTTCTGCTTTAAGCGATTTAAAAGCGGTTTCCAAACCAAATTGTATGGAAGGAAATTCCTTTAATTCCTCTAGGAGTATTTTCTCACCCAATCCGCTATTCTCGCAAACCCATTTTAATTTTTCTTCATAATCCGGGCGGTCGTCTATACTCAGTCCCAGAAAGAGACCACACTCGCCTACCCCGGTTTTTCCGCCTTCACTTATTTCAAGAAACCAGGTTTCTTTTATTTGTAAAACGCCACGTGAGGTACCGCTTGGGCGCTTGAATTTTAGGGTGTGCTTTTGATATGTAACTCTCATTATTTGATAGGGTGATGGGGTGAAAAGGAGACTAGGAGATAGGGAGATGAGGAAAGAGGGAGTATCATAGAATTAATTTTTATCGAATGTCCATTGCTTCGGATTTACAATACTTTTTACAAGCATGCCCAAAATATGATCATATTTAGCATAAATTTCATCATAAGAATTTTTATTTATATACTTACAGGCAATGGTATAGTCTAACCAAACCTGGGTTTCTGTAGCTTCTCCTTCTGGATCTGATACTTTTGCTATAAAGGCTTTTTCATATCTTCTTTCCCGCCAAGCCTCAGCAATATTTCCTGAAACAGACCTGGATGATTTTCTAATTTGATCTATTAATGAATATTTTTCTTCGGAAGAAAATGATTTTGAAATTCCAAAAATTTGCATTGTAGCTTCAAAAGAAAGCTGGTAGACATTTAATTCTTTATGCGAAACAATTTTATTCATAAAATTCAAATTTAATCAAATAGCAAACTAACTCCCCCAATCACCTTGTCTCTAAGTCTCCTTAACACCTTTTGAACCATTATTCACAGTTCAATACTCTCCCCTATTTCCAATAACATCAAGTCTTTACCGGCATTATAAAATTTTCTTTTCGCATCTTCATGGTCAATTTCTATATACCCGAAAGTATCATAATGGCAACCTATAATCTTATCACATTCAATAAAGTTAGAAGCAATTATGGCATCTTCAACACCCATCGTAAAATTATCGCCTATAGGTAATATCGCAATATCGAGTTTTGTATGCATCGGTATCAATTTCATATCCATAGTCAGGGCAGTATCTCCCGCTATGTATATATTTTTGTGTTCACCTTCTATAACAAAACCACCGGGCTGACCGCCATAACTACCATCTTCAAACGAGCTGGTATGAATGGCGTTGACATATTTAACCTTTCCGAATTCAAAATTCCAGCTTCCCCCATGGTTCATTGGGTGTACTGTAAATCCTTTTGCTTCGTAATGATTTGCGATTTCAAAATTACTTACAATTACAGCACCTGTATTTTTTGCAATTGCTTCTGCATCTAAAGTGTGGTCCTGATGGGCGTGAGTAAGTAAAATATAATCGGCTTTAAGGTCAATAATATCTATTTTACCATGAACCAATGGACTGCCACTGATGAAAGGATCAATGATTATGTGTTTTCCTTTAATCTCCAGTGCAAAACTATTTTGGCCGTAGAAAGTGATTTTCATAAAATATACTTTTTGAAGTTAAGGTCTTAAAGATACTAAAACCACACTTTATTTTTTAATGGTTTGTGATTTTTTAAACGACTTCAATTCCTTAATGGTTCCACATGCTATTTTAAACATTAAGGCATTAAGATAAGTGAAGGGGATAATTTATTGAACTGCTTTAATTTATTGAAACCCTTAATGACCATTAACTCCTTAATAGTTCAACATTTTTTAAGGAATTAAGAAAAACAATAGTCGCTTTAATCGGGTAAATCTTTGAAGTATTCATTAACAAAGGGCTTCATAGTCTTAGTTATATTGTTTGTATAAAAATTAATCAGTAAACCCTGTGGTTTTTGGAGCAGTTTCATATAGGTAAGCAATTGAGCTTCGTGAACAGGTAATAATATTCAACTGTTTTTAATTCAACTACCACACAATTATTCCCCAATAGATTCAAGCGTAAATCTGTATCCAATACAAGATTATCAAACAAAACCGGCACTCTGAGATTTTGTTCTACAGAGTATTCATTTTGTTGAAGTTCATATCTCAAACATTTTTGATAAACACTCTCCAGTAGTAAACCCGGCCCTAATATTTTATGGACCTTAATAGCGAAACCCGTTATATAATAAGATAATTGTGTGAACTCTTTTTTTGTCATATTTAATTTTTAAAGATTTAAAATACAACTTATTGTAATCTTCTGAAAAAAATACCCTAAAAAACTAAAACCAGAAACATCAATACCGAAAAAAAGAAAGTACACAAGGCCACTTTTTTCAATTCAGGATCCAGATGGGAGGGCTCCCTGTTTAACTGTACTACCGAATAGTGTTTCAAAAGCGGCAAGAAAGCCAGCAGTGGGGCAAATTGCCACCAGGATAATGAAGAAAAATAAAAATATAGAAATGCTGCAATGTAGGCGCCCAACAATAAAAAGGCATGGTAGTTCTTTGCTTTTTTCTCTCCCAATAACACCGGAACAGTAATTTTATTCACTTTTACATCAGATAAACGATCCCGCATATTATTAAGGTTTAGAACTGCTGTACTAAGCAAGCCAATCGTTATTGCCGGCAGAACAATCAAAAAGTGCAGGTTTTTAGAATATAAAAAATAACTCCCTAAAACAGACAAAAACCCGAAGAAAAGAAAAACAAAAACATCTCCCATTGCACGATAACCATACGCATTAACGCCTACCGTGTATTTTATAGCTGCAACTACAGAGGCAATCCCTAAAAGAAAAAACAGAATAGAATACCCAAAATTTTGAGAACCAAATGCCACAAAAGTCAGTGCTCCTGTTAAAATTAGTGTGATAACAATGGTAATTGTAATTCCTTTTTTCAGGTCTTTATCTGTGAGCAAGCCACTTTGCATCGCCCGTTTAGGACCAACCCGATCTTCATTATCTGTACCTTTTACCCCATCGCCATAGTCATTTGCAAAATTAGAAAGTACTTGAAATCCAACAGTTGTTAGTATTGCAAGAACAAATATGGAAGGGTCAAAGAGATTTTCCTTTACAGCCATGGATGTACCCACAAGAATACCTGACAAAGAAAGTGGTAAAGTGCGTAAACGTGCGGCATTAAGCCAAGATTTTATAGAAGGCATAGTATATTATCCAAAGAAATTAAATAAATGTAAAATAGAAAATTAATCATAAATAGCCACAAGTAATTCTTTTAACAACTCCCCGTCTGAAATATTTGCCGCACCCACACCTTTGCTTTTCATATCGGTTTCCCTAATTTTAGCGATAACCGCGCTGACCTTTTTCATCGGGTAATTTTTTGCGGCTACTTCATATTCTTTTACAAAATAAGGACTCACACCTAAAACTTTAGGAGCATCACTTTTACTTTTCAAAGCATGAAATTTTAATAAGAGAGAAAAAAATCGGTATAGAATTCCTACCGTAACTACTAATGGATTATTTTTTGGGTTTTGCGCAAAATAATTTGCAATGGCAAACGATTTTTTAATATCTCTGCTTCCAATGGCTTTTTGCAATTCAAAATTATTGAAATCTTTACTGATGCCTATGTTTTGTTCTATTAACTCTGGTGTGATTTGTTGTCCTTCTTTTACTATTTGGGTTAATTTTTCCAGTTCTTTACTTATTTTGCTCAAATCATTTCCTAAAAACTCCACAAGCATGCCTGCAGCTTTTGGGGAGATACCGTGCCCGTTACTCGCTAAAGCTTTCTGAATCCAGTCGCCTACCTGATTGTCATACAATTTTTTACTTTCAAAAACCACCCCTGTGCTTTTAATGGCTTTGTAAAGTTTTTTACGTTTGTCTATCGTTTTATACTTATAACAAAGCACTAACACCGTTGTGGGTTGCGGATTTTCAGCATAGCCGGTTAAGTTTTCAATGGTTCGTGCCAGCTCTTGTGCTTCTTTAATAAGGATAACCTGCCTTTCGGCCATCATTGGGTAGCGTTTTGCATTGCTCACGATGTCTTCAATCGTAACGTCTTGTGCATACAAAACCATTTGGTTAAATGCTTTTTCATCTTCGGTAAGTACATTTTTTTCGATAAAATTGGACAGAAAATCAATGTAATAAGGTTCGTCACCGGTAAACAAGTAAATGGGTTTAACGATTCCCTTTTTAATATCGTTGATTATTTTTTTTGCTTCTTCCATTAAAAAATTATTCTCATTTTTGTAGCATGCAACAACTTAATTTTCCCGCATATTCCTTTCGATTCAAAAGTAGCGAAAATAAAATTTCCATCTTTGATGAAATTCGTAAAAAGTTTGTGGTACTCACTCCCGAAGAATGGGTGCGGCAGCATGTTGTAAAATTTCTGACAGAGGATAAGCATTTTCCGAAAAGCCATACCAATGTGGAGAAAATAGTAAAACTTCATCAAACCATAAAAAGATATGATGTAGTGGTTTTTAAAAGGGATGGCAGTATTTTTCTAGTGGTGGAATGTAAAGCCCCATCCATTGCGATTTCTCAAACCACGTTTGATCAGATTGCGCGCTATAACCTCAGCTTGAACGCACAGTACTTAATGGTTACCAATGGCTTGAATCATTATTATTGCCAACTCGATTATGAAAATGAAAAGTATCATTTTTTGAGTGAATTACCAGATTTTCAATAAATATCATTTCCTAACCCAAAACTTTCAACTTTAGACATTGAACTTTGAGCCTGAAACTTTGAACCTGAAACCTTATCTTAGCACCTTTGAAAATAGCAGTAGTCATATTAAACTGGAATGGGAGGCAATTACTTGAAAAGTTTTTGCCCAGTGTAATTGCCTATTCATCAGAGGCAACAATTTATGTCGCAGATAATGCTTCCACTGACGATTCTGTACCTTTTCTAAAAACAAAATTTCCTCAAATAAAAATCCTTCAGAATTCAGAAAACGGTGGGTATGCTAAAGGATACAATGACGCTTTGAAAAATGTAGTTGCAGATGTATTTGTACTGGTAAACTCAGATGTTGAAGTAACAGAAAATTGGCTAAATCCCGTTATAGAATATTTAGAAATACATCCTGAAGTAGTTGCAGCACAACCTAAGATTCTGGATTACAAAAACAAAACCCATTTTGAATATGCCGGTGCGGCGGGTGGTTTTATAGATAAACATGGCTATCCCTATTGCCGTGGCCGAATTTTTAATACTATTGAAGAAGATATAGGACAGTATAACGATATCTCTGAAATATTTTGGGCAAGTGGCGCTTGTTTTTTTGTTAAAGCCAAAGCATTTTGGGAAGCGGGAGGTTTTGATGAAGACTATTTTGCACATCAAGAAGAAATTGATTTGTGCTGGCGCTTTCACAACAAAGGCTATAAAGTTGCCTATGTTGGGAGTTCTCATATTTATCATGTAGGTGGGGCAACTTTAAAAAATAGCAGCCCTAAGAAAACATTTTTAAACTTTAGAAATTCGCTCTATTCACTTCTAAAAAATGCTCCGGCGACACAATTAATATACATTGTTTTTATGCGGATGATTTTAGATGGTATCGCTGGGGTATATTTTTTACTTACCTTTAAGCCAATTCATTTTTTTTACATCTTAAAAGCGCATGTGTCTTTTCATTCAAATTTTAAAAAAATTAAGCGTAAAAGATTAGAATACAAGAACATAAAAAGCTATTATTCTGTTAAATTCATTCTCTTAGCATACTTTGTTAAGGGCAGAAAATATTTTAATAATCTTTGATAATTTATACACAAACTATTGTTAAAATCATCCGTATTTGGCACTAAATTTGATATTTTTGACTAAAATTTTAACATACAGCTAAAAATTAAAACCAAAAATTATGAAAAAATTAATGTTAGTATTAGGTGTTATGGCACTTTTAACTTCTTGTGTTTCTCAAAAGAAATATGCAGAACTTGAGGCGCAACATAAAAACACCCAAGATTTATTGAATTCTGCAACTGTTAAGCTTAATAGCTGTCTGGAAGAAAGAGCAGCTTTACAGGCTAGGGCAAATTCACTACAAAGCCAGGTTAATTCTTTAGAAGCAACAAGCAAAGACCTTATTAGAAGCGTTGGTGATTTTACAGATTTAACTAAAAAAGGAGCTCAAAACCTAGAGAAATCATTAGAGAGTCTAAAAGAAAAAGATCTAACCATCCGTAAATTGCAAGATGCTGTAACGCGCAGGGATTCTGTTAACCTTTCTTTGGTACAAAGTTTAAAAGGTGCTATCGGAAATATGGATGATACAGATATTCAAATCAGTGTTGAAAAAGGTGTGGTATTTGTAAACATTTCTGATAAATTATTATTTGCTAGCGGAAGTTATAATGTTACCTCTAGAGCACGGGAAGTACTTGGAAAAGTGGCAACCGTGGTTAATAATAAGCCTGACTTTGAATTCTTGGTAGAAGGTCATACAGACAATGTGCCAATTAGCACTGCGGGCATAAAAGATAACTGGGATTTAAGTGTACTTAGAGCAACTGCAATTGTTAGGGTCCTTCAAAAAGACTTTGGTGTTTCACCGGCCAGAATGACCGCCGCAGGTAGAGGAGAATATATTCCAGTAGGAAGTAACTCTACAGCTCAAGGTAAAGCTCAAAATAGAAGAACAAGAATAGTAGTTCTTCCTAAACTGGATCAATTCTATGAAATGATTGAAGAAGGAATGAAAGATCCTGCTATTAAATAGTAAAAATAAAATAGCAACTTCCACTAATTAAAGGAGTTGTAAATAAAAATCCCGGATTCCAAATATTATTTTGGAATCCGGGATTTATTTTTTAATACTGCTAAAGTTATATTTCTGGACTTCCTTTTCCCTCCCTTACAATTACTGCCTCTCCAGAAGTTAGATCTATTATGGTAGAAGCAATATTGCCACCATAACCACCATCTATAACCAAATCGACAAGGTTTTCCCATTTCTCAAAAATAAGTTCGGGGTCTGTGGTGTACTCAATTACTTCATCCTCATCATAAATAGAAGTGGAAATAATGGGGTTGCCCAATTCTTTAACTATTGCCCTAGCGATATTATTATCAGGCACGCGAATACCTACTGTTTTTTTCTTTTTAAAAACCGAAGGCAAATTATTGTTTCCTTCTAAAATGAAAGTATAAGGTCCCGGTAAATTGTGCTTTAGAATTTTAAAGGTTGGGGTATCCATTTGCTTGACATAGTCAGAAATATTGCTCAAACTATCGCAAACAAAGGAGAAATTTGCCTTCTCCAGCTTTACGCCCCTAATCTGTGCTACACGCTCTAAAGCTTTGGTATTTTTAATATCACATCCCAAGCCATAAACGGTATCTGTCGGGTAAATGACAACGCCACCGTTGCGAAGTACTTTTACAACTTCAAGAATTTGCTTTTCATTGGGATTCTCTTCATAAATCCTTAAAAGTTTTGCCATTGTTTATGCTTTTCAATTATTACCACCCTAAAATAACATAAAAATTAAAGTTTTGCGTTCTCTTAGAAAAGATAATATGAAAAAATTTGTTCAGATACTTTTCTTGATTCCGTTAGTATCATTTTTAATGAGTTCTTGCAGTTCAGAAAATGATACCGTTATAGAGGATGAACCGGTTCTATTAGCAGCTGAAATTTTATTAGATGTTGCTTATGGTCCTAACGCACGACAAATTTATGATTTATACCTTCCGGAAGGACGCACAAAAGAAACCACTAAAGTCATTGTATTGATTCACGGTGGTGGATGGACATCTGGTGACAAAGCAGATATGAGCAATTTTGTATCACTTCTGCAGGAAAACTATCCCGATTATGCAGTGGTAAATATGAATTATGTTCTTGCAGAAGTAGGCGTTCCGGCTTTCCCCAACCAGTTTTTAGATGTGGATAGTGTAATCACCCAACTAAGCAGTCAGGAAGAAGATCTGCAAATCAAAGCTGAATTTGGTTTAATAGGCACAAGTGCCGGAGCTCATATTGCACTGATGTATGATTATTCTTATGACATAACAAACAAGGTAAAATTTGTTGCTAATATTGTAGGACCAACAGATTTTACCGATCCATTTTATGCAGATAACCCAAATTTTCAATTGGTCTTATCTCTCTTAGTAGATGAAAATGCCTATCCGCAGGGCACCAATTATGCAGAAGCTGTAAGCCCAGTTTACCAAGTTACTTCTTCCAGTTCCCCTACCATATTGTTTTATGGAGATCAAGACCCGATAGTTCCATTAAGTAATGGTGAAACCCTAGAAGCAGCTCTTAATTCTGCTTCTGTACCAAATTCTTTTACAATATATTCAGGAGGACACGGAGATGACTGGAGCTTAGGGGATTATGTCGATTTGCAATCAAAATTAGGTGTGCATATCGAAACCTATTTGCCTTTACAATAGTATTTTAATTATTCCTTTTTATTTATTTCCAGACCTGTTTTTTTGTTAATAAATGAAATCACAGTTCCAAAAGATATAATACCGCAAACTATTAAAAAAGAAGTAATTAGCTTTCCAATGAGTGTGACAGGGTAAAAATCTCCATAGCCCACAGTGGTTATTGTAATAAAACTCCACCACAAAGCTTCTTCTGCAGTGGTAATGTTGCCTACATCCTTTTCAAAAAATAAAACCGCAGTTGTAGATAAAATCAAAGAGGTAAACACAACAAATACCACAAAACCATAAAGCGAAGCCGCTTTATTGACTTTTACAAAATTGACCAATAAATTTATAGACTTTATTATTCTGAATATTCTAAAAACCCTGAAAATTCTAATGAACCTAAACTCAGATACCATTGGTATGGATGATAACAAATCTAACCATCCTACAGTATAGAAATACCTCCATTTATTTTTTGCTTTGCGGAGTTGGTTTATAAAGTCAAATAGAAAAATTATACAAAATATAAAATCGATAACAACATTATGATGATGTTAGATATAGACATACTTTGAGTTTTTAACTATCTATTATATTCAATTTAGCAAACCGAAGGAGCAACTTTTTTAAACCGCCGTTTTCAAAATAGATTTCTGCTTTTTTATCTGCGCCTACTCCTTCCATATTTACAATTTTACCTTTTCCAAAACGCATGTGTTCTACTTCGGTACCTATAACAAAATTTGCAGTGTTACCTATAGAATTCCCGCTTGTGGAAGTAACCGGTTTTAGTCTGCGCAGTTTTTGTAATTGTGCTTCGCTGGGACCACCGGGTGGTTTGCCAACGGTAGGTTTTCGCAAGCGCAGCTTACTCTTATCCACATCCTCAAAAATATCTATATCGATAAGTGGTTTATATCTGTGTTCAGTAACAGGGGTCAGGTATTCTAAATATTGCTCATCAATTTCTTCTATAAATCTGCTGGGTTCAGCATCAATAAGTTTTCCCCACCGATATCTGGTTTGTGCGTATGTAAGGTAAGCCTGTTTTTCTGCACGGGTAATTGCTACATAAAAAAGTCTTCTTTCTTCTTCCAGTTCTGCACGTGTGTTCATGCTCATACCACTGGGAAAAAGATCTTCTTCCATTCCCACCACATATACATAAGGAAACTCCAGCCCTTTAGCTAAATGTATAGTCATTAATGCAACACGGTCTTCATCGCCTTTTTCATTGTCTAAATCAGTTGCAAGGGCAATATCTTCTAAAAATTCAGCAAGCGAACCACTGGTGTCTGCGAGCTCTTTCTGTTCCTCTACAAAATCTTTTAAACCGTTTAATAATTCTTCAATGTTTTCAATGCGTGCTATGCCTTCCGGAGTGCCGTCTTTTTTCAATTCTTGTACCAACCCGGTTTTTTTCGTGACGTGTTCGGCAATTTGAAAGGCATCATACCCTTCATTCAGTACTTGAAAACTTTTTATCATTGTTGTGAAATCCTGTAACTTATTCTTAGTCCCGGAATTCATTTTTAAATCAATTTTATCTATATTCTCCATCACTTCAAAAACAGATCTTTTATAGTGATTTGCAGCGACAATTAATTTTTCGATAGTGGTTTCCCCTATCCCGCGAGCAGGGTAATTAATTATCCGTTTAAGTGCTTCCTCATCTTTCGGGTTTAATACTAATCGCAAATAAGATATCACATCTTTAATTTCTTTTCTTTGGTAAAAACTCAATCCGCCGTAAATTCGGTAAGGGATATCCTTTTTCCGAAGCGCATCTTCCATCGCCCTGGATTGTGCATTGGTTCTGTATAAAATAGCAAAATCCCCATTTTTAAGTTGGTTTTGCATTTTATTTTCAAAAATTGAACCTGCTACAAACCTGCCTTCGTCCCCATCTGTCATGGAGCGGTTGACGAGAATTTTATTTCCGTGGTCATTTGCCGTCCAGACAATCTTTTCAAGTTTGGTTTTATTTTTATCAATAATGGAATTTGCTGCTTCTACAATATTTTTTGTGGAACGGTAATTTTGCTCTAAACGATACACTTTTACATCGTCATAGTCCCTCTGAAAATTGAGTATATTATTGATATTTGCTCCACGAAAAGCATATATACTCTGTGCATCATCTCCTACTACACATATATTTTGAAACCTGTCTGAAAGGGCCTTAACAATTAAATACTGGCTGTGGTTTGTATCTTGGTACTCATCCACCAGAATATATCTGAACCGGTTTTGATATTTAGAAAGTACTTCCGGGAAACGTGTCAATAATTCATTAGTTTTCAACAATAAATCATCAAAATCCATCGCACCTGCTTTAAAACATTTCTCTACATAGGCTTTATATATATCCCCAAGTCGGGGAATTTTTGCCATGGCATCTGCTTCCATCAAATCTGGATTATTGAAATAGGCTTTTACAGTTATCAAACTGTTTTTATAGGAAGAGATACGGGAATATACTTGTTTGTATTTATAGACATCTTTATCCAGATGCATTTCCTTTATTACGGCTCTTATAACACTTTGGGAATCCTGGGTATCATAAATGGTAAAGTTAGAAGGATAACCAAGTTTAGATGCCTCACTTCGAAGGATTTTAGCAAACACAGAGTGAAATGTACCCATCCAAAGGTTTTTTGCTTCGCTGGCGCCAACAATTTCTGCAATACGCTTTTTCATTTCGCGTGCCGCTTTATTGGTAAAAGTCAATGCCAAAATGCTAAAAGCATCTACATCGTTATACATTAAATAAGCAATGCGATAGGTAAGCACTCTGGTCTTTCCGGAACCCGCACCGGCAATAACAATCATAGCGCCATCTTTCTGGAGTACAGGAGCTAATTGTGCGTCGTTTAGCTGTTCTAAATAGTGTTGCAAATCTATTTTTTTTTATGAGGTGAAAATAACCAATCAGCTATAAAAAAACACATAGATTCTGCAGAATTTACTAACAATACCAAATTTTAATAAGATAACCTGAATCCTAAACTTTATTGTCGAATTGACCATGCAGGAATGTTTTTAGGCGTAAAAATAATGTCCCAACTCACCATTGATTATTTAAATGCATAGTAACCATTATAAAAACTCTGGAAGATTCTATATATTTGGGAAGAAAAAAATTAATCTATGGAAGACTTTGGTCAAGTTATAAGTTATATTGCCTATTTATTACCTGCAATTGTTGTGGGTATAATTGCCTATTATTTTTTTAAAGGACATACCGCCAATGAAGAAGGAAGACGTAGATATCTAGTACAGAAAGAAGCTCAGAAAAATATATTACCCTTGCGGTTGCAGGCCTATGAACGCTTTACCCTTTTTTTAGAGCGTATTGCCCCTAACAAACTTCTCATCAGGGTTGCTCCTTTTTCTGAGGATGTGGATGAGTATGAAAAATTATTAACAAGAAGTATTGAGCAGGAATTTGAGCACAATATAGCTCAACAAATCTACATCACTAACGATTGTTGGAATATGATTAATGCAGCAAAAAATGCCACCATTCAAATCATCAGACAAACGGCAATGAATGAAAAAGTGGATACTGCCAATAAATTAAGGGAAACCATTATAAGCCATTTTATGGAAGATACCTCCCCTTCCCAGAAGGCTTTACTCTATGTAAAAAAAGAGGTAGGCGAAATGTGGTAGTAGTAAATAAACCCTTATAAAATGAAATCATTGCATTTTATATTAATCCTATTTTTTATAGTCTCTTGTAATACCAGAGAACACAAAGAATCCACCAGTTTAGATACCCATAATTTTTTAAAGGGTTTTCCTGTTTTTACAAAAGATAGCTTAATTAACGTCGTGGTTGAAATCCCAGCCGGAACAGATCAAAAATGGGAAGTGAATAAAATCACAGGCCATATCGAGTGGGAACGAATACATAAAGACTCCCTGCGAATTGTTAAGTTTTTACCTTATCCTGCAAATTATGGCTTTATACCTCAAACCCTGCTCCCTAAAGAACAAGGCGGTGATGGGGATCCTTTGGATGTTTTTCTTTTGGGTCCTTCCATAGAGCGAGGCAATGTTGTACCATCACGAATTATTGGGGTGATCAAAATGCTGGATAATGGTGAACAAGACGATAAATTAATAGCTGTTGCTGCAGATTCTCATTTTGGTGACATAAAATCTTTAGATGAATTAATAGAAGAATACCCCGGTGCTTTAGAAATTTTAAAAAGTTGGATTAGTAATTATAAGGGAAAGGGATTTGTTGAAATTTTATCTGTTGAAAATGAAGAAAAAGCATTAGTGCTCTTACAAACTGCTAAAGATGCATTTAAATAGCTTATAAGTATTCAAGGATTATACTCCACCTTACTGGAAGCAATTCTTTTTTTTGCGGTATCAAAACCACGTTGCCACCAAGTTTTCATTAAAACTTTATCAAAAATCAGGGAGTTTTCTGTGAGTTTGGTGGGTGTGTAAAACAGATTAAGTTGCACATCTTTTGCTAATGCAGCCAGTTTTCCTTCAGCGATGTTATGGTATTCAATTTGATCGATTACAAAGCCGTATAAATTTACCATCAAAGAAAAAGGATTTTTCCCAAGCACCTTGGTATGTTCCATATTTTCAGCTTCCAGAATGATGGCATCTACCTCATTTGCACCTCTTTTTATAGCTTCACGAATAGGGGAAACTGCACCAAAACCACCATCAGCATACTCACATTCCTCTTTGGTGACCAAGGACATAAAAGGCACATAATTTGCTGAAATCCACATCCAGTCGCAGAAATCTTCGTAGCCATAATCTTTAATGGATTTGTATTCTATGGTGTTTTTTGTCAAATTAGAAACCGTTACAATAACTTCTTTATTTGAATTTTTCAGTTGCAGAAATTCTTCTATAGTAAAACTTCTTGTGATATTTTTCCGGAGGTGTTTGCTTTCGCCAAAGGTGCGTTTGTTGCGTATTAATTGCCATAAAACATTCCAGTGTTTAATGGTTACATACTCCCTGTTTCCTTTTTTTCGAATGAAAAACGGATTGATATTGAAAATGTCAGACGGGTTTACATTGGTATAAATAGTCCTTATTTTATCCATTTTGCCCAAAGCCAAATGTGGTAAAAGTAAACTTCCGGTTGAAGTTCCTATGAAAATATCATATTCGCTTTTTTCTTCCGAAATAAGATATTCTGCGACTCCGCCTGCATAGGCTCCTTTACTTCCTCCTCCTGAAATAACCAGTGCTTTCAAATTTTATTTACGATTTAAGTTAAAGAGTTAATGGTAAAATTTGGTATGCGCAATTTAATTTAATTTTCTATTCTCTTTGTTCTTTGTTCTCATTCCCTTTATATATAAAAAACTACCTAGACCGCTAATTTATATTCTAACCATAACGCCTTCTCTTCTGATAGTTGGCTTTTCAAGGAATTAAATCTGGTTTTCATAACCGGGTCTTTGAGCAATTGGTCCAGCAAATCCCGTGATGATTTTGTAAAACGCCAGTTAGGATGAAAACAAGCATCTATCAAATCTTTTAAATTTATATCGGTTAGCTCCTGTATACCCGTCAACAACTGAAACGCAGTTTCCCGAATTTCAAAACTGTGTATGGACGAGGTATACCGCCTGAGTTCATGGAGATAATATGGTTTTTGCTCTTCCTTGTATTCTTCAGTTAACCAAGCCAAGGCTAGCCACAATTGTCGTATGTTTTTATTGGAAAACCCAATCATTCCTTCTGTTTTGTTCAGATAAACAGCCCGGTACTCCGGAAACTGAAACCATAGATTGTACAAAGCCACTTCTATGGTAAGATAAGAGTCGTCCTCGAGAAGTGTTTCATATTCTGTAAGTAACGCCTCAGGAATGGGATTTAAGGAAACCGCCAGTGCCTGACGAATAAATAAACTTTTAGACTGGAAAGCTTTGGCATACACTGGTTTGGTATTCACAAAAGTTCCTGAAGACAGTTGATAAACAGCCTCCTGTCCTAAATAATCGTTAACAGGAGCTGTAATATATTTTGTGAGCTGTTCTTTTTTTTCGGAAAAAGGAATAGGTGTCAAAGCAGAAAGCTCGAGATATTCCCTAATAAAATTTGATTTAATAAGGGATTGCAATGCTTCGGAAGCAAGAAAAGCACTTTGCTCTAACCAGTCCTTTCGAAAGGTTTGCAAATCCACTCCGGAAGTTTTTTCGACTTCAGCTAAGAAATCATCGGTGGTCACACTTTGAAAGGCGTGTGTGTTCAGGTAATTTTTTACTGCGGTTTTAAACGCTGCATCCCCTACTTTTTCCCGCAAAATATGCAAAGCCCAAGCTCCTTTTTGATAGAAGGTTAACGAGCTTGCATTTGGATTTAAAATTGCTTCCCCTTTTCCCTGATCACTTAATTCCTTTAACTGCTCTGTGGTTTGATAAAGTTTCCAATAAAAATAGTCCTCACCAAAAATTTCCCTTTCGGCCAAAAGTGCATAGTAAGTCGCAAATCCTTCTTGCAACCAATGGTGCTCACTGCTTTTTGCAGTAACCATATTACCAAACCACTGGTGAGCCAGTTCATGTGCATTCACATTTACATAATTTCTATCCACAAAGGCGATGGAATCAACCACAAAAGCATTCGAGAAAAGAGTTAGCGAAGTATTTTCCATCCCGGCATATAAAAAATCCCGAACCGGCACTTGTTTATAATTTTGCCACGGATATGCTACCCCGATTTCTTTTTCCAGAAAATCAAACATGGCACCTGTATAGCGGTACGTAGGTTCCAGCTTAGAAGCATCTTCCGGGAGATAATAATTTTCTAAGGGTATTCCTGAGGAACTGGTTAGTGTTTGCTTTTGAAATTTGCCGATGGCTATTGCAGCCAGGTAGCTGCTCATTGGTTTTTCCATAGTAAAATTCCAGTGGGTGTTTTCTTCAGAATCTTCCTTTCCCTGAAGCACACCATTTGCAATAACCGTAAATTCTCTCGGCGAAGCCACAGAAAGGTTAAATATCATTTTATCGTTTACATCATCCATACTTGGCAGCCAGTGGGAAGTATATTTACCTTGCCCTTGTGTCCAGACCTGATCGTCAAAAAAATACATAGCCTGTTCAGGTTCTGCCTGATACTTAAATTGGATTTCATATTCTATATTTTGTTGAAAAGGATAGCTAATCCATATTTTATCAGCAGCGGCCCTTAAAGAAACCTTGATTCCTGTAGTCTGGATTTCATTAACACGCATATTTTTTGCGTCCAGGTAAATGGAATCTGTTTTTTGCAGTATTTTAAAACGGTAGCTGAGATTTCCTTTTACGTTCTTTTCAGAAGGATTTATTTCCAGTTGTGCATCCACTTGCTGAAAATCAACAATTTCCAGTTGTTGTGCAACACAAAAAGAGGTAAAAAACAAACCTAGACAAAAAAATTTCCACATAGCATAGTAATTAGCCGGTAAGTTACTAAAATCCCATCATTTCACATTAAATCCCACTTTCTCTTTTGCATCTCTATTTAAAGATTTATTTTAGTTGCATGATATCTAACTTTCTACAAACCCCTATTGATTATTTAAAAGGCGTTGGTCCAAATCGTGCAGATTTACTCAAAAAGGAGTTGGGTATTCACACCTATCAGGATTTAATCCATTTATTTCCAAATAGATATATTGACCGAACAAAATACTATAAAATCAACGAATTACAACAAAGCAATGCCGATGTACAAATTTTCGGAAAAATAACCCACATCAAAATGGTCGAGCAGACTAAAGGAAAAAGGCTCGTTGCAACATTTAAAGATGAAACCGGAAGCATGGAACTCGTTTGGTTTAGGGGGCACAAATGGGTAAAAGAGAGTTTAAAATTGAATGTGGTATATGTTATCTTCGGAAAAACTAATTGGTTTAATGGCGCCTTTTCCATGGCACATCCCGAAATGGAGCTAGAAGGAGAACACGAACAAAATCTGAGATCTGCCATGCAACCGGTATATCCTTCCACCGAAAAATTAACAAATAGTGGCATAACAAACCGGGTAATAAATAAATTAATGCAACAACTATTTTTGGAATCCAAAAATAAATTTGCAGAAACTTTGTCTCAGGAAATTATAGACCGATTAAAATTACTTCCAAAAAACCGCTCCTTATTTAATGTTCATTTTCCGGAAAGTCAGGCTCTTTTAGCTAAGGCAATTTATCGTCTCAAACTGGAAGAATTATTTTACATCCAGCTGCAATTAATTCGTAAAAACCTCATCCATAAAAGCAAAATCAAAGGCTATCCTTTTGAAGAAATAGGAGCGCATTTCAACACCTTCTACAAAGAACATTTACCCTTTGAATTAACCGATGCACAGAAACGGGTAATCAAAGAAATTAGAAACGATTTAGGCAGCAAAGCACAGATGAACCGATTGTTGCAAGGAGATGTAGGTTCAGGCAAGACGATTGTGGCTCTAATGGCAATGTTGATAGCACTTGACAACGGTTTTCAAGCCTGCTTAATGGCACCGACTGAAATTTTGTCAGTCCAGCACTACAACGGTTTAATTGAGATGTGTAATAAATTAGAAATCAGTATCTCAATACTAACAGGATCAAGTAAAACTTCAAAAAGAAAAGAAATTCACGAAAATCTGGAAAATGGCACTTTAGACATATTAATTGGTACCCATGCGCTGCTGGAAGACAAGGTAAAGTTCAAAAATTTAGGACTTGCAATTATTGATGAGCAGCATCGTTTTGGTGTGGAACAACGCTCAAAATTGTGGCATAAAAATGAATTTCCGCCGCACGTTTTGGTGATGACCGCTACCCCTATTCCACGCACTTTGGCCATGAGTGTTTATGGCGATTTGGACATCTCCATAATTGACGAATTACCTCCCGGAAGAAAGGAAATAAAAACGGTACATCGGTATGATTCTAATCGCTTAAAAGTGTTCAAATTCATAAGAGACGAAATAGAAAAAGGACGTCAAATTTATATTGTCTATCCCTTGATCCAGGAAAGCGAAACCATGGATTACAAAGATTTGATGGATGGCTATGAAAGTATTGATCGTGAATTTCCGAAACCAAAATACCAGATTTCCATTGTGCATGGAAAAATGAAACCGGCAGACAAAGAATATGAAATGAACCGGTTTATAAAAGGAGAAACACAAATTATGGTCGCCACTACCGTTATTGAAGTGGGTGTAAATGTTCCCAATGCCAGTGTAATGATTGTGGAAAGTGCAGAAAGGTTTGGTCTTTCTCAATTGCATCAGTTGCGTGGTCGTGTGGGACGAGGTGCAGAACAAAGCTTTTGCATATTAATGACCTCACACAAGTTGAGCGCCGATGCCAAAACCCGTTTACAAACCATGGTGCGCACCGGCGACGGCTTTGAAATTGCAGAGGTAGATTTAAAACTACGTGGCCCCGGAGATATGATGGGAAAACAACAAAGCGGTGTTTTAAATCTGAAAATTGCTGATCTCATGAAAGATGGTGATATTTTAAAAATAGCGAGAAGCCTTGCCTGGGAAGTTTTAAAAGAAGATCCTTCCCTTTTAAAGCCTGAAAATAGTTCGATACGCAGTACCTTTGAAGCTTTAGTGCGTTACAAAAATATCTGGAATTATATATCTTAATACTACTTATTAAAACCATATGCTGTATCTAATTCACAAATCTGATGACCTCCAGAATCTTGAAGAATCCATCCTACCATTACTTGAAGGGAGACAATATACGATTGGTAGTATTTCTGAAATTTATGAATTTGAATTTAAAAAAACAGATTGTGTCCTTACCTATTTAGATGATGAATCTTTAAGAGTAGTGTTGCCCATAATTGCTAATAAGGAATGTAAAGTGGGAATTTTATCCCATCCTAAAATGAAATATGCCGCTTTAGGCCTGGGCATTTCTTTGAAAAACAAAGAAGTTATTGATGCTATAAATGACACAAAAGAAGTTTATTTAGTAGATTTATTTTGCTGTAATGAAAAGATTGTTTTTCAATCTGTCAACATCGGAGAAATTTTTGCATTAGTAGATGACGGAAAAAGAAAAGGGTTTTACAGACAGTTTTACCGTTTCTTTAAACAAATAAGAAGATTACCTTTTTTACGCCATAACCCATTTACAATAAATATGGATGGCGAAAAAATTATTGACACGTCGGCTATAGGTATTATAGCTGCAGAATATTCGAACAGTTATATAGTTGCCAAGAGATTAATTACACAAGACATTACCAATGACGGGCTTTTTCATATGCTAATTTTTGCCCCTCAAAATATTTTACAACTTATTGGTTTTATATTTAAAAGTCTTTCCCCTAGTCCTAAAAAAATAAAAAAAAAACCCTCTTTTATTGGACATATCCAAGCATCTGCAATAAATATATCCAGCTACTCTAGCATTATTTATACTTTAGACGGCGAAAAAATGGAGGCAAAGACTTTGGATTTCTTAATATTGCCTATACCGCTTAAATTGGTCCAGCCTTCTAAAAACGAACTGTCCACTAAAGAACAAAAAGCAAATAAAAGTATAAAAATAGATACTTTGCCTACCGGCGAAAACAGGATAGAGTTAACTAAAAGAAGTCTTCCGTGGTTGCGAAGGGCTTCTTTTGAAGAATTTCAAGAACTCTTTAAAGTACTTCGTGAAAATGCCACTTTAAAAAATTCCTATCTCGTGATGATGGTACTTTCTACTTTGATTACTGCTTTTGGGTTGTATGCAGATTCTTCCCCGGTAATTATAGGCGGAATGATTTTAGCACCGTTAATCTCCCCTATTGTTTCTTTTTCCATGGGAGTTGTTCGCTATGATGTAAACATGCTTAAATACAGCTTAAAAACCATTATGATTGGCACACTTGCCTCCCTTGCATTTGCAGCAGCGGTAAGTTTAATCATACCTCTTCAAATCATTACCTCAGAAATAAGTGCAAGGCTTTCCCCAACATTGCTGGATTTAGGAATAGCTGTTGTTTCAGGTATTGCAGCAGCTTACGCCCACGCTAAAGAAGGCATCGCTAAAAGCCTTGCAGGAGTTGCTATTGCAGTAGCATTAGTTCCCCCGTTAGTGGTCGCAGGAATTGGAATTGGCTGGTGGAATTGGGATGTATTTGCAGGAGCTTTCCTTTTATATTTGACAAACCTTTCAGGAATCATCATGTTTGCCGGTCTTACCTTTTTAATTTTAGGTTTTGCTCCATTTAAAACGGCAAGAAAAGGCTTATTTTATTCGTTTTTTATAATTATTCTGGTTTGTATTCCATTAACATTTTCGTTCAACAGGATTAAACAGGAAGCTGAAATTACTAAGAGCCTAGAAGGAATTAAAATAGACGATATCACTTTACGGGAAGTCAAGGTTAGGTTTGGGGCACCATCTACAGTATCTATAAGATTAGTTGCCCCAAAATCTATTGAAGATTATGAATTGAAGAAAATTAAACATCTCATTGAAGAGCAAGTGGGCCAGAAAGTTAATTTAGAAGTGAGTACTGCTATTGAGTTTTAAATATTCGGACTTTTTAAATCTATTTTTACTTATTTATTACTTTAGTAAACCCTACGGGTTTCTTATCTTTGCCCTCTCTATTTTTTTAAAATAACTTATGAAGATTTCCTATAACTGGTTAAAACAATTTATCAAATTAGATTGGGACGCTGAAAGTACCGGCGAATTGCTTACAGACCTGGGCCTGGAAGTAGAAGGTATAGAGACTTTTGAGTCAGTCAAAGGTGGCTTGAAAGGCATCGTTGTTGGGGAAGTTCTTAGTTGTGAGCAACACCCTAACGCAGACCGTCTTAAGCTAACAACCGTAGATATTGGCAATAATACCATTTTACAAATTGTCTGTGGTGCAACCAATGTGGCAAAAGGTCAAAAAGTTCCCGTAGCGAATATAGGCACTACATTATATGATACTAAAGGAACACCTTGGGAAATAAAAAAAGGAAAAATTAGAGGCGAAAACAGTGAAGGAATGATCTGTGCTGAAGATGAAATAGGCTTAGGAACCAACCACGATGGTATTATGGTACTTCCGGCAGAAACACCGGTTGGTACACCGCTTTCTCAAATAATGGAAGTAGAAAGTGATGAAGTTTTTGAAATCGGCTTAACGCCAAACCGTGCTGACGCCATGAGCCATTGGGGAACCGCCCGGGACTTGAGAGCAGGATTACTGCAAAAGGGGATGTCTTTAGAGTTTATTACACCGTCAAATTCCAACTTTAGGGTAGATAACCGCACGCATAAAATTAGTGTGGAAGTAACTCATAAAGATTTGGCACCTAGATATTGCGGGGTCACTATATCAGGCATACAGGTAGAAAAATCGCCGGCCTGGATTCAAAACAGATTAAAAGCAATTGGCATTAAGCCAAAAAACAATATTGTAGATATCACCAATTATGTTCTGCACGAGCTTGGTCAACCCCTTCACGCATTTGACAGTAAAAAAATTGCAGGCGGTAAAATAGTAGTAAAAACGCTTCCGGCAGGAACAAAGTTTATCACTTTAGATGAAATTGAGCGCAAATTGCACCCCGAAGACTTAATGATTTGTGATGCCGAAAAACCTTTGTGTATCGCCGGGGTTCTTGGTGGAATAGAAAGTGGTGTTACAGAACAAACTACCAGTATCTTTTTGGAAAGCGCTTATTTTAATCCGGTAAGTATTAGAAAAACCGCTAAAAGACACGCGATAAATACTGATGCATCTTTTAGATTTGAACGTGGCATTGACCCTAATATTACTGAATATGCACTAATGCGTGCCGCAGTTTTGATTAAAGAAATTGCCGGTGGCGAAATAAGCAGCGATGTAGTAGATATTTATCAGAAGAAGGCAGAAGATTTTCAGGTGTTTCTTTCCTTTGAAAAAACAGCTAAACTAATTGGCGAGGAACTCCCTAAAGAAACTATAAAAAACATCCTGACATCTTTAGAAATAAAAATAAACAATATAACAGAAACCGGAATTGGACTTACCATTCCGGCATACCGTAATGACGTAACCCGTGAAGCAGATGTTGTGGAAGAAATTCTAAGGGTGTATGGCTACAACAACATTCATTTCTCTGAAAAATTAAATGCCTCTATATCCAAAACTTTAAAAATAGAAGATTATCAGGTGCAAAATAAAATAGCTGCACAATTGAACGGGCAAGGTTTCTTTGAAATGATGGCAAATTCCTTAACCAGCGCTAAATACATTTCGCTAAGCGATGCTATTTCTTCTGAAGAAACGGTTACTATGTTAAACCCTTTAAGCCAGGATTTATCTGTGATGCGGCAGACACTGTTGTTTTCTGCATTAGAGGCTGTTGCCTTTAACCGAAACCGAAAGAGAAACGACATCAAGTTGTTTGAATTTGGAAAAAGTTATCACAACACCGCACAAGGTCGAAAAGAACTTAAACATCTTTCCCTAACGATAAGTGGCTCAAAAAATAAAAGCAATTGGAGCCTACCGGAAAGTAAAAGTGATTTCTTCTACTTAAAGGGAATTGTAGATGCTGTATTAAACCGTTTAGGAATTTCTTCCATAGTTTCTCCAGTCTCAGAAGCTATTTTTTCTGAAGGAATAACTTACTCTCAAAAGGAACAGGAAATTGTTTCCTTTGGTGTAATTAAAAAAGTTATTTTAAATGCTTTAGATATTGATAATGAAGTTCTATATGCAGATTTCAAATGGGATATTGTGCTGGAAATTTTAAAGAATAATCCCATTAAGCTTAAAGAAATTTCTAAGTTTCAGGAAGTAAAAAGGGATTTTGCTCTCTTAATTGATGAAAAAATCCGTTTTCAAGATATTTACGATATTTCCTTTCAAACCGAAAAAGAACTACTTAGGGAAGTAACCTTATTTGATGTCTATCAAGGTAAAAACCTTCCGGAAGGAAAAAAATCCTATGCGGTAAGCTTTACCATTCTCGATGACAAGAAAACGCTTACAGATAAGCAAATCGACAAGCTTATGAACAAGTTGCAGCTGCAATTTGAAACGCAACTGGGAGCAGAACTTCGTTAATAGAAATTGACTATAAAAAAACATCCCGAAATATTTCGGGATGTTTTCATTTTTTTTTCTTTTTCAATATTTCTTTCCCATCCTTAGGATTTTGGAAGTACAATTGCATCAATCACATGTATTACACCATTGGATTGATTTACATCAGCGATTGTTACTGTGGCTGTACCACCATTTTCGTCAACTAATTGTACATTGCCGTTTACGATTTTGGCCATTAATTTTCCTCCTGCTACAGTTGTAAAAGTTGCAGTACCGTTTCCTTTTTTAATAGCTGCAACAACATCTGCTGCGCTAAATTTTCCGGCTAATACATGGTAGGTTAAAACACCTTGTAAAGCAGCTTTGTTTTCCGGCTTTAATAAAGTTTCCACTGTTCCGGCAGGCAATGCTTCAAAAGCTTTGTTTACCGGGGCAAAAACTGTGAAAGGCCCTTCACTTTGTAATGTACTTACTAGATCTGCTGCGGTAACAGCTGCTACCAAAGTAGTGTGGTCTTTAGAGTTCACAGCATTTTCAACAATGTTTTTTGAAGGATACATAGCGGCACCACCAACCATTTTTGTGTCATCTTTACTCATTTTTGATTGTGCAAATCCTGATGTTCCTGCGATAAGGGCAATTGTAAAAACAACTGCACCAAATAAATTTTTCTTTTTCATAACGATTTTTGTTTAATAGATTATTTACTGTTTCTCTTATAAACGAAAATAAAGTGAATGAGGTTTTAATAAAAATTAAAATAAACCCTATTTAATGTATATAAGAAAAATATTTTGTTTAAATATAATTAAAAATTGATAAACAAAATTACTTTAAGAGTATTTTAATTAATATTTAACGATAAGAAAGTAATCGGAAGAGTAGGCATGTAGATAAAAAATTATTCTGGTAATAAGATTTCGCTAATACTGTGAAAGAAACCATTTTTATGAAAATAATTGGTTTGCAATATTTTGCTTTTAATTCCTGCGGAAGAAATATACAAATCGTCGCCTTCTTTTCTAAAAACCAAATTTTGTCCCCCCAGCGTTCTAAAATGAGCTGGACCTTGATTGAGTTCAATGGCTCTTTCAATAGAATTACGATCTACCCTGCCAGGAATCACGTGTAGTTTCAAAATGTCTTTTAAAACTTTTTTATCAGAAAATAAAGAATCCAGCTGTTCTTCAGAATATTTGGAAAAAGCAGTATTGTTAGGCACAAAAAATGTAAACATTTCTTCTTTATCTAAATCTTCAAGTATTCCAGAATTAAGTAACGCTTCGGATATTTTAGAATAATTAGCGATTGGGGAAAGGTTTTCCGTTAAGGTTTTATTAGAATAAATGGTGTCGTTACCTAAAACTTTGGTTCGAACGGAATTATCTGTTTTAAGATATTTATTTTGGGCAACAGCAGTGAAAATTGAAAATAAAAACAACAGCAATAAAACACCTTTATTTTGGAAACCGATTTGCATTTTTAAAAAATTTAATAGGAATGAATGGACAAATATAACATATTGAACTTGTTTAAACTTTTTCTTTTACCTACAAATTTCACATTTTACACCCTTATTTCGTCATTTTTTATGACCGTAGCGCTGCTATGCTGCTAAAAAATGACTTCATCTGGGCACAAGAGCCGAAATTTTCGGTTCCAAACAAAAAGTTTAAACCAGTTCATTATAAACGAATGGAAAGCTGAAATATTTTAACAGTGCTGATGTTGTTAAAGTTTTGTTTAATACTGAATTATGAATTAATTTTAAAATAAAAAGAGCTATGATTACTAAAACAAATTTAGAAGCGTTGCTTTACAAAACCAGAAGCAGGCGCATTGCTCCAGAAAAAGACCTTTGCCTTTTATTCCAAAATGGGGTTACCTTAAAATCTGAAAACAAATTTGAGTTGAATCTCTTAGATTCTGATAAGATTTTTCATTTACAGGATATCAAAAGAATTTGCATTGACTACAGATTGCGTTTTTTAGATGCTCAATTATTTAAAGGTAGTTTTCCTGTAGAAGCAGTCACTAAATTAAAAAAATTAGAATCTGAACATCAGACTGATATTACAGATTTAAAAATCATTGCACCAGCAGATGTATTTAGATTAAAGAATGCTGATGATCCACTGCTATTTGCAAACCTGGGAGATGATTATTATTACCTGGTGCATAAATGGGGAAATGACTTACACCCATTCCGCAAACTTCTTATGTGGCCTTATAAAAATTTTGAAAATTTGCTATTCACTATTTTTTTACTTAGTGTATTATTGACATTTTTAGTTCCTGAGGGATTGCTTTCCAAACAACAGAATGTAGCATATACTTTTACTACTTTTTTATTTATGTTTAAATCTGTCGCTGCAATTGTTCTGTTCTATGGTTTTGCAATGGGTAAAAATTTTAACGAAGTAATATGGGATAGCAAGTATTTTAATACTTGAAAATAGTAATAAATTAATGTTGTTTGAAACGCCTTTGTTTGAAGTTTGTAAAAGAAAAACTGTACATTTATTCGCTAAGTATTAGCAAATAAAAATAACTATGGAAAATCAAGAAGAATACATACACATACACACGGGATCTACCATTATTGTAAAAATGCTTCAAAGCTTTTTAGAAGACTCTGGTATTTATGGTATTGTAAAAGACAACATGCAAAGCGGTCTCCGCGGAGGATTTGGGGGTGGTATACCCGGTCATGTTCAGCTTTTTATTCGACAGGATCAACTGGAAAAGGCACAACCTATTATCGATGCAGCACTTAAAGATTTAGAAGAAAACTAAGCGTGTACCGCATACATTTTGTTCCTCAACTCTTTTATTTTAGGATCAGACATATACTCATCAAAAGTGGTATAGCGATCTATGGCACCACTGGGTGTTAATTCCACCACACGGTTTGCGATTGTATTTGAAAACTCGTGGTCATGGGTGGTAAACAGCACCGTTCCCTTAAAGTTCTTTAGTGAATTATTAAAAGCGGTAATCGACTCCAGGTCTAAATGGTTTGTTGGCTCATCCAGCATAAGGACATTAGCTCGGGTCATCATCATTCTGCTTAACATACAACGCACTTTTTCACCCCCTGATAAAACGTCTGATGTTTTTAAAGCCTCTTCGCCGCTAAAAATCATTTTTCCTAAAAATCCTCTCAAATACACTTCTTCCCTTTCTTCTTCCGTTTTTGCCCATTGACGCAGCCAATCTACCAGTGTAAGTTTTTCGTTAAAAAAGGATTGGTTATCTAAGGGCAAATAACTTTGGGTAGTGGTGATTCCCCATTGAAATTGACCGGAATCCGGTTTTACAGCATTATTTAAAATTTCATAAAAAGCGGTAGTCGCCCTGGAATCTCTTGAGAAAAGAACCACTTTATCCCCTTTTGCTAAATTTATATTTACCTCTTTAAATAAGACTTCCCCATCTGTGGAAACGCTTAAATTTTCGATATTTAAAATTTGATCCCCAGCTTCACGTTCCCGTTCAAATATAATAGCAGGATATCTTCTGCTGGAAGGTTTTATTTCGTCGATATTGAGTTTTTCAATCATCTTCTTTCTGGAAGTTGCTTGTTTTGATTTTGCGACATTTGCACTAAAACGAGCAATAAACTCTTGTAATTCTTTTTTCTTTTCTTCGGCTTTTTTGTTGTGCTGGGCACGTTGCCTTGCAGCTAACTGGCTGGATTCATACCAGAAAGTATAATTTCCGCTGTAATGGTTTATTTTTCCAAAATCAATATCACTAATATGGGTGCAAACCGAATCTAAAAAGTGACGGTCATGCGAAACCACAATAACGCAATTATCATAATTTGCAATAAAGTTTTCTAACCAAGTGATTGTTTCATAATCCAAGTCATTAGTAGGCTCATCCATTATCAACACATCTGGGTTGCCAAAAAGTGCCTGTGCAATAAGCACCCTCACTTTTTGCTTGCCATCTACATCTTTCATTAATGTATAATGCAAACTTTCAGGAATTCCAAGATTAGATAACAGTGCTGCAGCGTTACTATCTGCATTCCACCCGTCCATTTCTTCAAAGGCTACTTGTAACTCCCCTATCCTATCTGCGTTTTCATCAGAATAATCAGCATAAAGTTTATCTATTTCTGCTTTAATGGCAAATAATTCTTTATTTCCCCTCACAACAGTTTCTAAAACCGGATACTCATCATAAGCATTGTGGTTCTGTTCTAAAACTGACATACGTTTCCCTGCTTCCAAATGCACGTGCCCCGAAGTGGGATCCATTTTTCTGGATATAATTTTCAGGAATGTAGATTTTCCTGCACCATTGGCTCCAATGATGCCATAGCAATTCCCTTTGTGGAAAGTGGTACTTACCTCATCAAAGAGAACTCTTTTTCCAAATTGTACAGATAGATTTGAAACAGATAACATAGTAGTATAGCTTTAATAAATTGGGCGCAAAATTAGCTAATTAGAAACGTTTGAAGAAATATTAACGTTTGAAAAAAACGATTTAACGCACAATTAACATTAAATTTTGGCAAATGCATATACATTTGTTAGCGACTCACACTATTTTTCAACAATTGCGAATGAATAAATTACTACTTCTTCCTATATTTATCCTTATACTCCTTTTTTCTTGTACTTCTTCCGATAGAGAAGAAGATAAAGGTGCTTGGATAGGTGGTGAAATAGTAAATCCCATAACCGAGTATGTTATTCTCACAAAAAACGATCGTGTTTTAGATACTGTAATGCTGGATGAAAACAATCGGTTTTTATTTCGTATTGATTCTGTGGAAAACGGTATTTACAATTTTATTCACAATGAATATCAAATTATTTATGTAGAACCCGGTGACAGTATTCTGCTCAGGCTAAACACTGTTTATTTTGATGAATCTTTGGCATTTACAGGTGAGGGCGCTATAAGAAACAATTATCTAATCAATATGTTTCTCTACAACGAAACTGAAAATAAAAAAATGCCTCCCATTTACCAACTCCCTCAAAATGAATTCCTTCATAAAATAGATTCTATGAAGGAAATAAGGCTAAAGAGTTTGAAAGAATTTGAAAAGAAACATGATCCCTGCAAATCTTTTATAGAAGTAGCCGAGGCAAATATACATTATGATTATTTTGCAAAAAGAGAGCTATACCCTTATGCCTATTATGGTAGGGACAATATGCAAACAAACCCAGATTTACCAAAGGACTATTACAACTTCAGATCTATTATTGATTATGACAATGAAAATTTACAATCTTATTATACTTATTTCCGGTTTTTAATGCGCCACTTTGATCATCTTGCATTTGAAAATTATAAAAATTCCTCACCATTTGATAACGAATCTACGCTACATGCGTCAACAAAACTCGATTTAATTGATAAAAAAGTTACCTTAGAATCTTTAAAAAACAGTCTTCTGCGCAGCACTATTAGGTACCATCTTATAAATTCAAAAAACGCAGCAGAAACCAAAAATATTTTAGCCACCTACCTCGCGCTTACTTCTGATCTAAAACATAAAAAAGAAATTCAAAAACTCTCTGATGCTTCCTTAAAATTAGCCCCTGGCAACATTATTCCGAATCTTACTTTGGCAAATACAAATAATCAGGCCACAGGAATTCACAGTGTTATAAAACGCCGTACCGTAATCTATTTCTGGTCTATTAATTCTGTAGATCATTTCAGAAATGTACATAGCAAAGTGGAAGAGTTAAGACAAAAGTATCCTGAATTTGATTTTATTGGGTTAAATACAGATGAAGATCAGGACGTATGGAAAAGAATAATTCAGGGAAACAATTTTGATAAAGAAAAAGAATTTAGATTTCAAGACCCGGCCACTGCAATAGATGAACTGGTTATAAGTCATATAAATAAAGTGATGATCGTGGATAGTAATAGGAGAATTATTGACAACAATAATAATCTCTTTAAAATCAATTTTGAAGAAGAGCTTCTTGGTCTACTCAATCAATAAAAAGCCTCTATTTCTAGAAGCTTTTTATTAGAGTTGAGTTGGTTTTATTAGTTAGTTTCCTTTTTTATAATCTGCAAGAAATTGTGCTAACCCAATATCTGTTAGGGGATGTTTCAAAAGTCCTTCTATGGAAGAAAGTGGTCCCGTCATCACATCTGCCCCCAGTTTTGCACAATCAATTATGTGCATGGTATGCCTTACCGAAGCAGCAAGAATTTGTGTTTCAAAACCATAATTGTCATAAATCAATCGTATTTCACCTATAAGATTTAAACCATCGGTAGAAATATCATCCAGTCTACCTATAAAAGGGGATACATATGTAGCTCCCGCTTTCGCAGCAAGAAGTGCTTGGCCTGCAGAAAAAACAAGTGTACAGTTTGTTCTTATACCATTGTCTGTAAAATATTTTATTGCTTTAACACCCTCCTTAATCATAGGGATTTTTACCACTATCTGCTCGTGCAAGCTTGCAAGCTGCTCCCCTTCCCTGATCATTCCTTCAAAATCTGTCGCAATAACTTCTGCTGAAACATCCCCATCCACAATGTCGCAAATAGCAACATAATGTTTTAAAATGTTATCCCTTCCGGTTATGCCTTCTTTTGCCATTAAAGATGGATTGGTAGTAACCCCGTCTAAAATACCTAAATCTTGGGCTTCTTTAATTTGTGCTAAGTTAGCTGTGTCGATAAAAAACTTCATAATATGATTTTAATTTGTGATGTTTATTTTGATTGTAAAAGTAACTAAGAAAAGGCTAATGGAAACTCTGCTAGCTAAAAATTTATTCCACTAAATTGTTGATAACTGCACTACTTACTTTAGTTTGTAATGTTTCATCAGTAAATTTTCATAGACTTTGCCCGATAGGGTTTTCTTTAAGGTTATAGAAAATTTTTGCATATAATCCCCCACGGTGTACCTAACCTTTGGGTTTTTTGTTTCTAGGATTTTATGTATGGCTTTTGCCACTTCCATGGGATTTTTACCACCATCTACATGGGCATTCATAAGCGCCAGAGTATTTCCGTAGTTTTTTCTGTAAGGCGAACTTTCTTCTAAGGGAGCGTGGTATCTTCCTGAAGCTATGTTAGTTGCAAAATCACCCGGTGCCACATTAGTGAATTCAATGCCAAAGCTTTTGGTCTCCATACGCAAAGCTTCCGTTGTAATTTCAAGTGCAGCTTTACTTGCGGAATAAAATCCGCGATAAGGCAAGCCCATATACGCTGCAATCGAAGTAATATTAATTATTAATCCAGATTTTTGATTTCGCATTTGCGGTAGAACCGCTTTAATAACGCGAATAGGCCCGTAAAAATTGGTTTCAAATACATTTTTGATTTCCTCTTCAGGCGTTTCCTCAATGGGTCCGGTGATTCCAACACCAGCATTGTTGATTAGTACGTCAATTTTTCCTTCGGAAGCAACAATGGATGCCACTGCATTTTGAATAGAATCATCTTCTTTTACATCTAGAGCGAGTAATTTAAATGGAGAATCCGGGTATTTCTGCGGCGTTCTGCTTGTGCCATAAACCGTATATCCTTTACTTACTAAAAATTCTCCAATTGCTTTTCCTATTCCGGAAGAAGCTCCTGTTATGAAAACCACTTTTGACATACACTTTCTTGTTTGTGCAAATATCTGATAATTTTAGATAGTAGAGGTTAGATTTAAGAGGTTAGGCTTTAATATTCAAAATATGGATTTCAGTTTTGGTTAGTGAAAGTTTGAAAATCGAGACTTTGATTGAGAGGATAACCGCCTTACTACTTCGCTAAAGCTATGTAGTACAATGGAGCGAGAATAAAAAAATGGCAAGCTACCTACATCACACCGCTACGACCATCTACCTTTGCTGCGTTCCCGCTCTGGAGGATTCAACAGGAGCTGGTTGTGTAGGACTTGCCGGTGCAAATATACTATCTTTTTAAGCTTTTGCAAGAATTATTTGACAATTATAACTTAAAAGTTTATCTGCAAATAGTACATTTGTAGGCATTCTAAAAAGAACAATCTAATACCTATTACAATGAAGTTTAACTCCTTTACAGTTATTATTTTAACACTATTGATTTTGTCTTGTGGAGAAAATAAACAGGAAGAATCCACCTTCTCCATACATATTAAAGACCAAAAGGCTTCTTATAAAAACAGTGAATCATTAACCATATCCCTCGAAAATCCAAAAAATAAAGAAGCAGATTCTGTAGTTTATTATATGGATAAAACACGATTGGAGAAAACAGGCATTCAGGAATCTTTTACTATTTCACTAGAAGATCAGAAACTGGGCAACAGGGTGCTCCACGCTAATATTCATTCCGGCAAAAAAACAGAAACCACCACTAAAGATATATATATACTTGCCTCAGAGAAAGCTTTGTTATATACCTATAAAATAATCAATGAGTATCCTCATGATAAAGAAGCATATACACAAGGACTTGAATTCCATGGAGATATATTATATGAAAGTACCGGCCATTACGGAAAATCCTCTTTACGTAAAACCAATTATAAAACAGGCGAGGTTCTTGAAAAAGTAGATTTGGAAAAAAATTATTTTGGCGAAGGGCTCACTATTCTGAACAATAAAATTTACCAGCTCACGTGGCAGGAAAAAGTGGGTTTCATATACAATCTGGAAACTTTAGAAAAAACCGGGAATTTCGTTTATGGGAAAAGTACTGAAGGTTGGGGTTTATGTAATGACGGCGAAAAACTTTATAAAAGCGACGGCACCGAAAAAATATGGACATTAAACGCAGACAATCTTACAGAAGAAGGTTACATTGAAATATACACAAATACCAGCAGAATCAAAAGCGTCAATGAACTTGAATGGGTAGAAGGAAAAATTTATGCAAATGTATACCAGCAAAATGCCATCGCCATTATAAATCCGCAAAACGGCGCGGTTGAAGGTGTTATAGACTTAAAAGGTTTATTTGACAAACTAGGAAATAAATCTCTACTTAATCCAATGGATCATGTTTTAAACGGGTTAGCTTACAAAGGAGAAGAAAACAAACTCTTTGTAACAGGTAAAAACTGGGATACACTTTTTGAAATAGAAATTCTAGAAAAACAATAAAATAGCTGGTAATTGGTTAATAGTTATTAGTTAATAGGTTATTTTTGAGTACATTTTTTTAATAAAAACTTTAAATGAGATATTTATATACCCTAAGTTTATTAGCGCTCGTGATTTTGTGGAGTTCTTGCAGAAATGATTTTGATACCCTTCCCAGTACCGGAAATTTAGAATTTTCTAGAGATACAGTGTATTTGGATACGGTTTTCACTAATATTGGCTCCAGTACTTACACACTGAAAGTATACAATAGAAGTAATGAAGATATCAATATTCCCACGGTACAATTAAGCCAGGGCAATGCATCCCTATATCGTTTAAATGTAGATGGGGTTCCCGGAAAATCTTTTAATAATGTGGAAATTTTAGCAAAAGACAGCATATTTATTTTTATTGAAACCACCGTGGATATTAATTCTTTTCCTAACAACAATCAGTTTCTTTATACAGATGCTATAGAATTTGATGCCGGAAGCAATCAGCAAAAAGTAGAACTAGTAACCCTTGTTCAAGATGCTGTTTTTCTTTTCCCCGAACGTTTTCAGGATGGAACAACCGAAACACTCAACCTGGGAATGGATGCTGATGGCGAACCTATATTGATAAGCGGTTTTTTTCTGGATGATGATGAACTTAATTTTACTAATGAAAAACCATATGTTATCTACGGCTATGCTGCAGTGGCACCTACAAAAACCCTCACTATTGATGCCGGCGCAAGAATACATTTCCATGAAGGAAGTGGGATAATTGTGGGTAATAATGCAACTTTAAAAGTAAATGGTACGCTTAGTGCTAACCAAGAACAATTAGAGAATGAAGTTATCTTTCAAGGGGATCGTCTAGAACCAAGTTTTTCTGAAATCCCGGGTCAATGGGGAACAATTTGGCTCACCGCCGGAAGCACCGCTCACGAATTTAATTATGCAACCATTAAAAATGCCACAGTGGGTATTTTAATGGATAGCAATGATGGTACGGCAAATCCCACACTTACTATTAAAAATACCAAAATTTATAATAGCGCAAACGTAGGTCTGCTTGCAAGAACAGGACATATCGACGGTGAAAATATGGTAATCACAAATAGTGGTCAGGCATCTCTATTTTGTTCCTATGGCGGTCGTTATAATTTCAGGCATTCCACTTTTGCCAATTACTGGAACCGAAGTTTCAGAAATTTCCCTGCAGTGGTAATTGATAATGTTCTTCAGATAAGCGAAACAGAATTTCTGGTGGAAGATCTTGAAGAAGCTAATTTCAGCAACTGCATTATCTATGGTAGTGAGTCTAGGGAAATTTCTTTATTTGCAGCAGAAACCGGCGCATTTAACTTTAACTTTAAAAACAGTTTAATTCGTTTTGAAGACCCACAAGGACAATTTGCTGATAATCCTCTATATGATTTTACTAATCCAACTTTATATACTAATGTGGTATTAAACCAAAACCCGGAATTTTTAGATCCTCTTTTAAACCTTCTTTTTATAAATAATGAATCCGGGGCAAATGGTATTGGCGATCCGGCAACAACTCAACTAGTTCCCATCGATTTAATAGGAACTTTCAGAGGAACTCCATCAGATGCCGGGGCTTATGAAAGTATCATTTTCCCTGAAGGCTAATATTAAATTATTACAAAAAACCCCGCCGTATTAGAGCGGGGTTTTTTTATGCATTTTTATTCGACAAATAATGGTCTGTTTGCCATCATTATGTGCACCCTTTCAGCAACATTTTTCAAAACGGTGTCATTTTCAAAATTGGTGATTACTTCATCCATTAAAGCAACAATTTCTTTCATATCGTTTTCTTTCAAACCTCTTGTGGTAACAGCCGGTGTACCTACCCGTATACCTGAAGTAACAAAAGGTGACTTATCATCAAATGGCACCATATTTTTATTCACTGTGATTTCAGCTCTGTTTAATGCTTCTTCTGCTTGTTTACCCGAAATGTTCTTATTGCGCAAATCTATCAGCATCATATGGTTATCAGTTCCTCCTGAGATCACATCATAGCCTTTATCCATAAATGCTTGTGCCATAACCTTGGCATTCTTTTTAACCTGCACCATATAATGTAGAAATTCGTCGGTGAGGGCTTCCCCAAAAGCAACAGCCTTTGCGGCAATGATATGCTCTAATGGTCCGCCTTGATTTCCGGGAAAAATACCACTGTCCATCAAAGAAGACATTTTGCGCAGGCTTCCGTCTTTTAGTTTTATGCCAAAAGGGTTGTCAAAATCTTTCCCAATTATAATTATTCCGCCACGTGGTCCACGCAAGGTTTTATGGGTCGTGCTGGTACAAACATGACAATGCGGAACAGGATCATTTAAGATTCCTTTAGCTATCAATCCTGCAGGATGTGCAATATCTGCCAATAAAATAGCCCCAACTTTATCGGCAATTTCGCGAAAGCGTTTATAATCTATTTCCCTAGAATATGCTGAGGCACCGGCAATAATCATTTTTGGATTTTCGCGTAAAGCAATTTCCTCTATTTTATCATAGTCCAGCAAACCGGTTTCTTTTTCCACACCATAAAAAAAAGGACTGTATAATTTACCGGAAAAATTTACCGGTGAGCCATGGGTTAAATGCCCGCCATGCGATAAATCAAATCCGAGAAATTTATCCCCAGGTTTTAAACAAATTGAAAAAACGGCTGTATTTGCCTGCGATCCCGAATGTGGCTGTACGTTTACATATTCTGCGCCAAACAATTCTTTAGCGCGATCTATAGCGAGTTGCTCCACCTTATCTACAATCTGGCAACCTCCATAATATCGTTTTCCCGGATATCCTTCTGCATACTTATTAGTCAATACAGAACCTGCTGCTTCCAGAACTTGCTCGCTTACATAATTTTCAGAAGCAATAAGCTCTAAACCATTTGTTTGCCGTTCTTTTTCTTCTTCAATGAGCCCAAATATTTGTGTATCGCGTTGCATAATTATTTTTTTTGTTAAATATGCGTCAAAAATAAGAATAACATTCGGTTAGTATACTTAAAATTATATATTTGAAGAGAATTTTTTCAACATACCAAAACAAAAAATAGTATGCCAATCACAGCTAATGATCCAAACAGAAAAACATGGTTGCCTTTAGAAAAGGATACCGATTTTCCAATACAAAATATACCCTTTGGTGTATTTTTAACCAGAGATGATATCATCACAGTAGGAACCCGAATTGGTAATTTTGCCATTGATTTGGGTGCATTGCATCAACTGGGCTACTTTAATGGTATTCAGCTTACAGACGATATTTTTCTTCAGGATACATTAAATGATTTTATTTCTGACGGAAAAAAAACCTGGAGGTTAGTGCGCAACAGGATTGCAGATATTTTTGACGAAAAAAATACGGCTCTAAAAGATAACACCTCCCATTATGATCGCGTTATTTTTACTATGGATGAAGTAGAAATGCAGCTTCCGGTGCAAGTGGGTGATTATACTGATTTTTACTCCAGTAAAGAACACGCGACAAATGTGGGAACCATGTTTAGGGATCCTGAAAACGCGTTATTGCCAAACTGGCTACACATTCCTGTGGGTTATCATGGGAGAAGCTCTTCCATTATCCCAAGCGGAATAAATGTAAGAAGACCTAACGGACAAACCCTTCCAGATGGAGCTGAAAATCCCGTTTTTGGTCCTTCCCGATTAGTGGATTTTGAATTGGAAATGGCTTTTATTACCACAGATGCCAATGATTTAGGCGAACCAATTCCAGTGAATGAAGCGGAAGATTATATATTCGGATTAGTACTTTTCAACGACTGGAGTGCGAGGGATATTCAAAAATGGGAATATGTGCCGCTGGGTCCTTTCCTGGCAAAAAACTTTGCCTCTACTATTTCCCCCTGGATAGTTACGCTAGACGCTTTACAACCTTTCAAAGTAGAAGGTCCTAAACCGTTAAAAGAATTACTACCCTATTTAAAGTCTTCCGGTAAAAAAAGTTACGATATTAATTTAGAAGTATATATAACTCCGGAAAACAGCAAACCTTCTAAAGTTACTACATCCAACTTTAAATATATGTACTGGAATATGAGCCAGCAACTCGCACATCATACCGTTAATGGCTGTCCTGTAAAGAGTGGCGATATGATGGGAAGCGGCACCATATCAGGACCAACGCCTGATTCTTATGGCTCTATGCTTGAACTTTCATGGAGAGGGGAAAAACCGGTAAAATTACAGGATGGCTCTGAAAGAAAATTTATAAATGATAATGATACAGTAACACTATGTGGATATTGTAAAAACGAAAAAGTAAGAATAGGTTTTGGGGAATGCACCACAAAAATACTACCTGCTTTAGATTTGTAAAAGCACCCCTCAGTCCCCCCAAAGGGGGGATGTTTGTTTATTTTAAAATAATAAATACGACACACCCAACATTAAGTAGCCAAGATTCCATAAAATGACAAGTACCAAATTCAGAGGGAATAGTAAGTATCAAGTATTAAGACTTTTTCTAATAACAATCATCAAAAAACGAAAATTGAAATTTGGGATTTTGGGCATTGAGATATAACTTTGAACCTTAAGTTTTGAACTTTAAACTTGTACTTCTAACTTCTTACTTTTAACTTCGTACTTAAATTTTGGCATCTTAATTGTTTACCAACTAAAATAACCAATACATTTTTGTCATGAAAAAATCATTACTCTTTCTCAGTATGGTATTTTTAATCACTGCTTGCAGTGGTGTAAAAAGAAGCCAAAAAGCCCTCTACTCAGGCAACTACAATGAAGCTATTGATATTGCCGTGAGCAAATTACAAAAAGAAAAAAATAATAAAGCTGCACAAGAGCATATCTTACTCTTAGAAGATGCTTTTAAAAAGATTACAGAGCGGGATAATAAACGAATTGCTTTTTTAGAAAAAGAAGGCAATCCTTCCACTAGCAGGGAAATTTTTATCTTGTACAGCAATTTAAATACTATCCAAAATAGTATAGCTCCTTTATTACCATTATACAGCACAATTAGCAACAGGGAAGTAAAATTTAAATTCACAGATTATGATGCAGAACTCCTAGCTGCTAAAAATGCTTTTGCTGAAAACTTATATAATCAGGCAAAAGCACAAATGCAAAAAGGAAATAAAATAGATTTCAGAAATGCACATGTAATTCTGGAAGAACTCGAAAGTCTTTCTTCAAATTACCGCGATGCAGATCAGTTGTTGAGAGAGGCGCATTATTTTGGCACTGATTATGTTTTTGTGAGTTTGACCAACAGGACAAACCAATTCATGCCACAGCGTTTAGAAAGGGATCTTTTGGATTTTAACACCTATGGACTGGATGATTTTTGGACAGAATACCATAGTTTAAACCGCAGGGATATCGATTATGATTTTGAAATAGATCTGGAATTTAGGGATATACTAGTTTCCCCGGAACGAATTATGGAGAGACAAATTCCACTGGAATTGGAAATCAAGGATGGTTTTACCTATCAGACAGATCGAAGGGGAAATTTTGTCTTAGATAGTTTAGGGAATAAAATAAAGATCGACAAATTCATGGTCGTTAAAGGAACCCTTTATGAAACAGTGCAAACCAAATCTTTGGCTGTAGATGCAAGGGTGGTTTACCGGGATGTAAAGCGAAATCAATTTATTAACAATCATCCTTTACAAACAGAGTTTGTTTTTGAAAATGTATTTGCAACTTTCAGAGGTGATGAGCGGGTGTTGAGCAATGATGACAGGCGCATTTTAAGAAACCGATTTATTCCATTTCCGTCAAACGAACAAATGCTTATCGATGCCGGTAACGATATTAAAGGCAGGTTAAGTGATATTTTACAGAGGAATAAACTACGATAGGTTTAGTTTGAAACTTTAAAGGCGCAAAATAAATTTTCTATTTTGCGCTTTTTTTATTTCAGTAAATCCTTAAAATACACCTTTATTATATATAATTTTTCAATAGGTTTGCGTCAATACTATGATGTGAAGTATCAAAAACAGAAACCCCGTTTTTTATCACTAGAAGTTGCGGTGACTGGTGAAACACCTGAAACCGTGCAGCAATTTCATCTGAAATATTTCGGTAGTTTAGAAGGTCTAAATAATACAAATCCACGTCGTTGTCAGCTATATCAAATTCCCTTTCAAACTGCCCCAGAACCATTCTGCTAATGCCGCAGCGGGTGGAATGTTTAAAAACGGCAACTGTTTTGGTCTTTGAAGTCTCTTTTATTTCCATTAATTGATCTATTGAGGTAAGGTTTTTCCAGGGTATGTTTTTTACTTCTTTATTTTCTGAAGAACTATTGTTTCCAAATAATTTATTTAAAAGACTCATAAGTAGGTTTAAGAATTGTAAAACAAGATATCTTGTGATAGTGATTAAGTATGATTTTAGGTAGATTCCTTACAAAAATAGTCAAAAAGTCACCCAAATAATAGATTTTAAAGACAAATTGGCGTAAATTTAAGATGGCGTGGGTTTTGAAAGTTAACTGACACTAGACGGTAAGACTTATGACGTAAGACGTAAGACGTAAGACGTAAGACAAAAATAAAAGACCTTGTTCTAAGTCAATCGATTAATCGTTTAAATTTTAAACAATTAAGTATTACAACTATTAACGATTACACCAATAACTATTACACCAATAACAACTATGAATTTCAACAATTTTACCATAAAATCCCAAGAAGCAGTACAGCAAGCACAACAGTTTGCCCAAAGTTTGGGGCATCAACAAATTGAAAATGAGCATATTCTAAAGGCACTTTTTCAAGTAGATGAAAATGTAACGCCATTTTTATTAAAAAAATTAAATGTTAATGTCGATTTGCTTGAGCAAGTTTTGGAAGCTTCTTTACAAAGCTTTCCAAAAGTAAGCGGTGGTGAGATTATGCTTTCGCCAAATGCGCAAAGCGCACTTAATGATGCAAGCATTATCGCAAAAAAACAAAATGACGAGTATGTATCTGTCGAACATCTACTTTTGGCAATTTTTAAGTCCAAAAGTAAAATTGCACAGATATTAAAAGATCAAGGCGTTACTGAAAAAGGTCTTGAATCTGCAATCCAGGAATTGCGCAAAGGTGATAGGGTAACTTCGCAAAGCGCTGAAGAAACCTATAATGCTTTAAACAAATATTCCCGAAACCTCAACCAGCTGGCACAAGACAACAAACTGGATCCAGTGATCGGGCGAGATGAGGAAATACGCCGCATCCTTCAGATATTGACCCGAAGAACCAAAAACAATCCCATGCTGGTTGGCGAACCCGGAACCGGTAAAACAGCCATCGCTGAAGGTCTAGCACATAGAATTGTAGATGGGGATGTGCCTGAAAATTTAAAATCCAAAGTTATTTACTCCCTCGATATGGGAGCATTGATTGCCGGTGCTAAATACAAGGGGGAATTTGAAGAACGCTTGAAAGCAGTAATCAAAGAAGTGACGTCCAGCGACGGAAACATTGTTCTTTTTATTGATGAAATCCACACACTGGTTGGTGCCGGCGGTGGTGAAGGCGCTATGGATGCAGCAAATATTTTAAAACCAGCTCTCGCCCGTGGTGAATTGCGAGCCATAGGCGCAACAACTTTAGACGAATACCAAAAATATTTCGAAAAAGACAAAGCGCTGGAACGCCGGTTTCAGAAAGTTCAGGTAAATGAACCCGATACAGAAAGTGCCATATCCATTTTACGCGGAATAAAAGAAAAGTATGAAACCCACCACAAGGTGCGCATCAAAGACGATGCAATTATTGCAGCAGTAGAATTATCACAACGCTACATAACAAATCGTTTTCTACCCGATAAAGCCATTGATTTAATGGACGAAGCCGCTTCTAAACTGCGTATGGAAATAAACAGCAAACCGGAAGAACTGGATGTCCTAGATCGTAAAATAATGCAACTCGAGATTGAAATCGAAGCCATAAAACGGGAGAAAGATGAAAGTAAACTAAAATCCTTAGGTGCTGATTTAGCAAACTTAAAAGAGGAGCGAAACGAAATGAATGCTAAGTGGAAAAGCGAAAAAGAAGTTGTGGATAACATCCAAAGCATTAAAACATCCATTGAAGAATACAAACAAGAAGCCGAACGTGCAGAACGGGAAGGCGATTATGGCAAAGTTGCTGAATTACGCTACGGAAAAATAAAAGATGCCCAAGAAAAACTAGAAGAGCAACAAAAGTTAGTAGCACAGCAGGACAATTCCATGATAAAGGAAGAAGTCACTCATGAAGACATCGCTGAAGTGGTGGCTAAATGGACCGGGATTCCAGTAACCAAGATGCTACAAAGCGACAAGGAAAAATTACTTAAACTGGAGGAACATTTACACAAAAGAGTGGTGGGTCAGCAAGAAGCCGTAGTTGCCGTAAGTGATGCCATAAGAAGAAGCCGTGCCGGCTTACAGGATCCAAAAAAACCATTAGGTTCCTTTTTATTTCTTGGGACCACTGGAGTGGGTAAAACCGAATTGGCAAAAGCACTGGCAGAATACCTCTTTGACGATGAAAATGCGATGGCACGCATCGATATGAGTGAATACCAGGAGCGTCACAGCGTGAGCCGTCTAGTAGGTGCACCTCCAGGATATGTGGGCTATGAAGAAGGTGGGCAGCTTACAGAAGCGGTAAGACGGCGACCTTATTCTGTAGTTTTACTTGATGAAATTGAAAAAGCGCATCCAGATACCTTCAACGTATTGTTGCAAGTATTGGACGAAGGTCGTTTAACAGATAATAAAGGACGTGTAGCCGATTTTAAGAATACTATAATAATTATGACATCTAATATGGGAAGTCATATCATACAGGAGAAATTTGACACCGTTAAAGATATCGACACAGCAATGGAAGCTGCAAAAGTTGAAGTACTTGGGCTTTTAAAACAAATGGTTCGGCCAGAATTCCTGAACCGTATTGACGATATTGTAATGTTTACACCATTGACACAAAACAACATTCAAGAAATTGTAGGACTACAACTAAAAGGATTGAGCAAAATGCTTCAGAAACAGCATATCACCCTAGATGCTACCGATGAAGCAATTGCGTACCTATCTTTACGTGGCTTTGACCCGCAGTATGGTGCCAGACCTGTGAAACGAGTAATTCAAAGGGAAGTCTTAAACGAACTTTCCAAAGAAATCCTTGCCGGAAATATTTCTACAGACAGTATCATTTTACTGGATGCTTTTGATGATAAGCTAGTTTTTAGAAATCAGGCTAGTGAAAAGCCTCTAGTTTAAAATGAACATATTAAAATCTAACTCCTGTCGCTGTGGCAGGAGTTTCTTATTTAAAACAAGTTTTTAACTCTATGAGAAATCTCATGTTTATATAAATCATTTTCTTTTACCTTTGCTATCTATGCAAAATTTAAATCAATATATAGACCATACATTATTAAAGGCCACCGCAACTCAAGAAGCTATTATTCAACTTTGTAAAGAAGCCAAAGAATATAAATTTTTTGCTGTATGTGTAAACAGCGGCTATGTTGCATTGGCAAAAAAATACCTAACGGAGAGTGACGTAAAAGTGTGCAGTGTCATTGGGTTTCCGTTAGGGGCAATGAGTACACCTGCAAAAGTATTAGAAGCCACAAAAGCAGTAGCTGATGGTGCTGATGAAATAGATATGGTAATTAATATCGGCCAACTTAAAAGTGAAAACTTTGATGCTGTATGGAAAGATATTGAAGCGGTTAAAAATGCTATTGGGCATAAAGTGCTTAAAGTTATTCTAGAAATATGCTATTTAAATAAAACCGAAATCATAAAAGCCAGCGAACTCGCTTTACTTTCCGGTGCTGATTTTATTAAAACTTCTACCGGTTTTGGAACTGGTGGCGCCACAATTGAAGGAGTACAACTCATGAAATGTGTAGCAGAAAACAATGCAAAAATAAAAGCATCCGGAGGCATACGGGATAGAAAAACGGCTTTGGAATATATCGCCGCAGGTGCAGAAAGAATAGGAACCTCTTCAGGAATTGCAATAGTAACAGATAAAACAACAGGAAATGAGCATACATATTAATGCAAAAAAAGGCGATATCGCTGAGACTATTTTACTCCCCGGCGACCCGCTCAGGGCAAAATGGATTGCAGAAACCTTTTTTGAAAATCCGGTGTGTTTTAATGAAGTTCGCGGTATGCTTGGTTATACCGGTACCTACAACGGAACTAAAATATCAGTGATGGGTACCGGTATGGGTGTACCTTCCATTTCTATTTATGCTAATGAATTAATCACAGAATTTGGTGTTAAAAGCCTTATTCGTGTGGGAAGTGCAGGTTCTTATCAGCTTGATGTTAAGGTAAGGGATATCGTTTTAGCAATGGCGGCTTCCTCTACTTCGGGAGTAAATGAATTGCGTTTTGGCGGAGCTGATTTTGCGCCAACTGCAAACTTTGAACTTTTTCAAAAAGCCGTTGATATTGCAAAAGCAAAGAACATTCCGTTGAAAGCCGGGAATGTTTTAACCAGCGATGAATTTTATGCTGATGAATTTGAAAGTTATAAAAAGTGGTCCAAGTTTGGGGTGCTTTGCGTGGAAATGGAAACTGCGGGTTTATATACCGTTGCGGCAAAACATCGTGTGAAAGCACTTTCTATTTTAACTATTTCAGATTCTTTGGTTACCGGGGAAAAAACCTCTTCTCAAGAAAGGGAAACCACTTTTGTAGAAATGGTGAAGATTGGCTTGGAACTAGCATAAGCATATATTGATCCTGTGATACAAGCAATTTTAAAAAACAAAAAAAGAGCCTTACAATTAAGACCCTTTTCCTGCTAATAAAAATAAACTAATAATTAAAAACTATCAATTTCCTTTTTTAGTTCTTCTTTAGTCTTTCCGGTTTTCTCCTGAAGACGACCAAGCAATTCATCAGACTTACCTTCTGCATATTTTAAATCATCGTCAGTAAGTTCTCCGTATTTTTGTTTAAGCTTTCCTTTTGCTTGTTTCCATTTTCCTTTAAATTGATCCTCGTTCATAGTAGTAAGTTTAAATGTTAGTAAATAACTGTCCCACAATTTAACACCACATCTGAATTAAAACTACCAAGAAAATATTAAAAAAATTAATGTTTTGTTAAGCAAAAAAAATCGCCCCAAAGCTATAGTTAAATAGAATGGGGCGATCTCTCCATCTTAGCAGAATTCAGGAAAGGCTAATTCAATGAATTTCTTGACGTTAAACTACTTACGAAAAATAGTGGCATATAGTTTTAAATTGTTCATTTTTAATATCTTTGGGAGTAAATTGAACCTTATTTAAATGAAATATTCCCTTATTATTCTAGTTTCTATTTTTATTTTTTCCTGCACAGATAATACAACAAAAACTATTCCGAAAGGAATAGAAAACACATCCCAAACCACTTATTATTTAATTCGCCACGCCGAAAAAGATAGAATTAATCCGGAAGACGAAAACCCCAAATTAGAGGAAGCCGGTTTATTAAGAGCACAAAAATGGGCCGAAATTTTTTCAGAGGTTTCACTGGATGCTGTGTATACTTCAGACTTTAAAAGGACAATGCAAACCGCTACACCCATTGCTGAAAATAAAAATATAAAGATTACTACATACGACCCCCACGGTATTTATGAAACAGACTTTAAAGAAGTCACCAAAGGAAAAAATATTTTAGTGGTAGGGCACAGTAACACAATCCCCAAACTGGTAAATTACCTGATAGAGGAAGATAAATATGCAGATATTGAGGATAGTGTAGATGGCAATTTATATATTGTTACCGTTCATGGGAATAAAACATGGAGCACCCTTTTATCCCTTGACTAGCTTTTCTTCAGAATAGGTAATTAAAAACTTTAGAAGTTCTGAACTTATTTCAATATCCGTACAGCTACTTTTTCGGTTTCAATCTTTGATAGTAAAATCAAGCTATCTGCTTCAAATAAAGCATCCATTTGTTGTAGTGTTGCCAACGAATCTTGCGGGCGGTAGTTATTATAATCCACAAACCGAATACCCTCAATCAATCGGGGGTTATAGCTTTCGCGAAAGCGTATTCCCCCATCATCTGTAAAAAACTGATACGCCAGATAATCCACAGTAAAATCTTCTTTTGAGATCCAGTAAATAAATACATCTTCAAAGTCAACCCCACCTCCATCTTCAGCAAAGGTCACTTCAATTTTATAAAACTCTTTATTTTTGATGGTTGTCTCGCCAAGTAGTTTTTTATGCACTGCCGCATCATTAAGTCCATAAGGTAGTAGTACAAAATAATGTACAGAATTTACACTTTCCATATATTTAAAAGTCGTGGTATCTGCTAAGACAATTTTTTCGCTCTTCTGTAACCTCGTGAATCCGTCATTGGTCAAAATATCTACCGTATTTAAGGTATCAGGCAAAAAACGCTGCAGGGAAAATCTTCCATTTTGACGAATGCTTTTATATTTAATATTTCGGAAAGTAAAATCAATTTCCGCATTGTCATAACGCTCCCCTCCTGCTACTTCTATCGTCTTGTCTAGAATATCTTTTGCAGTTAACTCTTTAGGTTTTTGATTGCATGACATAAACAATAAGACAAGTATACAGCTATATTTCCACATTATATTTTTATTGATAACACAAAGATAGTGGATTAAAATGGAAAAATATTTTGATTTATCACTAATATATGACTATATTTGTCAAGAATATTTTTGTCATATAATGAAGACTTTACTTAAAAATGCACGACTAAAAAAAGGGCTTCTTGTAAAAGATGTCGCTATCTCCACAGAAATTGATCAAGCGCTAGTTAGCAAGTTTGAGCATGGCGCCCGAAAGCCCACCAGAGAACAATTGCTTAAACTCTCTCAAGTTTTAGATTTAGAATACAACACCCTTATTGTAGCTTGGCTCAAGGAAAAATTTCTCTATGAAATAGAAGACTCCCGTTTGGGCTTAGAAGCTTTAAAACTGGCAGAAGAAGAATTGAGATATAAGATAAGTACTATAAAAAAAAGTGTTTCTAAAAGCTTGCAATCCATTTTAGAAGAAATAGACCGGTTACAACTGGAATTAAATTCTTTAAGAAGTTTGGATAGTTATAAAGTAGCACAGGCTTTGGATCTGGAATACACCTTTGAAAGTAACCGCATCGAGGGAAATACACTGACCCTTAGGGAAACTGATTTGGTAATTAATGAAGGGTTGACCGTTTCCGGAAAAAGTATGCGGGAACATCTCGAAGCTATCAATCATACAGAGGCAATAGGTTATGTGAAAGAACTGGTCAAGAAGAAAATGTCTTTAAATGAAAATACATTACTGGGTATTCATCAATTAATTTTGCGAAGTATCCATCCTGAAGATGCTGGTAAATACAGAAATGTACAAGTAATGATTCAAGGCAGTGTCCATTTGCCACCTCAACCCTACTTGGTCAGAAAACAAATGGAAGATTTCTTTATCTGGTATGAAAGTAAAAAGGAAAGTTTGCATCCTGTTTTACTGGCAGCAGAAATGCACGAGCGTCTGGTAACCATACATCCATTTATAGATGGTAACGGAAGGACTTCCCGTCTTGTAATGAATTTAATATTACTGCAACACGGCTATGTTATTGCTAATATAAAAGGGGATTATGACACCCGAATGCATTATTACAAAGCTCTGGAAGGGGTTCAAGTAGGCAAAAACAAAGAACCTTTTTTAGCCTTTATTGCTAAGGCGGAACGGGATTCTTTAAAGCGGTACCTTAAAATTTTGAGCCCTTAAACGACTAAGGGCTCAATTTTTTTTTATCAATTTCACTTGTTATGGGTTTTATAAGAGCTTACTATATATTTCGGCTTAAATATCCTATTTTTGCAACCTAATGAAGCAACAGAAAAACGTCAACATAAAAAACCGTAAAGCCCGATTTGCCTATGAAATACTAGACAAATTTACAGCAGGTATTGTTTTAAAAGGAACTGAAATTAAAGCCATTAGAGAAGGAAAAGCTTCTATTGCAGAAAGCTTTTGTGAGTTTCAAAATGGGGAATTATTTGTTATCAATATGACGGTTGAAGAATACTCCCACGCTACCTTTTTTAACCACGCACCAAAAAGTGAGCGCAAATTGCTCCTCAATAAAAAAGAATTAAAGAAGCTGGAAAAGGAAGTTCGCACCTCAGGATTAACTATCATCCCCCTTAATCTTATAACCAATGATAAAGGTCTTGCAAAACTAATCATTTCACTTGCTAAAGGAAAGAAAGAATTTGACAAGCGGGAAACTATGAAAGAACGCGATACAAAACGCGACCTCAGCAGAATCAAAAAATCTTTTAATCAAAAATAAATGCGAAATCTACTTCTCCTCGTTACTATTTTCATCATTACTTTACCCATGAACGCACAGGTACTTGGAAAAGTAACTGATAATGAGGGCAAAGCTTTACCTTTTGTGAATGTATATATTGAAGATTCTTATACCGGAACTACTACTAATGATGATGGAAATTACAGGCTAGAGGTAAAAAATGCCGAGGAAGTAACTATTATCTTTCAGTTTTTAGGTTTTAAAACATTTAAGGAAACCGTCACGCTCAATAAACCTTCTTATATTTTAAACGTAACACTGATTCCGGAATCCTTTAGTCTGGATGAAGTGGTTATCTCGTCAGGTGAAAATCCGGCAAACCGAATTATTCAAAATGCCATAGATGTCAGAAAAGCAAACCTGGACAAGACTAACGAGTTTACCGCTGATTTTTATTCACGAGGCATTTGGCGTGTAGTAGATGCGCCAAAAAAAATTATGGGTCAGGATGTAGGGGATTTTGACGGCGCTTTAGATTCTACCAGAACCGGGATTATTTATTTAAGTGAGACCATTTCAGAAATCGCTTACCAAAAACCAAATAATTTTAAAGAACGCATTATAGCTTCTAAAGTAAGTGGTAATGACAACGGTTTTAGTTTCAACAGTGCACAAGATGCTAATTTTAGTTTTTATGAAAATACCATAGAAATTAATGCTCCTATTGTTTCCCCCATTGCAAATAATGCCTTTGGATACTACAATTATAAATTAGAAGGCGTTTTTTATGAGGACAGCCAACTCATCAATAAAATTCAAGTTACCCCAAAAAGAGAAAACGACAGGGTATTTAACGGTACCATTTATATTGTAGAAGATAGTTGGCAAATTTATGGTGTGGAGCTAGCAACCACAGGTAATGCCATTCAAGTACCTATGGTAGAGAAATTGGTATTCAAACAGAATTTTAAATTTGACGATATCGAAAAAAGTTGGGTGAAAATATCCCAAACTATTGACTTTGGTTTTGCATTCCTGGGATTTAAAGGCAACGGAAAATTCACTGCTGTATACAGCAACTATAATTTCAAACCTAATTTTGCACCTAAGAGCTTTACCAATGAAGTACTTTATTTTGAACCTGAAGCTAACAAAAAAGATTCTTTATTTTGGAATGGTATCAGGCCGGTGCCATTGACCGATGAAGAAATAGCAGATTATATTAAAAAAGATAGCATACAGGAACTTAGAAAATCACAAGTGTATCTGGATTCCATTGATAAAAAAAATAACAAGTTTCAACTGCTGGATCCGATAATGGGATATTCTTATGCCAATACCTATGAAAAATGGCGCTTAGATTATGATGGGATTTTTCGAAGTATCCATTTTAACACCTTGCAAGGCTGGAATGCCAGTACCGGTATTTCTTATTCTAAGTGGTATGACGAAAACAGGACACAAATACTCACTATAAGTTCCAGAGTAAATTATGGTTTTGCAGATGACCGATTACGCTTTAGCGGAAGTATTTTTAAACGCTTTAACCGCATTAAGCGAAATACTATCATGCTCTCCGGCGGAAATAAAGTACAACAGTTCAATGTGGCAGAACCTATCTCGCCACTGATCAATACTATATCCAGTCTCTACTTTGAGCGAAATTACTTAAAGGCTTACGATCTTACTTTTGCTCGGGTTGCTTATGCACAGGAGTTCTTTAACGGTTTGCGTTTTGTTGGAAACCTGGGGTATGAAAAACGACAACCGCTTTTTAATCAAAGCGACCAAGTGGTTTTCAGGAACAAAGGGGTATCTTATACTTCTAACAATCCTTTAAACCCTGCAGATTTTGAAAATGCAGCTATAGAAGAACACAATATCCTAAAGTTAAACCTCAACACACGCATTACTTTTGCCCAAAAGTACATGACCTATCCAGACGGAAAGTTCAATTTGGGCAATGAAAAATTTCCGGCCTTAACGCTACAATATGAAAAAGGCTTTGCTGCCTCAAAAAGCGATTATGACTATGACCAGTTTAGGGTTGGGCTTACACAAGGCATTAAATTTGGCAACAAAGGACAGCTGGATTATAACTTAAAAGGCGGTACTTTTTTAAATGGGGAAAATATATCTTTTGCAGATTATCAGCATTTCAATGGAAACCAGACCCGTGTAGGCACCACGCCCAATTATACCAATGTTTTCAACTTGCTTCCCTATTATGCATTAAGCACAAACAAAAGTTATTTTGAAGGGCATATAGAACACGACTTTAAAGGATTTATTCTAGGCAAATTACCCTTAATCAACAAATTAAATTATAATCTGGTCGTGGGTGGTCATTTTTTAAGTACTGAAGACAACAAGCCTTATTCTGAACTTTCCTTAGGAATCGATAATCTTGGATTTGGAAAATTTAGATTTTTAAGACTTGACTATGTACACTCTTTCTTTGACGGAACTGACAAAGGTGCCTTCATTTTTGGAATTAAGTTTTTGAATTTTATTGAATAGCTTACAGGTTTTATATTTTTGCTTTTCCGTTTAATTTCTATAAACTAATTAATAATTATTAATTTTTTACAATTTTAAAAGTTTTACTTCCACTAGTTGAAAAAGCTTTTATAAAGTAAACTCCCGGAGTATTTTTTGAAAAATCTATAGTTACCAAGTTTTCTAGATGTAGTTCCATAATTTTTTCCCCTAATATTGTAAAAACCTCAACTTGCAATTTTTCATTAGACTCTAAGGTTAATACATCCTTCACCGGATTTGGAAAATAATTTATTTTTAATAATTCATATTCCGGAAATCCAATTAAAATACAATTAATTGGGTCGCTTCCAACACTAAAAAAAGTACCATCTTCTACATACCAATTTTCCCAAATACCCCCTTCACCGATTTCCCAAGTTGCGAGGTCAAAATAATTTGTGCCGGTGGTTGTGCCGGGAACTTTATATACCTTTACTGCTTCATTATCCCGTTGCCAATCCAGTTGGTTTCCTGGGGTACAATTCTCAGGTGTAAATTCTCCCAAACATCTTGCCTGAACAAAATAGGCAAAATCTTGTGATGTGGGATGATTGCCATAAACATAGGCTTTCCCGTCTGGTTCAATACAAACAGCGGTAAATTCTTCTGAAGCAATTCCAAACGGTCTTAATCCAATATCTGTCGCATAACGGGCCATAAATGTCATATGCCTTCCCCTTCTGTCCGGATTATCATAATGGGTATCAGTGATTACGTTTTCCATAAAAGGCACTTCTAAAAAATCATTGTATCCTAGAGAAACTCTGGTATCATAAGGATTAAATAACGCTTGTGCTGAATGCACTGTCCCGTTTTGGGCATCAAAATAATAACTTCCCAAAATTGCCATACCTGCACTTGTTCCTCCAATAACTGCTTGTTTTACGTTGATGTGACTATTTAGCGCTTCCTGCATGGCATTACCTTTAAAATAGTTAACATAATTCCACTGGTCTCCTCCAGCAAACCAGATTGCTTCTGCTTGAGAAACTTTTTGCAATACATAAGGATCTAAAGCACCTGTTGCATTATGAATAACAATAGACTCCACAGAATTTACAGTCACCCCTAGTTCTGTATAAAAATAATTATTATAGCCATTACTTCCGGAAGCACGCAACACGAGTATATCACCACCATCAGCTTTCTCTAAAAACCAGCGCATGGCATCATCGCTTTCCGTGGCTCCGCCCATCAAACAAATACCAAACTCAGGGTTTGTGGTAATATCTACAGGGTTTCCTGTAAAGTAACTGGTATAGTTTTGTGCTATAAGAATGGAGGTTCCTAGGAAAAAGAAAAAGATAATTTTTTTCATAATTTTTGATTTATTTGAATAAAGATATGTAAAAATGAAAAATAAATTGCAAAAGGAAATATTACAAAAATAAAAAAGTTGAAATTTTATTTGTAAAAAAGTAATAAGGCTCAAAATGCCAATCCTCAAATTCCAAAAAAATTAATATAGGTAATTTACATTGTTTATTACATTTGTCCAATCAATTCTATCACCTCCACTGCTTCCTTAACATCATGAACCCTTAACAAACTTGCTCCTTTCAAAATCGCAATACTGTTTAAAGCAGTGGTCCCATTTAATGCTTCAGCTGAAGTACTTTTCAACGTTTTATATATCATACCTTTTCGGGAAAGGCCTGTCAGAAAAGGGACGTGAAGGTTTTTAAACAATTCCAATTTGCTGAGCAACTCAAAATTTTGGGCGGTAGTTTTGGCAAAGCCAAATCCGGGATCTGCGATAATATCATTTATTCCCGCTTTGCGGGCAACAGCTATACGTTCGGAAAAATACTGCAGCACTTCCATGGTGACATTTTTATAATCGGTAAGTGTTTGCATCGTTTGCGGAGTGCCACGCATATGCATCATCACATATGGCACTTGCAGTTTTGCAACTGTGGCAATCATTTTTTCGTCTAATATTCCTGCAGAAATATCATTGATCATTGCGGCACCGGCTTCTATACTTTTTTGTGCTACTTCGCTGCGGAAGGTATCTACAGAAATCAAAGTTTCCGGAAATTGTTTTAAAATACCTTGGATGGCGGGGATTACTCTATGCAGTTCTTCCGTTTTCTGAATATCGGTAGCTCCCGGTCGCGAACTGTAACCTCCCACATCCAGAAAAGTGGCGCCTTCGTTGAGCATTTTTTCGGCTTGGCCGAGAAGAGTAGCTTCATCCTTGAGTTTTCCACCGTCATAAAAAGAGTCTGGTGTGATGTTAAGAATTCCCATTACTTTGGGCGTGGAGAAGTCGATAAGTTTTCCTTTGCAATTTATAATGTCCATAACCAAAAATAGAAAAACGAATATACGTCTTTCTCGACTTTTTTTTAGAACTTCCCGATTGAAAGTGTATTTTTGTAACATAACACATTTAAGCCGCATTTGAATACCACTATGGCAAACACAGAAAAACAATATGACGAAGTCATCGCGACCTGCAGGGCTTTGTTTATTAATAAAATGAAAGATTATGGCAGTGCGTGGCGCATTTTGCGACTAACCTCCCTAACCGACCAGATTTTTATCAAAGCACAACGCATACGCAGTTTGCAACAAAATACCGAGCGCAAAGTAGATGAAGATGAAAGTAGTGAATTTATAGGTATCATCAATTATAGCTTGATGGCACTCATTCAACTGGAAAAAGGCATTGTAGAGCAACCAGACCTGAATCTGGAAAAAGCCACCGCTCTCTATGACGAAAAAATCACAGATACCAAAAACCTGATGCGCAACAAAAACCATGATTATGGAGAAGCTTGGCGGGATATGCGAGTGAGTTCGCTTACAGATTTAATTTTACAAAAACTCTTACGCGTAAAGCAAATTGAAGATAATCAAGGAAAAACTTTGGTTTCTGAAGGAATAGATGCCAATTATCAGGATATGATTAATTATGCGGTTTTTGCTTTGATTTTGCTTGGGCAAAATCTTGCAAATTCGAAATGACAAAAAAATAAATTTCAAGCACCAAATTCCAAATGCCAATAAAATAACAAATTTGCATAACATGAAAATACTCGTTTTTATTTCCCGTATCCTCGTAGGCGGATTATTCATTTTCTCCGGAATCATCAAGTTAAACGACCCGATGGGTTTTTCGTTTAAGCTGGAAGATTATTTTGCACCTGATGTTCTTAACCTGCAATTTCTGGTCCCATATGCTCTGGCAATTGCAATTATTGTTGTGATTTATGAAGTACTTCTTGGTGTAATGATTATTATAGGCTATGCGCGAAAGTTCACCGTGTGGAGTTTGTTGCTGATGATTATCTTTTTCACCTTCCTTACCTTTTACTCCGCATATTTTAATAAAGTGACAGATTGCGGATGCTTTGGGGATGCTATCAAGCTCACTCCTTGGGAATCATTCACTAAAGATGTTATTCTACTTGTATTTATTCTAATTCTCTTTATTGGGCAGAAATACATCAAGCCGCTTTTTGCGAAAGCGTCATTGAAATATGTGGTTTTAGCTACCTTTTTATTTTGTGTGTTTATAACCTATCAAGTGCTTAACCACTTACCTTATATCGATTTCAGGGCCTATAAAATAGGAAGTAATATTCAGGAATCCATGGCTATTCCAGCAGATGCTCCAAAGGCAGTCTATGAATACAGTTGGAAATTTGATGTCAATGGCACGGAAAAAATTGTGATTACTAATGGTGCTTACCCCACTGTGGAAGGAGAATTTATGGGAGTGGAAACCAAAAAAATAAGCGATGGTTATGTGCCCCCAATTCTGGATTTTTCCATAGAAAGTGAAGACGAAATGCTTACCGGAGAAATACTTTCCATCGATAATCTTATTATGGTTATTGTTTATAATGTAGAACGCAGCAATGCCAATGGCTTTGAAAATATTAAACAAATTACCGATGAAGCGCTTGCTAAAGGATATACAGTCGTAGGGCTTTCTGCATCCATTGGGGAAACCATCGATAATTTAAAAGCAACCCACAACTTAAGTTTTGATTTCTATTTTTGTGACCAGACTGTTTTAAAAACCATTGTGCGAAGTAATCCGGGGATCCTGGAACTTAACAATGGAACGATTAAACAAAAACTACACTGGAAGGATGCATTAAAACTGGAATTAAAAACCATAGTGCCTAAGCCCATTATTTTTGACGAACAGCTAAAATCCCAACTGGACAGCATTCAGGAGCTCGATCAAAGATACCGTGGTTTAATAGGCCTTAGCCCGGAAGCACTGAAGACAGAAGCTGCAGCCAGAGGACTTGATGAAGAAGAATACAGTGGAGATTTGTGGGGAAAACAATCTTCCATAGACAAATCTAATATGGATTTTGTTGAGAAAATTTTCAAAACCAAAGGCTATCCAGGAAAATCCATGGTGGGTGAACCTACCAATACAACTGCCTGGTATGTGCTTCAGCATTCTGAGAAAATTCCGCAGTATTTTCCTTTGATCAAAAAAGCCGGTGAAGAAGCGCAAATTCCTTATCGCTTGGTTGCGATGATGGAAGACCGTTATTTGGTGCAACAAGGCAAACCGCAAATTTACGGAACGCAAGGACAATCCTATAGTGATGATCGCGGCTCTTTTATCTGGCCCATAGAAAATCCGGAAACTGTAAATGAAAGAAGAATGGAAGCCGGTTTTACAAGTACCATTGAAGAATATGGCAAGAATCTTTTTGGCAGTGACTTTACCTATAAAGTACTTACTATGGATGACGTAACAGAAGATTAAATGATTAAATATATACTTCAAAAAGCCGGATATGCACTGCTCACCCTTTTTGGAGTTATTACGGTCATTTTCTTTTTATTTACGATACTTCCCGGAGATCCCGCAAGTATGATGCTGGGGCAAAATGAAACCCCGGAACAACTGGCGATCGTGAAAAAGAAATATGGTTTTGATAAGCCAATTTCGACCCAATATTTCTATTACCTCAATGATTTATCCCCCGTTTCTTTTCATTCTAAAAATCCTCAAGATTATACCCATTTAACTCCAGGAAAATACAGTGCCACTATTTTATTTTCGGTTGTAAATACAGAGGTGGTGGTCAAACTGCCTTATTTCAGGGAATCTTTTCAGAAAAACGGAAAAGAAGTAAGTCGCGTTATTGCAGAAACACTTCCCAATACCTTTGTGTTGGCGGTTTCTGCGATTTTTATCGCACTTTTAATAGGGATTTTCTTTGGAATAATTTCCGCATTAGTAAAAGACAGCTGGCTGGATAAAACCATTCAGATTTTTAGTACGCTTGGAATGAGTGTTCCTTCTTTTTTCAGTGCGATTTTGTTTGCCTGGTTTTTTGGGTATGTATTGCACGAGTACACAAACCTGAATATGACCGGAAGTTTGTATGAAGTAGATGATTTTGGAGAAGGGAAATACATACAATGGAAAAATTTAATATTACCTGCAATCGTATTAGGAATTCGTCCGTTAGCAGTGGTAATACAATTAATGCGAAATTCGTTACTGGAAGTACTCAATCAGGATTACATTCGCACAGCAAAAGCTAAAGGACTTGGCACCTACCAGATTATCCGAAAACACGCTTTGAAAAATTCGTTGAATCCTGTGGTGACAGCTATTTCAGGATGGTTTGCCTCCATGCTTGCGGGAGCAGTGTTTGTGGAATATATTTTTGGATGGAATGGCTTGGGTAAAGAAATTGTGGATGCATTAAACACCTTAGATTTACCCATTATTATGGGAGCAGTGATTGTGATAGCGACCATGTTTATACTTATTAATATCTTTGTGGACATTATTTATGGGATTTTAGATCCTAAAATAAGGAGTTAGTTAAATTAAAACGAGATCCCTACCTAAGTACACTTAAGGACGGGCTAGAATTATGAGAAAAAAAATAATAGCAGCAAACTGGAAAATGTATAAAGATCTGGCTGAGGTCAACGATTTCTTCACCTTCTTTATAGAAAGTTTATCAGAGCAACCTAATGCAGAAATACTCATTGCACCTTCTTTCACTAATCTAAGGCATGCTTTTGAAACCACCCGGGATTATACTATAGAAATCATAGCGCAAAATATGCACGAAAAGGAAAACGGAGCATATACCGGTGAAATTTCTGCCGCGATGCTGAAAAGCATTGGTATTAACAGGGTTATTTTGGGACACAGCGAGCGACGGGAATATTTCGGGGAAACCAACACATCACTTGCCGAAAAAATAAATACTGCATTGAAAAATGAGATGAAAGTCATTTTTTGCATTGGCGAAAAACTGGAGGAGCGTAAAGAAGAAAATCATTTTAATATCATAGAAACCCAATTAAAAGAAGGTCTTTTTCACATTAATGAAAACAACTGGGACTCCGTCGTAATTGCCTATGAACCTGTCTGGGCAATAGGAACCGGGGAAACCGCGAGTCCGGAGCAAGCACAGGAAATGCATCAATTTATAAGAAATACTATTGCGGAAAAATTCGGGAAAGGTATAGCAGAAAATGTTTCCATTCTTTATGGCGGCAGTGTAAAACCCAATAATGCAAAAGAATTATTCCGGCAACCGGATATCGACGGTGCCTTAGTGGGTGGTGCTTCTTTGGAAATAGAATCTTTTAATAAAATAATTCAAGCCATTTAATGGATACTACATATCTGGAATTTGATTTTAAAATTAGTCCGCTGGAAATTTGGAGGGACGTTCTAATTGCTGAACTTGGTTATGCAGGTTTTGAAAGTTTTGTAGAAACTGAAGATGGCTTTTTAGCTTACATTCAGAAAAAAGATTGGAAAGAGGACTTATTAGATGATATTGAAATTTTTTCCGATAAGAAAATAACCATTTCCCAAACCTATAAAGAAATCGAGCAAGTAAACTGGAATGAAGAGTGGGAAAAGAATTTTGAACCCATTTTAGTGGATTCTATATGTTCGGTCAGGGCACCTTTCCATGAAAAACCAGATGTGAAATATGATATAATCATAGAGCCGAAAATGTCTTTTGGTACCGGTCACCATGAAACCACACATATGATGATACAGCATATTTTAAAAAATAAATGGAAGGACAAAAAGGTGTTGGATATGGGTTGCGGTACCGCAGTACTAGCAATTTTAGCCGAGATGAAAGGAGCAAAACCCATTGATGCCATTGATATCGACAACTGGTGCTATCTAAATTCCATCGAAAATGCCGGAAGAAATGATTGCGAACAGATTACCGTCTATGAAGGGGATGCATCCTTATTGAAAAATAAAAAGTATGATAGTATTATTGCCAACATAAACAGAAACATCCTTCTCGAAGACATGAAAACCTATGCAAATTGTTTAAATAAAAATGGTGAACTCTATTTAAGCGGATTTTACACGGAAGATTTACCTATTATTATTGCAGAATGCAATAAACACGGATTAAACTTCGTTGAAAATCTAGAAAGAAACCGATGGGTTGCTGCAAAATTTGTAAATTAGCAAAGTGAGTACAAAAGAGAAAATACAAGAGCAAACAGAAGTCCTTACTGAGGAACAACAGAACAGCGAAATTGTACTTTTCAATGACGATGTCAATACTTTTGATCATGTAATCAACATGCTTATTTATGCCTGTGAGCACTCTCCGGTACAGGCAGAACAATGTGCACTTATTGTACACTACAAAGGAAAATGCACTGTAAAAACAGGTGTATATGAGGAGTTGGAACCTCGTTGTACGATGCTTTTAGAGGCTGGGTTAAGTGCTGAAATAGTTTAAAGTAAATTCCCTTAAACATTTGTAAGCAATAAAATAATAAGTTATATTTGCACCCTCAAAAAGGCCTCGTGGCGCAACTGAATAGCGCACTTGATTACGGCTCAAGAGGTTACTGGTTTGAATCCAGTCGAGGTCACGAATAAATTATGAAATAAGAAAAAACGCCAAGTTTATTTGAGCGTTTTTTTGTTTGAATAATTTTCAAAGCGGAGCTTTGCTGGATGTGAAACACTCCAGTCGAGGTCACGAATAAATTATGAAATAAGAAAAAACGCCAAGTTTACTTGAGCGTTTTTTTGTTTGAATAATTTTCAAAGCGGAGCTTTGTCTGGATGTGAAACACTCCAGTCGCGGTCACTTAATGCAGAAAGGAGGCCGTCTAAAAAATTATTAAAAAAGAAAAATGTCACCAAGACATTAAGACACTAAGAAACACAAAAGTCTAAATGCTAATAACTTAACTATTAGTGTCCCGAAAGCCTTCGGGATTGAGCCTTGGTGTCTTTGTGGCTAAATTTGGCTTTTTAGAAAGCCTCCTTTTTTTATGATATGGAGATTGATAATCAAAGTTTAAGTGCTCAATAAATCAAAAGTCATTTAAAAGTATAAACAGGAAATCTATTTATATTTTTTGCTCCTTATACCTGTATTAAATTATTTATCTTTAGAAATCCTTAAAATTTTAAAGATGCAGCTAGAAGATTATATTCGCGATATACATGACTTTCCAAAACCCGGAATTGTTTTTAAAGACATTACCCCTTTATTAAACAACGCAAAAGCAACAGCAGCCTGTCTGGAAAAATTGCTGCAATTATTAGGTAATCAAAAAATAGATAAGGTAGTGGGCATTGAATCCAGAGGATTCTTCTTTGCAACCTTACTCGCTCAAAAACTCAACGCGGGTTTTATTCCTGTGCGCAAACCCGGAAAACTTCCACATAAAACAATTAATAGACGTTATGCACTCGAATACGGTGAAGATCATATAGAGATGCATAAGGACGCTATTGAAAAAGGTGACCTCATTTTATTGCATGATGATGTACTCGCTACAGGAGGCACAGCAAAAGCTGCCTGCGAATTAATTGAAACTTTAGGCGGGAAAATAATACAATGTAACTTTCTTATGGAAATAGCAATTTTAAAAGGAAAAGATAAATTAGTACCTTATGATGTGCAGTCGGTTTTAAAGTTTTAATACTTTCTTATGTACACGACCAAATTCACCACTAAAGGTGAAAAACAAAGTACCTTTCCAAGAGGGATTTAGATCGATGGAAATAACACCATTGGCATTCTCTACTGATGTTTTGTAAAGTTCCTGACCTAAAATAGAGTGCACTGTAATTTCCATTTTACCTGGAATATTTCTTAAGTTGAAATTTACTGTTTCATTAGCAGGGTTTGGGTAGGGCCCGACTATATTTTGTGACGCCCAGTCTTCAGTAGAAAGAGTGCCAATAGTAAATGTCCAATATCCATCAGGAGCAACAATAGGTCTTGTCATGGTCTTGCCGGAATTAGATTCTGCCCAGATATAATATTCAATTTCTGCAGCACTTCCTGGAACAGTAAGATTTGCATTCCAGTTTTCAGCATCTACGGGAGACATTGTGGTTTCTTGAAAGGTAGTGGTGCCCGATTCCCGCCAAAAAACAGTTGCAGTATTAATTCCGGAGATATGTTTGATCATTGCAAGCACAGGGATATCAACAGATGTATTTACTTCTACTAATGGCTGATGTACAATCCATAAAGGATCAGCCACGCCTATAGTATGCGTTATACAATGAATGGCTCCACTTTGGGAAATTAAATTTTCCCCGGCATTATCAACGTCAATGCCCACTATGGTAAAACCTGGCAGTAATTCTTCATAAAGTTGTAATGCAGGAACATCTACTTCAGGTCTATATGTTGGGACAAGTACTGTTTTATTTATAAAGACAGAATTGGTATACGTTCTGTAATGACCACCGTTGTCTGGATAATTTCCTCCGGTACTTGGGGGAGCATCTATCCACTCTATTTTATAGTCAGTACCAAAAGGACTTGAAAATGTGGAAGTTACATAGTCTATATTTTGTTCGATTTGTGGTCCATCTGCTACTCCGGTAGGGTATCTGCTTACTAGTATGGTTTCCTCATCCAGCAATTTCATATGCATATCGATATGGGATATTGGATCAAACGGTACTTGGTCCATTTTTATATAATTGGTAATCCCCATATACTGTTCCATAATATTGTCAATCTGAGCTTCTGTTTTTGCAGTTACCCCATACGGATTTCCTGCCTGATTTTCCTGTAATACAAGTTTTGAAGCAAAAGCATTTCCCAAACCATCAGACATAAAGTTACCACCTGTATTCACTAAATCGTTAGTGCCGGAATCAGTTATGTAAATGGGAACATCTAAATAAGCAGCGTGCGCAGATGGCAACACATCATCCAGTGGTCTGGGTCTGTTATAAATCCAGTCTGTTAATGCAAGTTCACCTACATCTTCAGTATATACTGTATTCCCAGCATAATCGCGAATCCAGATACTATTTGTGCCTATATTTAAAAATTCTACATTAGTGATATCAATTCCATTAGAGGTTAAAAAGTTTTGTACAGAGCCGGGGTTTTGTGTTGCTATCAAAATTTTACATTCTTCTACCGTGGCAGCAACTATTTGAAGTAATATATTTTCAAATTGAGATGTCCATCTAAGAACGAGATACTCTACTTCTTCCCATTCTGCTGCAGTCCTTACAGGAGATGTGGGAGGCGGAGTTACGGAATTGCTTCTAAATTGAAAATTAGTAATCAGTCCTTTTTCTGCCTCTGAAAAACCTTTTGGAAGAAGTGGTGTGTCTTGCGCTATAAGGCCTGATGAGAAACTAAAGATAAAAACGCAAATGAAGAAAAGTTTGAAAAATTTTTGCATAACTGAAATTATATAATAAGGATCTAAAGATACACAATTCCAAGAAAATAAAACATTTAACCTAAAGTGTTTTTTGTCACATAGGCTTTCCATGCCAATAAGATGAGTTGCCTTTTAGAAGCTTTGGCGAGATCCAACTTTTGTTTTGTAAAACTTGGTAAAAGTAATTTATTACACGAAGCTAAAAAGCGGAAGATGGATTTTTTCATAAGGTTAATTTACGAAATTATTTTAAAAGCATTATACAACAAAAAAACCCTCTACTAAAAATTAGAAGAGAGTTTATCTTTTTAAAAGAGACTTAAATCTATAAAGCTGCTACGTGCTTAGCAAGATTAGATTTTAAATTAGCCGCCTTGTTATTGTGAATGATATTCTTTTTAGCAAGTTTATCAATCATAGAAACAACAGAAGAATACATTTTTGCAGCTTCTTCTTTGTTTTCCAATTCTTTTAATCTTTTGATAGCAGTACGGGTTGTCTTGTGCTGGTATCTGTTACGAACGCGTTTAACTTCGCTATTTCTGATTCTCTTTAATGCTGACTTGTGATTTGCCATTTTCTTTTCTTATTTGTATCTATTGTACTGTTGTAGTCCGTAGGGGAATCGAACCCCTGTTACCAGGATGAAAACCTGGCGTCCTAACCCCTAGACGAACGGACCGTTAGTTTTGGAGTGCAAACTTAAGCTTTATAAAGCATATTTGCAACGCCTATTTTAAAAAATATTATTGTAGTCCGTAGGGGAATCGAACCCCTGTTACCAGGATGAAAACCTGGCGTCCTAACCCCTAGACGAACGGACCATACAATTTTTAATTGCGGATGCAAAAATACAACTATTTTTGAAAGTCGCAATTACTAAGCATATTTTTTTAAAAAATTAATATGCTTTAGCAAACAACACACGTTTATTAGATGGTTTCCCACTAAAGACACAAATGCCACTTTCTTCTTTTGCATCTATGGGAATACATCTGATTGTTGCTTTAGTACGATTTTTTATCTGTCCTTCTGTTTCCGAAGTACCATCCCAATGCGCACTTAAAAAGCCACCTTTGCCTTCCAGAACTTCTTTAAATTCTTCAAAGGAATTTACTTCGGTGATGTGTTCTTCCCTATAAGTTGCGGCTTTTTGATACAGATTCTTTTGAATTTCCGCCAGGAGGTTATCAATGTGAGTAACTACAGTATTCCTTGTTATAATTTCTTTTGTTAAAGTATCTCTTCTTGCCACTTCCAGGGTTTGGCTTTCCAAATCTTTTGGACCTATAGCAATTCTTACCGGCACACCTTTCAGTTCATATTCATTAAACTTCCATCCCGGTTTGTGCGTGTCCCTTTTGTCTAGTTTTACACGAATACCTTTTGCTCTTAATTCTTTAGCAATGGCTTCTCCTTCAGCACAAACTGCAGCATATTGCTCATCATCCCTATAAATAGGAACAATAACCACTTGGTCAGGAGCTAGATTTGGAGGTATTACTAAACCATTGTCATCACTATGTGTCATTACCAATGCGCCCATCAATCGTGTAGAAACTCCCCAAGAAGTTGCCCAAACATAATCCAGTTTACCATCCTGAGCGGTAAACTTAACGTCAAAAGCTTTCGCGAAATTCTGTCCCAAAAAGTGGGAGGTTCCTGCCTGAAGTGCTTTCCCATCCTGCATCAATGCTTCTATACAATAGGTTTCCAGTGCTCCCGCAAAACGTTCACTTTCTGTCTTAGTTCCTTTTATTACAGGTATTGCCATAAAGTTTTCGACAAACTCTGCATAAATATTCATCATTTGCTCGGCTTCTTCAATTGCTTCTTGTTTCGTAGCATGTGCCGTATGCCCTTCCTGCCATAAAAATTCTGTTGTACGCAAGAACAAGCGGGTGCGCATTTCCCAACGAACAACATTTGCCCATTGGTTTATCAATAAGGGAAGGTCTCTGTAAGATTGAATCCATTTTCTATAGGTATCCCATATTATGGTTTCAGAAGTGGGTCTTACTATTAATTCTTCTTCTAATTTTGCGTCCGGATCTACGATAATACCACTTCCGTCTTCGGCATTCTTGAGACGGTAATGTGTGACTACAGCACATTCCTTAGCAAAACCATCTACGTGACTAGCTTCTTTACTAAAATAAGATTTAGGAATAAACAATGGAAAATATGCATTTTGATGTCCTGTTTCTTTGAACATTCTATCTAATTCTGCCTGCATCTTTTCCCATATTGCATAGCCATAAGGTTTAATCACCATACAACCTCTAACACCTGAATTTTCTGCTAAATCGGCTTTCACAACCAATTCATTGTACCATTTGGAGTAATCTTCCTCCCTAGTGGTTAAGTTCTTTCCCATACTCCTATATTTGGCACAAATATTGTGATATTTGTGTTAAATAACTATTTGTTTCGAGCAAAAATAATTATTTTATTTTATATTGTAGAACAATTAAATACTTCTGTTATGAAAACTTATATTATCCCAAATAAAATTTTAACACTTTCAATAATCTGTGTGGTCATTATCAGCATGGTCTCATGCGGATCAGCAAGATATGCAGATTATGGGGACACTGACGGTATTTACGGCTCTTCAGCAGAGAGAACAACTGACGGAGTTGTGGAAACCGATAACAGAAATTATTACAAGCAATATTTTCAAACTAAAGCTAAAGTTTATGCAAATGAACCCGAAGGTGATATAATTTTTACGGATGTGGAAGGATATACTTCCACAGAAGCTTACATTGATGAAAATGGGGTTATATATGAAGAAGACATTGCCTACACAGAATCTTATGGTGGTTGGGGAGAAAATGCACAAGTATCTATAAATGTGTATTCCAATCCTGGTTTTGGGTATTACGGTGGTTACTGGAACACCCCATACTGGTGGTATGGTAGTGGATGGGGATTATCTCACTGGAACGCCGGTTGGGGATGGGGTGGTTTTTATGGCCCAGGTTGGGGCGGTTTCTACGGACCCGGATGGGGTCATCCTTTTTATGGCGGTGGCTGGGCTTATGGTGGGTATTCTCCCTATTATGGCAATTGGCATAATTCAAATTATGCATATAATCGCGGAAGAAGGAACACAGATATGAACAACCGTTCCAATATTAACCGTTCAAATGTAAATGCACGAGGAAGAAGTTCTATCAATAACCGAGCTAATGTTGACAGCAATAGAAGCAGAACCTATTCCAGATCAGAAGTAGAGCGTCGAATCAACAATAGCCGAAGCTCCCAGAATGCAAGGGAAAATTCTGCAACTTCTCGCAACAACCGTTTCTATCAGCAACAAAGAACTAATCCTAATGTTAGAGGTACACCAAATCGCACCACTCCTAACCAAAATATGTCCAGACCAAATTCTTCAAGAAACTCCAGTCCTACTATAAATAGAGGAGGAAGCTCTGTTAGGTCTAGTGGCAGTACTTCAAGTGGAACTCGCTCCGGTGGCGGTACAAGTCGAAGAGGCGGCGGATTATAATAATTAAATTTTAACGTAATTAATTACACATCATGAAAAGAATATTTTTCTTAGTCATTGTATCATTTATTGTATCTAATATACAAGCACAAAGCATAATTGATGGTTTAAGATACAGCACAGATGGATTATACGGGACAGCCCGTTATGCTTCCATGAGTGGGGCATTTGGAGCATTAGGTGGCGATCTTACAGCAATGACTTCTAATCCTGCCGGTTCTGCAGTATTTTTACAAAGTACTGCTTCTGTATCTTTGTCTTTATTGGATAAAAAAAATCAAACCAGTTATTTTAATACCAATACTTCCAATTTCAGTTCTGATGTAAGTTTAAACCAAGCCGGTATTGTATTTGTTTTTGACGGATATAATTCCGAAGCTGCTTTTAAAAAATTCACAATGGGTCTGAGTTATGAAACCACAAATAATTTTAATAACGAGTTTTACGCCCAAGGTCAAAGCGGCACTTCCATAGATCAATATTTTTTAGATTATGCACAAGGAGTTCCTTTAGATTTGCTGGTTTTACAATCCGGGGAAAGCATATCGAGTCTCTACCAGTTTTTAGGTGAGAATCAAGGATTTCGTGTCCAACAAGCATTTTTAGGATATCAATCTTTTATTATAGACCCTTCAGATCCTGAAGATTTAGATAATACCAGTTACATTTCAAATATAGCTCCTGGAACATTCAATCAGGAGTACTCCTTTATTTCTTCAGGCTATAATGCAAAATATACGATCAATCTTGGTGCGCAAGTCAATAATTTGTATTTCGGTCTTAATTTGAATTCGCACATTATTGATTATAGGGAATCTACTTTCTTTTTCGAAAGCAATTCCAATTCCGGTAGCCTAGTTAATCAAGTGGGGTTTCAAAATAATTTAGCTGTTTTAGGTAGTGGTTTCTCAGCGCAGTTTGGTGCAATTGCAAAAGTATCTGATCAGTTGCGATTAGGGTTGGCTTATGATACTCCCACTTGGTATACAATATCTGAAGAAACAACACAAGAATTAGACACCCGAAGAACCCAAAATGGGGAAAATATTACGGAAAGAATTCGTCCAAATATTATTAATATATATCAGGATTATACCTTGAGAACCCCTGGTAAATTAGTAGGAAGCATGGCTTATTTATTTGGAAATCAAGGATTAATTAGTTTTGATTATTCTTACAAAGACTATTCTAATATACAATTTCGTCCTTTAAACATTTCAGCTTTTAATACTCAAAATACTATAATTGAATCTTCTCTAAAAGGAAGTTCCAGTTTTAAACTAGGCGGTGAATATAGATATAACCAAGCTAGTTTCAGAGGTGGTTTCAAATATGAGGAAAGCCCTTATGAAGATACTGAGATATTGGGAGATTTAACAGGTTTTTCTTTAGGATTGGGATATAATTTTGGAAGTTTTCGTGTAGATGCCGCTTATGCAAGAACCGAGCAAGATAGAAATAATCAATTGTTTCAAGGAACCTCGTTTACTAATGCTGCCGGTATAAATTCAACGAATAATTTCTATACGTTAACAGCTAATTTTGTTTTTTAGAATTTTATGTATTTAAATAATAAGGAGGTTCCTTTTGAGGAACCTCCTTATTATTTAAAATCTATTTTATCTTTTCAAAGTAAAATGTCCTCTAAATTCTTTTTGTAAGTCGTCTTCTTTATACTCCACCCGGAACCAGTAATCACTTGATGGAAGTGGCCTGCCATTGTAAGTGCCATCCCAGCCCGC